>Ga0182021_10008862_pt1 | contig 11909 bp, 10 predicted proteins | sample 612E3MmetaG_FD_120493 | JGI IMG/M metagenome (GOLD analysis project Ga0182021, IMG submission 120493) | Permafrost microbial communities from Stordalen Mire, Sweden - 612E3M metaG (Illumina Assembly) | ecosystem: Environmental > Terrestrial > Soil > Wetlands > Permafrost | place: Sweden...
CAATTCACCGAGACGGTTCGCTTACCGGGCAAAGCCTCAAAGATCATGTGGAAATCGCCCTTCTCGTAAGTGGTCTTGCCCTCGTTGGCACTGCGCGGCAGGTGGACCCCGCTGCCAAAGGGAGTGCTAATGGTCTGTTCTTTATATTCGCCGGTCTTGAAATCGATCACATAGGCAAAGATCATGCCCAGATAACCAATATTGCTGACCGTGAACGAGAAGAAGTGGTCGGCAGTGGTGATGGCATAATAATCCCATATTTTGATGCGCATCTTCTGAAAAGCGGTCAGTCCGTAAAAATGGCAGTCTTCCAGGTTGCAATCGAGCACAGGGTAAGGCGCCCAGCCAGCCTGGGTAAGGTTTCCTTCACTATCCAACAGTTTGGCAGGGCCTTTTAACAAGCGTTGATCGTCCATTGAGTAATACCTTTCGTTGGGTGAGGTTATTTGGCTTGAAGTGTTTTCTGTAAAAATTCAAGGATTTTGGCAGTGATAAAATCCGGGTTATCCAGTGTAGCCATGTGGCCGGCGTTCGGGATGATCACGTACTCGCATCCGGGCGTGCGCGCAGCCCAAAGCGGCGCAATCTTTTTAATATCTCCGGCTGTATCGTTGTCTCCATGCATCAGGAGCAGCGGCTGGCGAATGACGTAATCGGGTTCATCGTGCAGGCAGCGCACCACGCCGCTCCAGAGGGTAATAAAATTTTCTTTGGATAGCTGTGAGTAAGCCCGGTAGACATAGTCTTTGCCTTCCTGCTTGTTCGCCATCATGTTGGCGCTGGTCTTTTTAAGGTTTTCATAAGGCCAAAACTTTAACCAGGCCGGAGAAGAATTCACCAACCATTTTTCCATAGAAGATCGAACCCAGGTGATGCAGGTGCCGTCTAAAAGGACCAATGCCTGCACTTTTTCCGGGCTGCGAAAGGCGATTTCTTGCGCAACATAAGTACCATTGGAATGGCCAACAAAGGTTGCTTTGCTTCCTCCAACCGTCTGGATCACTGCCAGCGTATCTTCTACTGCCAGAGTGGTGGTATACGATTCACCCATCGGCTGCGAGAGGCTGTGGCCGCGGTTATCCAGGGTAACCACGTGATAGTGCTCTGCAATCACCGGCAAGATCAGATCAAAGGAGTGATGGTCGACACAGGCGCCGTGGAGAAAAACCACCAGCGGCTGTTTTTCCGGCCCGCCTTCCCAGTAATGGAGCGGACAACCTTTTCTCTCAAGAATTTTCTCTACGAGCTGCAAATTGATTCTCCATTTATTTTCGTATTTCTATGAATACATCCATTATAAATCCAGCCCTTAAAAATGAGATACCCCTGTTTGAAGGGGTATCTGTGGGTAATTTATTATTTATTTTTCTGGAAAACATCAGATCAGATCGAAGATGCCGGAAACTGCACCCAGAGTGCGGTTGAGGCGCAGTTCGCTTTCGGTGGCCATCTCGATGATGCGGCGCATGGTCTGGTCTGCTACGCTGCGGGTCAATTCACGGTCGTCAGGGTCGCCAGTAAATTGAAGCGGACGGCCTACAGTCATCGCATAAGGTCCCTTCAAATACCAGTGGCCCACCTGTTTTTCACCGCGCACAATCGACGGGATATGGTGAATCCGTTCGCGCTGGATGGCGATCCCCACCGGGATCACAGGCGCTCCGCTGGCCAGGGCCAGACGAGCGACACCTGTGTGAACCGGGTTAAAGCCGCCATCGCTGGGGCTGATCAATCCCTCTGGGAAGATCATCACCGTGTGCCCGGCTTTAAGGTGTTTCAGAGCAGCATCCATGGCAGTCTGATTGTTATCGTGTTGGATGCTGATATGTCCGGAGCGGCGCAGGTAGGTACCTAAAACTGGGACCTGGAATAACAAATTTTCGATCATGATAAAACAGCGTTGATGAATCATCGAGGCTACAAAAAAGGGATCACCGGTTGAGGGGTGGTTTGCTGCAATGATCTTGGCTCCCTTTGGGAGTTCAGCGTGTTTTACTACATCCGTATGCAAAAGCGTTCCAGCATAAGTTCTTACAATTGGGACTGAAACTCCGTATAAAGCAATTTCAGAAATGTTTGACATATTTTTTCTTCGTTTATCCTTAAGTTGTGTTACTCAGATAGTCCAAGGATACCGGTAATGTAAATTCTGCGCATTGCCCACAAGACACATCCTTGAGTCATGAAAGACACACTTAATTAATCTAAAGATAGAGGGAATTGCATGACCTTGCAATAAACACAACACCCTGCAAGAAGAAAAGGTGTGAAGAAACAGGTTGGAAACAAAAAAAATTATTTGCCGCGCAAAGTTTGCAAATAAGGGCGCAAGGCATCGGCCCAGAGGACATAACCCGCTGCCAGCAAATGCAGATGGTCATTATTCAGTTCAGCGCGCAGTTCCCCTTTTTTATTGGCAAAACTGGGGTAGAGATCAATGAATTCGCACTCATGCTTTTCAGCCAGTGTCTTCAGTTTTGGGTTCAAACGTTGAATGCGTTTGGCACAATCACGGCCGCGTGGAAGGATCGATTCAACAAATACGCGGGTGGCGGGGGAATCGTGTTTGATCTTTTCGAGAATTTCCTGATAAGTTCCCAGGATCATCTCATCATGGCGGTAAACAAACCAGGGCAGATCATTGGTGCCAATGAGAATAAAAATTGCTGCAGGTTGGCCGCGGGTCACTTCGTCCAAACGATTTAATAGTCCAACGGTAGTATCTGCGTTGATGCCGCGGTTCCTGACTGCCAGATCCGGGAATACTTCGTCCCAATTACCGCCGGCTGTTAAACTGTCACCCAAAAAAGCAATATCCCCGGGTTTGAGTGGGTGTGCCGCAAAAAAATCGGCGCGCTGCAAATAGTGGTGGCGTCCGATCCGTTCTACTTCGAGGCTGGTGATAATAAACAGAACCAGCGTAGCCAAAAACATAACCAAAAGAAAAGTAATAAACATAATTCATTATACCTGAGAGAAGCTTACTTTAACCGTTCACCGGCAGGGAAAAAGTTTTGACACTTAGGGTACTGGCTGCAGACCCAATAGTATTCTCCTTTATGTGCTCCAGCGGTGACGGCCTTTTTTTTCATGGGTGCGCCGCAGACCGAACAGGCGGTGAGGCCGATCTCTCCATTTTCAGTAGGCAGCAGTGGTGGGATGGCAGAAGGGAGCGTTGTGTTTTCACGCAGTGGAGCAGGCTGCAGGGTCGGGCTGGCAGCAGAGACGGCCCTCTTCTGCTTTATGGGTGCAAACAGCACATTGATCATCTCCTGTTGGCTGTATCCTCGTTTGCAATCCACATGTAACAAAGTAAGTCCTGCGGCCGCGAACGCCTGGTTAACGAATTCATCCCGCTCCTGGCGGTTTTTTCGATTGTGGCTGGAATCGTCCAATTCAATGGCGTACAGCACCTTCATAGTTTCCGCTTCACAAACCGCGAAATCGATACGTTTGCGGCTGATCCGGTTGAATGCAATTTGATTTTCTCTATATTCTTTCACAGATATGTTCAGTAATGAAGCCAGCGAAACCTGCGGGCAGAGAATGTACTTGTCGCTCAGGACCTCGCGCGCCTGCAGATAGAAGCTGAGTTCTGCATTGCTTAAGAAATGATCATTGGTGGTGTATGGGAAGGAATCCTCTTCCTCAGCCGGGGAATGAGTAATTGAATAATTTAACTTTGAAATAATCGTATTATTTGATTTTGACTTACGGGTTAACAGAGAGAAACAGCCCGGGTTTTCAGTCAAAGGTCTGGGTTTCTTCATTACATCCTCCACGGATTTCTGGTTAATCTTAAATATACCTCTATTTTCAGTTACAATATCCCCTATGCCAACCCAAGATCAGTTAATTGCAGAACTTACAAAAGTATCCGACCCCGAGTTGGGTAGAAACATCGTCGAGCTCGGTATGGTCAAAGACCTGAAGATCAGCGAGGCAGGTCTTGTCACTTTCACCCTGGCGCTGACCATTCCCGGCTGCCCGATGAAGGCTCAGATGGAACGCGACGCACGCATGGCCTTGCTGGCTGTGGAGGGTGTCACAGAGGTGAAGATCACCTTTGGCGCCATGAACGAAGAAGAACGCCGCAAAGTGCTGGGCAACGCTCAACCCCAACTGCCCAAACTCAATCAATTCAATCACATTAAAAAAGTGATCGCGGTTCTCAGCGGCAAGGGCGGTGTGGGTAAGTCCTCCGTCTCGGCGCTGTTGGCTTGCGAGCTGGCACGTGCCGGCAAAAAAGTGGGCATCCTCGATGCCGACATCACCGGGCCAAGCATTCCGCGTTTATTTGGTCTGCCTTCCGGCGGGCTGAAAGGTTCTGATCAGGGTATCCTCCCTGCCGTCACCGGCCTGGGTATCAAGGTCATCTCCACCAACTTGATGGTGCCTGACGAAAATGTGGCCGTCATCTGGCGCGGGCCGATGATCTCAGGCACGATCCAGCAGTTCTGGGGCGAGGTGCTCTGGGGCACATTGGATGTGCTGCTGGTGGATCTTCCCCCCGGCACTTCTGATGCCGCCCTCACCGTGATGCAGTCCATCCCGGTCGACGGGGTGGTGCTGGTCTCCACGCCTCAACAGTTAGCCGGTATGGTAGTGCGTAAAGCCGATTCCATGCTCAAGCAGTTGAAGATCCCGGTGCTGGGTGTGGTCGAGAATATGAGCTACTATCCCTGCCCGGATACCGGCAAGAACCATCTGATCTTTGGACCCAGCCATGCGCTGGAACTAGCCAAAGCAGTAGATACGGCCCTCTCCGTGCAGCTTCCCATCGACTCAAGCATCGCTGAACTGGGCGATGCCGGCAAGATCGAAGAAGCCCGCCAGCCCGAGTTATCGAAATTTTTGAAATTGATCTAACAGGAATCCAGCTATGCAGCGTTTTGCAGTCGTCTCCGATATTCACGGCAACCTGCCGGCTCTAGAAGCGGTTCTGGCCGATATGGCCGGCCGCCGCGTGGAGGGTGTGATCAACCTGGGGGATAACCTCTCCGGTCCTTTGTGGCCGGTGGAAACCGCCAGGGTACTCATGCAGCAAGATTGGTTGAATGTGCAGGGGAACCACGATTGGAACCTGCTCTACAAAGACCCGGCAGCTCTTAGCCTCTCAGACAATTATGCTTACCAGGTACTGGATGATTCGATCCGCGCCTGGTTAAAAACACTGCCTGCCAGCCTCACTTTGCCCAACGGTATCCTGGCTTTTCACGGCATCCCGGCCGTCGAGAACGGTTACTTGCTCGAAACCACAGAGAACGGGCGCGTCCGCTTGGCTACTCCCGCCGAGATCAGCCAGAGTCTGGCCGGTGCCGCTGCCAGCCTGCTGCTGTGCGGACATTCGCACACCCCGCGCACAGTTCAACACAAAGGCATGCTCATCGTCAACCCCGGTAGTTTGGGTTGCCCGGCCTATGTCGATAACAGCGGCTCAGCCTTTGTTGTCGAAACCGGTTCGATGCATGCCCGCTATGCTGTCCTCGAAAAACGGGATACTGGCTGGCTGGTGGAACTCATTTCCATCCCCTATGACTACCAAAAGGCCGCCGATAAGGCGCGCCGCGAAGACCGCTCTGATTGGGAGATCGCTCTGCGTACCGGCTACATGCGCGAATGGGATGAGAAGCCTTTCTTTCCACCTGAATTTTAATGGATACTAACGTCACCGGGTTCCTAAAAAAGGAACCCGGTGTTTATCAAGAAGAATACGCTTTTTGCAAAACAGCGCTGTCCAGCTTATGCATCTTCAACATAGCTTCGGTCACCCGGGCGGCTTTCTCTTTATCCGCATCCCCCAGCAGTTGGCCCAGAATGTTAGGCACGATCTGCCAGGATAGGCCGTATTTATCTTTCAGCCAGCCGCACTGGCCCGGTTCACCGCCCGCGCACAGTTTGTCCCAGAGTTCATCCACCTCCTGCTGGGTCTCGCAGTGGACGTAAAACGAAGTCGCCTCGGTAAACTTGAAGATCGGACCTCCATTTAATGCCGTGAACTCCTGACCGTCCAGCTCAAAAGAGACCACCATCACTTTACCGCTCTCCCCGGGGCCTACTTCTCCGTAGCGCGAGATGGAAAGTATCTTTGAATTCTTGAAAATACCGATATAGAAGTTGGCCGCTTCTTCGGCCTGATCGTCAAACCACAAAAATGGGGTGATTTTTTGCATTCTTTTTACTCCTGATCTTTATCTGATCCGGCGTTTTTAGCCACCGGTGAGAATACAGGTAAAAAATGGCCGGTCTTCAATAATGAAAACCGGCCTAGTCGTATTGCTATGCAGCGAGCTGCGTTTCTTTTTCAGGTTCTGGCTTGGGTGCAGTCAGTTTTTTGCGTTTCTCGCGTTTCAGAACGATGTTCTTGTTCTTATCCAGATCGACGAGGATGGAATCGCCTTCGTTGAATTCGTGAGAGAGTACGGCATCAGATAAGCGGTCTTCCACTTTGTCCTGGATCACACGGCGCAGCGGGCGGGCGCCCATTTCGGGGTCGTAGCCTTCGGTCGCCAGTTGGTCAAGCGCAGCTTCAGAGGCGTGTAGACTGATGTTATGGTCGCGCATGCGCTCAGTCACTTTCTCCAGCTCGATGGTGACAATGCTTCGCAGGTTCTCTTTGTTCAACGGATGGAAGACGATGACACCGTCCAAACGGTTGATGAATTCGGGGCGGAAGACTTTGCGCAGGGAATCGAGCAGTTTCTTGCGCATTTCATCGTAATTTGTCTTTTCTTCCTCTTTTTCGTCATGTTGCAGAGCGAAACCCAGAGAGGCCTGGCGGCGAATTTCTTCAGCGCCAATGTTGGAGGTCATCACGATGATGGCGTTGCGGAAATCCACCTTGTGCCCGCGGGCATCGGTGAGCTGCCCCTCTTCCATAATCTGCAGCAAAATGTTATGCGCTTCGGGGTGTGCCTTCTCGATCTCATCAAAGACAACGATTGAATACGGGCGCCGGCGAATGGCCTCGGTCAATTGACCGGCCTCTTCGAAACCCACGTATCCCGGCGGAGCGCCAACCAGGCGGCTGACGTTATGCCGTTCCATGAACTCGGACATATCGATTTGCAGCAGTGCGTCTTCACTGCCGAACATAAAGCGCGCCAACGCCTTGGTCAATTCGGTCTTGCCCACGCCGGTCGGGCCCAGGAACATGAAGGAGCCGATGGGGCGGCGCGGGTCTTTGAGACCGGCACGACCGCGGCGGACTGCCTTCGAGATGGTATTGATGGCTTCATCCTGCCCTACGATGAACTTGCGCAGTTCGTCTTCCATGTGCAGCAGGCGCTCCGATTCTTCGGTGGCTAACTGCATCAGGGGTACGCCCGTCCACATGGAGACCAGTTCGGCAATATCGTTGGCGGTGACCACCGGGCTGTTGGAACGGTCGAAACTGGTGCGCAATTTTTCCATCTGTGCTTCCAGTGAGGCTTCGCGGGTTCCCAACTCCATGGCGTCATCGCTGCGGCCGGTTTCAATGGCCATGCTGCGGTTGGCACGCACATCTTTGAGCTGGCTCATCAGATCTTTGAAGGTCTGCGCCGCCGGGCTCTTATACATGCGCACGCGGGATGAGGTTTCATCGATCAGGTCAATGGCCTTATCGGGTAAAAAGCGTTCGGTGATGTAGCGTGACGAAAGATGAGCCGCTGCTTCGAGGGCTTCGTCCGAGATCACCAGGCGGTGATGCTCTTCGTACGCCTTGCGAATGCCTTTGAGTATCTGGATGGTCTCATCCACGGTAGGCTCAACTACCAGAATGGGTTGGAAACGGCGTTCGAGCGCCGCGTCAGATTCGATGTGTTTGCGGTATTCATCCAGCGTGGTGGCGCCGATCACCTGGAGCTCGCCGCGCGAAAGTGCCGGTTTGAGAATGTTGGCCGCATCCACAGAGGAGCCGGCCGAACCAGCCCCGACGAGCATATGCAGCTCATCGATAAAGAGGATGGATTTGGAGGCTTTGAGTTCGTCGATGACGCGTTTGAGGCGCTCCTCAAACTGACCGCGATACATGGTGCCTGCCACCAGTGAACCAACGTCCAATTGCAGTACCCGTTTGCCGATCAAAGGAGCGGGCACGTCCCCTTCGGTGATGCGCTGGGCCAGTCCTTCGACAATGGCCGTCTTGCCCACACCGGGTTCGCCGATGAGTGCCGGGTTGTTCTTGTTGCGCCGCGCCAAAATTTGAATGACGCGCTCAATTTCTTTTTGCCGTCCTACCACCGGGTCCAGTTTGCCTTCCTCGGCCAGCGAGGTCAGGTCAACTGCCAGTTGGTCTACCAGCGGCGTCTTGGCGTCTTTCTTGTCTTCCTGTTTGGGGGTGGGAGCGCCGCCTGCCGTTGCCGGCAAATTGCTGTTCTCCTGCATCACCCGCCGGGTTTGACGACGGATCTGCTCGGGAGTGACACCCAGCTTCTTCAATACCTCAAGAGCCATACCCTCGGTGGTGCGGGTAAGCCCTAATAATAGATGTTCCGTACCAATGAATTGATGGCCTAAAGCACGGGCATCTTCAATGGCAAATTCCAACACTTCCTGGGCGCCGGTGGATAGTTCAATGATCCCCGATTCCTGCAGCCCATAGCCGCTCAGATGATCCACCACTTCGCGGACGCGGTCCGTTTCGAGTCCCAGGTCGCGCAGGGCACGACTGGCAACTCCGCCATCTTCGAGGATCAATCCAATGAGGAGATGCTCGGTATTAATATAAGGTTGGCGCAGTCGCTCAGCCTCTTCGTGAGCCAGCGAGAGCACACGTCGCGCGCGCTGGGTAAATCGTTCCATGCCTGCCAAAGGATAATCCTCCTGAACCACTTACGCTCTTTCTACCAATAAATGAAAGAACGGAAAAATATTCACAATAGGGGAAAAGATCCCCTTCAATGATACTGACAAATTCTGTCAGGTTTAGTCATTTTACCAGTTTTTGAAGAGAATTTCCTCTTCCAAACGAAACTCTTATACAACGTATATGAATGAACAAACCCCCCGAACGCTCCGGGGGATGATTAACTCTGATGATAATTCTTTCAGAAAGTGATCAGTTCAGCAAATAAGCCATCACCCACTGGGTTGTAGCCAGCAGGGCATCGGTATGAGTACGTTCGTAATTATGTGAAGCATCCACCCCCGGGCCAATGAGCGCGACTGCCACGTCACCGCCGGCACGCCAGAAAGCCTCACCGTCGGAGCCGTAGTAAGGGTAAATATCCACTTTATAGGGAATACCGGCCGCCTCGGCCAGGCTGCGCAGGCGCTGACAGAGATCATAATGATACGGTCCGCCTGAATCTTTTACGCACAATGTACTGTGAAATTCATCCGAAGTCTGCCCGCCGCCTACCGCCGCCATATCCACCGCCACCAATTCTTGCACTTCAGTGGGAATCCCGGCCGCGGCACCGTGGCCGACCTCTTCATAATTACTGATGAGAATATACGTAGTTTGCAGCGGCTTCAATCCGGCCAAGCTCATGGCTCGCACCGCAGCCAGAATACAGGCTACGCCGGCTTTGTCATCCAGGTGGCGCGAACGCACAAAACCATTCACCACCTCAACCCGCGGGTCGAAAGCAATAAAGTCACCCACTTCGATACCCAACGCACGAGTATCTGCAGAGTTTATCACGCGCGCGTCCAGACGTACTTCCATGGTTTCAGCAGATCGTTTGGCTTCACCTACCTGAGTACCGTGCACATGAGCTGATGGGGTGGTCAGCAAAATGCTGCCGCGCACTTGCTCACCGGAATAAGCAAAAACCGTACAACCCTCACCCTCGATCGTGTTCCAGGCATAACCGCCCAGTTGGCTCAGCGCCAGCCGTCCGTCACCCTTGATCTCTTTGACCATAGCTCCCAGCGTATCCGTATGCGCGGTCAGCGCGCGCGGCGTCTCTTTGTGCTCACCGGAGAAGGTCACCAGCAGGCCGCCTTTGCGGGTGCGTTTTACGCTGACCCCGGGGATCGCGGCGAACGCCTGTTCAACATAATAGATAGCCTGTTCCGTGCGCCCGGTTGGACTGGGAGTGTTCAATAATCCGGTCAGAAAAGACAGGAGCGTTTTTTCATCAACAGTCGGTAACTGCATAATTCCTCTTTAGAAGGCGCAACCTTCATATTCGCTGATGCGCCGACGAATTTCAGCGTTGACCGGGATGGAGGTTTTTGTGTGGTAATCGAAGGTAACCAGCACCGTCTCGGCGGTAGCATAGACCCGGCTGCCATCCGGGGAGGTGATGGCGTATTCCATTATCACACTCTTATTGCCGATGTGGGTAACCCCCATCGACACCACCACGGCATCTTTATATTCGATCGGAGCAAGGTATTTAACGTGCACATCCGCCACGATAAAAGGAACTTCAAGAAAAGAATCCCCCGAAAAAAGGCCGACTTCTTGAAGGTATTGAAAACGAGCGGTCTCAATGTAACTGAGGAACGCTTTGTTATTTACATGCCACTGCGCATCGATATCGCTGTAGCTCACAACAATAGGGGTGTGAAAACGAAATTGATTCATGGGCAAATTATACTCCGACACAAAATGAAACCATCATGATCGATTCCTTCTAAACACCATCACCTTTCACGATCAATAAAGATCTTTGCGGTAATCACGCAGAATTATCATTGCGCTGTTGTAGTATACTTTTTGCAATTGCTAAAGAAAGGTCTACACAAAAAATGATTTTGGAGAAAATTACCAAAAGAAACCTCGTTTTGCTGAGCGCTGGTATCACATCACTTGCATTGGTCGTAGCCATATTCTTGCATGGATATTTTGGTTTTTTCTCCAGGTTTCTCGCAGATGATTATTGTTTGGGTTGGGGTATTAAATCTGTGGGGTTCTTTCATTCTCTAACAGGCCGTTATGCGGGTTGGGACGGACGATATGCTTTTACTTTTATAGCTTATGGTCTCGAATTACTCGGCGACAAAGTTGTCACCTATATCCCCCTCATTTCCATTTGCCTCTGGCTAATATCCACTTTCTATTTAATTAAACAAATTGGAAAAAAACGATTTTCCAAACAAAATTTTATTATTACAATATTTCTCTCCACTGTATTTGTTTTTATTGGTCTCTACACCATGCCCAGCGTCGGACAAGACGTTTACTGGTTTACCGGAAATACCACCTATTTTTTCCCGATAATTTTTGAGATGTTTACCATAGGCGTTGCATTAAACTTGTCGATGAGAGCGAAGCATTTTACAAAAATGCAGCAGCTCTTTTTTTCTGCACTGCTTTTTTTACTGGCCTTTATTACAAGCGGTTTTTCTGAGGTAGCGACTACCTTAAGTGTTACATTTTTTGGAATGATTCTTGGAATTGAGATTTTCAAGAAAGTAATTAATAAAGAAACAAACCCCTCTTTTCTTTATTGGTGTGCTGCTTTTGCAGGCGCTTTTATAGGCCTTCTTGTAATGATCTTAGCACCGGGGAACAGCATAAGACAACAGTTATATCCACCGCACCCCAGTATCGTCACTCTCATCAGTCAATCACTGGTCATTAGCTGGGATTTTTTCGTTAGCTGGGTTGTTCAACACTATAAGATCATTATTGCAACGATGTTAACTGTTTTATTTTTCGGCGTTTGCGTACCATTACCCTCCATTTTTAATTTTGCCAAGAAAACAAAAAATAGGATCCTTTACTTTCTTCTCTTTATTGTTATCTTTTTACTTTTCTTCATTTTATCTTTTATGCCTACATACTGGGCACTTTCTACAGCAACGCCAGAACGTGTGGCGGTTATTCCAAGCATAATTTTATCTGCTTTGATTGTTTCGCTTTCATTTCTGCTTGGAGTGGAAATTCAGCAAAAAATTCCTTTCAAACTAAACAACTCGCTGCCTATTTCTGCGGTTTTACCATTTATTTGTGTTTGTTTTATAGTGGTCGC
>Ga0182021_10008863_pt1 | contig 11909 bp, 17 predicted proteins | sample 612E3MmetaG_FD_120493 | JGI IMG/M metagenome (GOLD analysis project Ga0182021, IMG submission 120493) | Permafrost microbial communities from Stordalen Mire, Sweden - 612E3M metaG (Illumina Assembly) | ecosystem: Environmental > Terrestrial > Soil > Wetlands > Permafrost | place: Sweden...
AAAACATTAATGTTTCCATTATGTCTTTATCACTATCTCCAATCGGTTTAGCTTTTATTCCAGGTTCCTCAGTTATTAATCCTTTGTAATGTAACATGGAATTTAATTCCTCCTAAAAAAATTTTATTCCTCAACAGTTTGATTCATTTTCAAATAATAAAAGATTAAAATTTAAGAGAATGTATGACTAGCAGAAGCGACACCTGCATTTGCAGAGGTACTTGAAGTTGCCACTATATTACCACTACTATCTACTATTTGAACTGTTAAAGTTCCTGTACTATTAGTAGCAGGATCATTTTTTTGAAATACTACGGATACAGCTCCGGGAGTTTTTATTTGAAATGTTTGTGATCCAGATCCTTGTACTGAACGACCACCTGAAGTATCATCAATATTACCAGTCCAAGGACCATTATAACTTACCTTAACCGTAGGAGAACCATTAGGTGAAGCAGACTGGCCTGACTGATTTGATTGTCCATTAGAAGATGATGAATTAGACATTGTACTATTATTACTACTGCTAGTACAACCTGATGCAAAAACAACTAAAACTAAAATTCCTATAATTCCCAAAATACTAATATTAAATCTTTTCAAATTTAACACCCCTAAAATATTATTATTTATATTTAGGTTTATTAACTTTTCATTAAAAATATTCTAATTAGATTTTTCCATTTTATTGTTATATTTATCAGATCTTTCCATCTGTTTTAAGTCTAATTTTTAGGAAGAGGTTAAAATAAAAAATTAAATAATATTCTTTTTTTATCAAAAGAATTGTTTAGCTCGGCTTTGAATGTTTGTGCTTAATTTAAAACTTAAAATATCTTCTAATATGGCTTCTAACTTTTTAGTATATTCTACTAATTTACTTGGATTACTTAATCCTTCGTGGATAATATCATTCCTATAATCTCTCACTGGTTTAAATGAATTGGATATATCATCTTGATTTAGTTCTGGATATATCTTTGATAATTCTTCAGTTACCTGTTTGAGTTTATCACCTTTTTCGAACAAGATTTCTAACGAAATCCATAATTTAATAAAACGATGTATGGTATCTTTTTCTCTTTTGCCAAGAGCCCACCAATGTATAGATCGAATAAGAATCTCATTTTCTTCTCTGTTAGTGTTTAAAATATTATTCTGAACGTTTTCAATTTCAGTCAGTTGTTCTATGGTGATAGGATATAAATTTTTAATAGTTGATTTGCATAACAGACTAGAATGGGCTTTTATTTTTGAACTTCCAACTTCTTGGGTATCCTCTTTATTATTATCCAAATCTAGTTTTCCACCAATAGAGAACCACAATAAGTTAGTAGCATCATAACAGTTATTCCTTCCTACTAAACGGGCTTCATTAATATCATCTGCTCTAACTTCCGTTTCAACATTAAATTCACGAATTTCAATATCTGAACTAAAATTACATTCTAATAAATGAATTTTTTTACCCTGAGGCCATTCACGATTTAAAATTCCATGCGTTTTGTATTTAAAAATAGGTATAGTAACCACCCCAAAATATTATTTTCTGTACTCAGGTTCATTAAAATTATAATTCCTGAAATGAAAATTAAAATTCCTATTAATTTTAACCAATCAACTAAATTTATACCCATATAATAACGTCTAATTTTGGATTACTTAAATATTTTTTTGGGTGAGTAGGGACAGGGATTTGGGTTTTTACATCTATTTTTTTATTGATCAAATCATTGGGAAAAGATATTGAGAGATAAAAAATAAGAAGTGATTATCCTCCCTGTCCAATCATTATTTGGTGAAGATATATTAATAAATTGCTTATTATAGGAAGGTGGACAGGGATATTCATCTTTTTTTTAGGACCAAGGTGTTTTGGAGCAAAAATGGTTAAAAAAAATAAGATAGTGTTAACATCCCTGCCCATATTATTATTGGTGTATTATATTAATAAATTTTTTATTAAAAGTGAGAATGGACAGGGATATATTCATCTTTTTTTATGATAAATTGGGATGAGCAATTTTTGGTAAAAATTAGAAGTGAGAATTCCCTATCCAATTATTATATTGAGTGAAGGATCCATATGAATTTGGTTAATATTATTTTTTATAATGGGGGGATAGGGCAGGAACTAAATTTCAATAATAGTTAGGGGACTATTAAATTGAAAATTGTTTGGTATAATCCCTTATAGTTCCTGCCCTACCGTGAATTTTAGTTGATGTTATATAAAAATGTTAATGAAATTTTTTTTAAAATTAGGAGGTGGGGCAGGAAAATGGCGTAATCCAAATAAAATGTTTTGGGGAAACTTTTATTTATGATAATGATAGACTTCATTTATTCCTGCCCTTATTTCATTTATAGTTGAAAGATGTATTTGAAGTTGATTATTACTATTTTAAAGGACAGGGATTTAATCATAGTATCCATAAAATCAGTTAAGAGCGATTTTAGGTAAAATATGAAGTTTAGATTTCTCTATCATTATTATTAATTTTTGTTGAGGATACTATTTAATCAAAAATATTCCTTATGGTTTCTTTTTGATAAATCTAGCAGCTACAAGTAAAGCAATTATTCAATAGGAAGTCATTGATGTAGTGGACAAATAATCAAAGAACCTTTGTGGATTCCTTACCAAACTAAATATCCTTTTTTATTTCTTTCTTTGAGTTAAACCATGTTTAATATTTAACTATTAAGCCGAGATACAAGAAGGGTTTAAATCTGATTCTTTCCTTTTTTTATAATTCAATGATAAAATAGTTCGCACATAAAATTTAATAAATCTATTAATTTTTACTGTTGTTAATTGCTTTATTTTGTCAATTTCTTTAGGCATTAATCTATTTGGGATTATAATTGTAATTTCTATTGATAATATTTTTAGAAATTCATCATATTGTATATTAGAGTTTAATGAATATTCACAATCAATATAAGAGATATAATTGTTCAATCGTTTGTTTAAAAATAGATATTGTTCTTTGTTTATGCCCATATCCTCAAATTTAAGATATAAATCTGTAGCAAAAGGCTTTGTAACAGTTATTTCATTTTTGATTAATTTTAACACCAGAATCCCAATTAATAAATTTATATTCATGATAAATATAGTTAATGGACTAATTAGTTGATTTTAGTGACATTTATCACCAAAAAACAGTCATACGTGCAAGTGTAAAAAATTAAACATAATGTAAACCATATTATAATCTATAAGAAAATTTTTAAAATAAAATGGAACTTGGTGATAGAAAATGACATATGTTTTGGTAATGCATAAAGTTGAGGACTATGATAAGTGGAAATCAGCATATGATGAGAATGGTACTATGCGAAAAGATTATGGCTCTAAAGGTGCCTCAGTATTCCACCAAACTAATGATCCTAATAGTATGGTTGTAATAACCGAGTGGGAAGATATGGAAGAAGCTAAAAATTTTGCAGAATCTGAAGATTTAAAAACTACAATGCAAAAAGCAGGTGTAATTAGCCAACCAGAAATCTATTACCTAGAAGAAATTGAAAAAACAGCATACTAAAGGAAAATTTTGAGGAGTTATACTATGGGGTTTGCGATTTTTATTGCTAAAATCATGGATTATGATAAATGGGAACCTACAATTATGGAAGATATACCTCTACTTAAAGCCAATGGAGCCAAATCTGCAAGTATCCTAAGAGATCTTGATGATCCTTTTAGGGTCATTGTTAAAACTGAATGGGAAAATCTAGAGAACGCTAAAAAATTCGCAGAATCTGACGAGTTACGTGCCAGAATGCGAGCAGGCGGAGTTATTGGTATACCTGAACTCTATTTCGTAAAAGAAGAAAAAGTAGTATTTTAATCCCCAATTTCTCACTTTTTTTTATTCAATCAAATTATCCTCAATTATTTTAATCTCCACGGGTGTCAAACCGTACAGGTCATAAACCATCTGATCAATCTCACTGTTTATATCCTCTATTTTGGAAATTATATTTAAAAAAGTGAATTTCTGTGACTAATATCACAAAATATTGTATAATTGTAAAAGTAAAAAAAAAGTTGATCCATAATTTCATCCATTTTTAAGTTTATGAATTAAAATTTAAATCTTAACATTTGTTAAGTATTGGTATTATAAAATAAAATGTTGAACCTTTTCCAAGTTCTGATTCTACCCAAATTTTCCCACCATGTTGTTGAACTATTTTTTGAGCAATTGCAAGTCCAATACCAGTTCCTTCATACTCATCTTTGGTATGAAGTCGTTGAAATATGGTAAATATTCGATCTAAGTGTTCTGATGACATTCCAATACCATTATCCTTTATTGCAAAAATGTATTGATATGATTTTTTGGTTGCAGAAATATTTATTTTAGGTGTTTCATTTTGGCGATATTTTATTGAGTTACTTATAATGTTTTGAAATAGCAATATCATTAAATTTTCATCAGCACAGATAGTAGGTAATGTATTATAAGTTATTTCAGCATAATTATTCTCAATAGCTAATTTTAAGTTTAAATTAGTCTGTTCTAGCACATTATTAAGATCCACTTTATTGAATTCTATTTCTTTCCTAGTTACTCTAGAAAATTCTAAAAGATCATTAATCATATTATCCAAGCGTTTGGCCCCTTCAACTGCAAATCCAATGAAATCATTGGCATCTTGATCTAACTGATCGGAATATCGTCTCTCTAATAATTGTAAGAAACTAGTGATCATTCGTAATGGTTCTTTAAGATCATGTGATGCTACATAGGCAAACTGCTGTAATTCTTTGTTTGATTGTTCAAGTGCTTTTGTGCGTTCTCTAACTTTTTCTTCAAGTTTTTCATGAGATATTTCAAGTTCCAATTCAGTTTTTTTACGTTCAATGGCATATCTAATAGAACGTTTTAGTAACTTGCTGTCAATTTCTTTTTTGATTAAATAATCTTGGGCACCTTTTTTAACAGCAAGAGTTCCAATTTCTTCATTATCTAATCCAGTCAAAACTATAATTGGAGTATCAGGAGCTTTGTTATGAACATCTATGAGTGTATTTATACCATCACTATCAGGTAATCCTAAGTCTAGTAAGATAACAACAAAGAAATTACTTTTAAGAACATATAAACCTTCTTCAAGTGTTTCAACAACTTTTAATTGGTATAAACTGTTGGATTCTTCTAGCATTTCTTCTAATAAACCTGCATCTCCAATATTATCTTCAAAAAGCAATATTTCTAAATTGTCAATGTTGTCCATAAAATTTCATCCATAATATTATTATTTTTCAGTAGTAGGTAACCTCACTACTTCGAGCCAGAAGTCTTCAATTGATCTAACAACTCTTATGAACTGATCAAAATCTACAGGTTTCGTTATATATGAATTAGCATGAAGATCATAAGATTTAAGAATATCTTCCTCGGCTTTGGACGTTGTTAAAACTACAACAGGTATCCTTTTAAGTTTCTCATCTGTTTTTATTTCTTCAAGAACTTCTCGTCCATCTTTCTGAGGCAAGTTTAAATCCAATAATATTATATCTGGTGTAGGTACATTAGTAAAAGATTTTTCTTTATGTAAAAAGAGCATAGCTTCTTCTCCATCCTCGGCTACATGGAGAATATTTCTAATTTTAGCTTCTTCGAAAACTTCTTCAACTAATCCAACATCTCCTTCATTATCTTCCACTAAAAGAATTTCTACAGGTTTTGTATCCATCTTTTCTACTCCTAATTTTGTATTGTAAAATAAAAAATTGAACCTCTTCCTAATTCAGATTCAACCCATATACGGCCACCATGTCTTTCAATTATCTTTTTACAGATTGCAAGACCTATTCCCGTGCCAGGATAATCTCGCTTCTTATGTAATCTTTTAAACACTTCAAATATTCTATCCGAATGTTTTGGGTCAATCCCAATTCCATTGTCCTGTATAGCAAACAACCATTGATTATCTTCTTTAGTTACAGAAATATTAATTTTTGGTTGATTTTTACTTCTGAATTTTATTGCGTTGCTGATTAAATTTTGAATAACTTGTGATATTTGAGTTTTATCAGCCATAACTACAGGTAATGGATCATGAGAGATTAATGCATTATTCTCTTTGATTGAAACTTCTAAATTCAATATTACTTCTTTATAAATAGATTCTAAATCTGTGGATTTGAATTCTTGAGCGTGGGTAGTTACTCTTGAAAATGCTAAAAGGTCATCTATCAAATTTTGCATACGAGTAGCGCCATCTACAGAAAAGTTAATATATTTATCTGCTTTAGAATCAAGTTTACCTTTATATTTCCGTTCTAAAAGTTGTAAATAACTTGCTATCATCCTTAAAGGTTCTTGTAAATCATGCGAAGATACATAAGCAAATTGTTCTAACTCCTCATTTGAACGGGTTAATTCTTCTATTTTTAGTTTTAAATTATCTTCTGCTTCTTTTAGTTCAGTTATATCACGTGCAGAAGCAAAAACTCCTATAACATTATCTGAATCATCTTTATAGATAGATGCATTGTAACGTACAGGTGTAATATATCCGTCTTTATGTTTGATTTCAAGTTCATAATTACGTAATATACCGTTTTGGAAAACTTTCTGATATCCTGCTCTAGCTTTAGGTGGTTCAGTGAAGTAATCAGAGAAATCAGTATCAATAAGTTCATGTCGACTAAAACCGGTTATTATTTCGGTTGAACTATTTACATCTGTGATTTTTCCATGAGGATCTATTGTTAATAGTGGATCTACACTTGCTTCAATTAGACTCCGATTGTATAAGTTTGCTAGTTTAAGTTTTTCTTGAGCTTTTTTAAGTTCGGTTATGTCCCGAGCAGCTGCAAAAACTCCAACTACATTGTCAGAATCATCCCTATAAACTGAAGCATTGTACATTACAAATGTGATGTGTCCATCTCGATGTTGAATCTCAAGAGGATAATTTTTTACAAACCCTTCACGAAAAGTCTCAATGTAACCCTCTTTTGCTTTTTCAGGTTCAGTAAAATAATCTGAAAAATCCGTTCGTATAAGTTCATCTCTGGAATAACCTGTGACTGTTTCTGTAGCATTATTAACATCTGTAATCTTACCATCTTTCCCAATCGTAACCAATGGATCTAAACTAGCCTCAATTAAACTGCGATTATAATTACTGGATTTTCTCATGTTAAATCCTCAGTTTCTTACTTAAACTTCTTTTATTGTCCTTGAAAATCAATAAAAAAATACAAGTAAGACAATTCAAAGTATAATGTATTATTGATAGTTCCCAAAATAAATATATTTATTTAAAAATGTACGTAAAGTATTATCTAAAATGAATTTACCACTTTATTGAAAGTTAAAATTCATATAATTAATTACTAATATTATTTTAGCAGATATGCAAATACACGATAGGTTTTGTTTATCAAACGATTATGGATTACAATTGTTTCATTTAATATACTACCATCTATTATATAATTTAAGACAGTTTAAAATCTAATTATCTCATATTAAGCATATTGATGAGTTTATCTTTATCATTAACCTCAAAACTGACCGAATAAACTGATGTTCCAAAATGTTCAGGATCACCAATAGGCGCCGATGAAGATAAAAAACTTATGGGATATTCCTTTTTTTTTAAACCTTTAGGGTAACATATGTTTTCTTTAAACCATTCTGCATCAGCTTGATTTTTAAATTCTACATCAAGATCCAACGTTCTATCTATTACTTTACAATCCTCAAAATTATCTAAAAAAGCATTTTTAATTTCTTCAAATATTAAATCAACCATGTTATCACTATTGATAGTTATTTTTCATACCTAAAATATTTTTATTGGAAAATAAGTTCTCCTATTTATTTAATATAAAAATTTAAATTATTTATTCCCAGGTTATCTTAAATAGAATAGAATAAGCTATTAATTGAGCTGCATTAACCAATAGTAGAATTGTATAATGTTCTGTACCATCGGGTTGAGTGATTTCTTTACCTAAAAGATATAATACAACCAAAGCCAAAACTAAAAGAATATTTTGGATTAAAAGGATTAAAGAGAAATATAAGAGTCCTGTGGTGAATTTGGATTTATATAGTTTATAGCTTTCCCCGTAAATGTAAAGTAATCCAAATAATAGGCAGATATTCGTAATTCCTATTACTATAGCTATATATATTATTAAACTGTTTAAAAATACTATTGTCATTTTTTTAACCTCAAATTCATGTCATTTTTCCTTAATTTGTTTCCATATATCTTTAAAGATATCATAATTTCTTTCTACTTCATCTTCAAGAAAATATAATTTACTATAAGAGTCTCCAGAGGGTTTAATAATTTTATTTTCCTCTAAAATTTTAATATGATGCCTAACAGTTTTATAAGATAAATCTAACTCCTTTGAAAGTTGATTAGCATTATAGGGTCTATCTTTAAGTTTTTTAATTATCCTGGCACGATTTATGCCGCCCCTTTTACCCATTATCAACCACCAAAGCAGTTTTTCCATATGCTTCATAAGCTTAATATTCCCCTAGTATATTTAGAATATTCTTATAAAATTTAAAATAAAACATTTTTAAATAAATAATTTCACGTATCGCTATCTATTTGGGTTTAACTAAACTCTCATCAATTATTTTTATATCTTCTCTGGTTGTCAAAATGTACAAGTCACAGATCATGTATTACAGTCTGATTTGATTTAAATTTGTTTAAAAAAAAATAAAAATTTAAATTCAATTTATTATGAGTTTATGCCTTTGGATATTGCGAATTGTGTCATTAGATCTTTAGGTATAACCACTATGTTTCCTTGTGAATATTGTGTAAATACTGCACCGAAAAGTCCTGGTGCTTTAATTGGATCTTTTGCTGCTGCTAAAATTGGATTCATTATGAGATCTGTAGCTGCACCCCTGCTTAGTGTACTGTTCTTTTTCTCTGTTAAATTTCTTATGACATCGATGGAATTGTTAGTTATATCACCATAGCCAGGTACATTTATTGGGCCAACAGATGCTATCACTGCATCTACGGCTGCTGGTGTTAAAATTACTACAGCATCAGTTTTGATCCCAGTGTTTTCCTGAACAACTGTTTGGGCATCTTTAGCATCAGCTGTAGTGTCTGCATTCCATAATGCATCATTAAGTTTCAAAGGACCTGTACCTGCTCCGGCAGGTTCACTTAATGTTGAAGATACCATTCCACCAGGATAAATAGGAGTTATATTCTTCACATCACCATCCGTTACATGTATTGCATAAGCCATATCCACCGCCCCAATACCTGGTCTCTTCTCATCAGTATCCGCTAGTAATACGAGGACGTTATGATCTCCCTTCATCACATTGGTTGATGCTGGCTGCTCATACTCATAAATTCCAAAGGCTGCCACAATACCTAACAATACCAATATAATAATTAATAAAATCTTTAATTTACTCAACATTTTATATCAACTCTCTAAAATTTTAGATTTTATATCATTTTTTTTCTTAAATTAAGAAATTCAATATTGTAAGTGGCAAATTATATTTAAAGTATTTATACCATACTCACACCCCAATCTGTACTCATTGACACCACAACTTTTATTTAAAAAAAATATATTTTAGAATGATTCCCAAGGATCATCCTAATCTTTAATTCAATAGAACAAGATGTTATTAGTTGATTTTAATATTCTATTAGTAAATTGTATATGTATCATCTTTCTAATCTATTTTTAGACATAGTATACCTATAAATTAGAAATATTAGGTAAATAATTGGAAATGAAGTGAAAAAATGGACAACAAAATTATAATATTAATTATAATCATTGTATTAGTTGTTATAGGTGGAGTGTATTTTTTTGCCACCCAAAATAATGGCAATTCAACTTTAAACACTACAAATAATAGTACAATTAATACTATTAACAACACTCCAACTAACGGAACAAATCAAAGCAATAATATACCAAATAACAACACTACAAATGTTAAAATATCAGCTAAACAAGCACAAACCATTGCCATAGGTGCTTCAAAGGACTTAACCGGTGAAACTGATACTGCAGGAACTCCAAATTTATTCAAATGGACCACAAATAATAAGCATACATGGGTCTGGAATGTTCCCCTTACCAATACTGCCACAGGAAAAACTGGTTCTATGGACATAGATGCAACAACTGGCGAAGTTATAATGAACGAATAGTCTACCAAAAACCTGTAATCTACCTTTTTATTTTACTTTTTTTTATTTTAATTTAGTCCATTCAAATTGGTAGAGTTAATTGTACTGGTACTTTCTTTTTAGATGTTGTAATGTTTTTATTTGAACATTTGATGCTGTTATATAAACTTGCATCAAGATAGGTTTGTATTGGTTCTTTTGTTAGTATTGATTCCATATTCACATCTAATATGTGTATTCTTTCTACAATTTTAGGCCAGTATCCTAATACTTTCCATTCTTCACTTCTATCAAAAAACAGGTCTATATTATTAATATAATCTATCTGGTCCTGCATAGAATTATAAAACCGACTAAATTCCCCTCTAGTAAATACTATGACTTCCTCATGTTCCTGGAACATTTCATGATTATATAATTCTCCAATTCGTCCTCTGGGTACTCCTTCACTCACTCTCATAACAGTCACCGACTCTATTATTGTGGAAGTAAACATATGAAAAACAGAACATAACCCCGTTGAGGTAGAGTGCAGTTGGGAAATATTTAAAAAAATTATGTTTAGTTATTTTGAAAAAAATAGATAACCCTGGAAAGGATAAAACCACAGTTAAAGGACTACTTAAAAATTTAATTGGTTAAATAATTAAATAAACCATTTTAAAAGAGTTGTTGGAGAATTAAACAGTTTTATTGTGTATTTGTTATATTTCTAATTATGGTAAGTTGATAGGATGAAATCGAATTGGGCTTTTTTTTGGTAAATGGGTTTAATTTGGTTTTATTTACTAAAAATACTCAGTTATATGGTTCTTTTTGAAATAGGTAATTTGAAAGGTTATAATAGGGCCTTAAATATAAAACAGCACTCATAGGCTGTGTTTTTTGGGATTTTAAACCAAAGCCTTTATAAGTGATCATAGAGGTATAGTTACCCAGTCCAATGTTCCCCATTAGGAGGAATATTTAGGATCGGAGGCGAAATATTATGAAAAAAGAACTATTAGCGGCATTGTGTGTGCTAACCATGTTAGCCAGCACAGCACCAATATTTGCTGCCGAAACTACAACCACTAAAACTGTGGTTTTAACACCGGATCAGATTGCAAAATTGGATGCAGCACAAACACAACTAACAGCTATTGTGGCTCAGATAGAAGGGCTAAAGACTACCTACAAGACTACAACAAAAGGCAAAGGATTACTAACTGCACTTAATCAGTTTAAAAAACAAGCAAATAAACTAAATACTGCAATAACAAAGTATAAAACCAATCCTACAGCACCAGCGAACATTAAAATTAAAACATTCCAGAAAAAAACCAAACAACTACAATGGAAAGTAACAGTAACAGGAAAGATACTTAAAAAGTTAAACACACCAAAACCTATCCACCCAATAAAACCAATACACCCAATACACCAGTAATGGCAGTTCACACAATAACAGCATAAAACTACCAAAAAAAATAGTTTTTTAATATCTAGGGTTTTTTAAACCCTAATCCTACATTTTTTTTTAAATTAAATTAATTCACCTTATTTTTCCTGTGATTCTAACAAATATATCATAAATTTAAAATAAAATTTTATTTGAGTTATATTCGTTCTTTGTATTTTAATTCTTTAAATTTGATTTTAAATTCTGTTCCAGGGCTTCTGTTGATTGTAAGTTCACCATCAATTTGTTCAGTTAAATTATTTACCAGTAGAAGACCCAGGGTTTCTAA
>Ga0182021_10008864_pt1 | contig 11908 bp, 9 predicted proteins | sample 612E3MmetaG_FD_120493 | JGI IMG/M metagenome (GOLD analysis project Ga0182021, IMG submission 120493) | Permafrost microbial communities from Stordalen Mire, Sweden - 612E3M metaG (Illumina Assembly) | ecosystem: Environmental > Terrestrial > Soil > Wetlands > Permafrost | place: Sweden...
AAGAAGTGAAAGAGATAGCGCTGACACCGAAAAGGCAGGGAACGTACCCGCCGACGATCGAACCTACCACCATACCCAACATGATCAGCTTCTTGGACGGCATCACTATCCCTGTTGCACGGTGTCCACGCCGGTTGCGACTTCCAATTTCTCGCTCGTGGCAATGAGCCTGCCTGCCTGGTCGCTGCCCAAGCCGCTGCCGCCGTCAGTTGAGCAAGTCGACGCGGGCCGCCTCCCGCCCCCCGCCTTCCGCACCCTACGTCCCCACCCGTACTGGCGGTACCGGCTTTCCCACCATCCGCTCGCGCACGGCTTGCACGATGTCCAGGCCGGTGGCGGCTTTCAGTTGCTCGCTCATGGCAATCAGCTTGCCGGCCAGATCGCCGCTGCCACCGTTGCCGCCAATTCCGCCCAGCACAGTCAGGCGATCCACTTTCAGATCGCCGGCGCTGCTCATCACGATGCGCATCAGGCCGTCCACCTTTTGCATCAGGAACACCTGGCGGGCGTTGTCGCCCACCCGACGCCAAGTCGTCGCGATCTCCTGCATGGCCGCCGCGGTGGCGCGGCCTTGCTCGACGATGCGGGCGGCCTCGCCCTTGGCGGTGGCTTCGGCGGCGGCCTTTTGCGCGCGCGCCGGTTCCAGTACGTCGGCCTGCAACTGGCGGCGCACCTGCTCGACCCGCGCCCCTTGCACGTCCAGCTCAGCCCGCGCGCGGGCCAGCTTGGAAGCCACCTGGCCCTTGGCCTCGGCCACCATGGCCAGGGCCTTGGTCTGCGCGTCGGTCACCCGCCTGGCCATGTCCGCCCGCAAGGTGCCCAGCTGCGCGTCCAGGCGCGAGATCTCCGTGGTTTGATGGTTTTGCGCCGACTGCATGGCCGAGTCGGCCTTGTTGCGGGCCTCGGCAATGGCGGCGTGCTTTTGCACCTCGGCCGACTGCTTGCGGCCGATGCTGTCCAGGTAGTTCACGTCGTCGGACACGTCCTGAATTTTCAGGGTGTCGAGCTCCAAACCGATGTGGCGCAGGTCCTCTTCGGCTTCAGTCAGCAGCGACTGCGCGAACTTGATCTTGTCGGCGTTGACTTCCACCGGCGTGAGCGTGGCCAGTACGCCGCGCAGGTTGCCTTCCAGGGTTTCCTTGGCCACCGCCATGATGCGCGCGCGGTCCACGCCCAGGAAACGCTCGATGGCGTTGTCGAGCACGGGCTGCTCGCCCGCGATCTTCACGTTCGCGATGCCGTGCACATTGAGCGGAATGCCGCCCTTGGAATACGCGCCGGTGACCGCCAGCTCGATGGGCATATTGGTCAGATCCATGCGGTCCACCGCCTCGATCAGGGGCCGGCGCACCCGGCGGCCGCCCTTGATGATCTGGTAGCCAACCACCCGGCCATTGGCCAACACGCGGCGCGCACCTGAGAAGATGAGCACTTCGTTGGGTTGGCAGATGTGAAGCAGGCGGGACATGACGATGAGCAGGACGATGCCGGCCACCACGCCGACGCCGATGAGCAAGCCGACGCTGGTCATGGCCGCACCTCCTTGCCGCCCAGGCCCGCAGCGGCGGGCTGGCCGGTTTGGCGCGCCAGCAGCGCCGTGATGTCCACGCCCGTCGTGGAAAACAGCGTGCGCAGCACCTCGGCCACGGCGGCCGGGTAGGACGCGGCGAAGCGGGGCAGGGCCTGACCATCGCCGCCGTCGATCAGGTGCACCGGGCCCAGCTTGATGCGCTGGACGGCGTCGACCACGATCTGGGTGATGTCCTCGATCTTGTTGATGAGGAACATGTCTTGCGCCGACGGACCGGCCTTGGTCCAGGCATCGGCCACCAGCCCCAACGACTCGGCGGTGGCGCGGCCGTTTTCCGCGGTGGGCGCGGCGGCGCCGGCCGCGGCCAGGGTCGCGGCCTCGCGCTGGATGTCGGCGGGTACCACCACGTCGCTCTGCAGGCGCAGGGCCTCCAGTTCGCGGCGCACGCCTTCCAGGTCCTGCATCGCGACCGCGTGGGCCGCCAGGGCGCCGGCCTCGGCGCGCTCCTCGATCGACTTGGCCTCGGCCTCCAACTCGGCGGCGATCCGGCGCACGTCATTGCGGCGCTGGGCGATGGTGCGCTCGGCCTCGGCCTCGGCCACTTTCGCCCGCATTTCGGCCGCGGCTGCTTCCTTGGCCGCCTCGTTGCGCGCATTGGATTCGGCGATCTCTGCGTCCTTGACCACCTGGGCGATCTGCCCGCGTCCAATGCTGGCCAGGTAATTGGCGTCGTCGGTGACATGCTGGATCTTCAGCACGTCCAGGTGCAGGCCCAGCTTGGCCAGATCGTGCTCAACTTCTTGTGACAGTGACTCGGCGAACTTCAGGCGATCCTCGTTGACTTCCTCGGGCGTCAACGTGGCCAGCACGCCGCGCAGGTTGCCTTCCAGGGTTTCCTTGGCCACGCTCTGGATGTCGCCTGGGCCACGGCCCAAGAAACGCTCCACTGCATTCATCACTACCTTGGGGTTCGATGAAATCTTGGTGATGGCGATGGCACGGACCCGCAACGGGATGCCCACCCGGGTGTAGGCGCCGTTGATGGACACATCGATGGGGATGCTGCGCATGTCCATGCGCTCGACGGTCTCGATGATGGGAAGACGCATGGCCCAGCCTCCGGTCACCACGCGATAGCCGACCAGCGAGCCATCCTCGGTGCGCCGGCGGCGACCAGAAATGACCAGCAGCTCATTGGGCCGGCAGATTAGGAGAAAGCGGCTGATGATGCCCAGAAGGATCAAGAACGCGGCCCCGATTGCCAGTCCCGCTACCGCCGCTGCCACAGGGTTCATCGTCGTACCCGCTAGTTCAGTCACGATTCCTCCTTCTCAGAATCTTGGTTGTCGTCCCCAACGGAGCGCAGAGCTGCGGGGGTTGGCTCGACCACAGCGGTGAGGCCTCGCATGCCCACCACCAGCACCGTGCTTGGTGCCGGAATCTCGCTTTCAAGATCGGTTTCTGCCAGCAGGTCGGTCTCCACTCCGCCGATCGACAGGCGGATCTTGCTGCGCTCGCCCGGTCGCAGTGGGAGCAGCAGCTTGGCCTCGCGGCCGATGTGGCTGCTGGCCTCAGGCAGCACGCCCACCGCATCGCGGGTCAGGCGGCCGAGCGCCCAGCTCGCGCCCCATCCCGAGCCAAGGCCGCCCGCCGTGGCCAGCACAGGAACCAGGGACGCAGGCGTTCCGCCCAGGGTCAGGGCCAGGCCGGCCAAGCCGAAGAAGGTCACGCCCCAGGTCCAGAAACGCAGGCTCAGGAACGGAAGCCTTGCAGACCACTCGTGGTGTCCCTGATGATCCGTGGCGCCGTGGGCATCGCCCACGTGGGCATCACCAACGTGGGCGTCGCCGCTGTCGCTGTCGTGCCCGCCGAACATGGAGGCGCCCAGCACGCTGCCGCCGGCAAGAAAGCACACAATGTAGGCAGAGAGCATGGGCCCGACCGTGAAGGATGAAACCACGAACCGCCCCGGCGATCTAGTCTGGACCGTGGCTATGCATTGTCGGGAGATTAGGGGCCGCCCGAAGGGCCGGGTCGCGGTTCGCGGCTAGCGGGTCGCGTGGGCGAGGGCGTGAGCGTGTTCGTGTGGGGTGCGCGGCAGGCGGAAAGCGTGGAGCGAGGGCGTGAGCGCTCCGGGTGTCGCGGGTCGCGGGTCGCTCACCCCACAAGGGGGCTTCGGGACGGACAGCCCGCCCTGCACACCCCTCACGCTTCGCGCTCGCCCGTCGCGCTCACGAGGGCCACCCACGCTGGCCGCGTGCCGCTGGTCGCTCACGCTACCGCTACCGCTCACGCTGGCCGACCTGCGCTGGCCCGGAATCTCCAGACAAACCGCAGCTAGCGCCGTGCGCGCCGGCGGATCAGGCGCGTAGCCGCCAGCCCGACGGCCAGCAGACCCGGCCAAGCGTAGGTATCTCGGCCTGAGACGCTGTTGCAGGCACACCCGCCGCCAGACGCCTTCGCGGCCTTCTGATCTACCCCGCCGTCGACGATCGACCCGCTTGACCCGTCTCGGTCACCGGGTGCGTCCCAGCCCGAGCTGCCATCCCGGCCCGATGTCCCGCCTGAGCCCGTGGTCTCACCGCCGCTTTCCCTTTCGCCACTGGGGTTGCCGCCCGGGCTGCCGTCGCTCTTGCTGTCACCTCCGTCGGCGCTGTTGCCGCCAGCGCCTGCGCTTGCACCACTGTCGCTGCCGGCAGCGCCGTCCAGGCCCCGGATTGGGGCGTCCGCACCCGCTTCAGCGCTGCCCGCCGGGCCGCCCATTCCTCCGCTATCCCTGATGTTGGCCAAGTCATCACCGCCGTCTGTCCACCCCGTGTTGCCGTCCCCACCCAGGTCAGCCTCGCTGTCGCCCGCATAGGAATCGTCGGGATTGGCCTCGGCAGGGCCGTCGTTCGGTCCATCTCGGCTGGCGGCGTCGGCGCCCGCATCGACGAGACCCCTTGCCCCGTCTGTCCCGGCGTCGGGAAACGTGGCACGGCAGGTTTGCTGCCGAAGCGTGGTCTCGCCCTGGCACATGGTCGACCACGTGCCAACCCCCTCCCCGGGGCTGACCGGAAATCCAGTACAGGCGTCGGTCGGATTCCAGCCGTTGGCATCATGGCAGGGTGTCAGGTCGATGCCCGAAGCCTTCTCCACCCAGGCCACGTGGTACGGGACGGACTCGTAGGTGGAGACCCGCGGGGCCGTGCTGCCTGGGATGACATCAAGGGAGCAGCAGTCCTCGCCGATCACACGCCAGGTGCCGTCCGGCATCTGGAAGAAAAGCGGCCCGCCGGAGTCTCCGAAGTACTCGCCGTCCTGGCTGCCACTCGTCACTTTGAACTCGTCCTGGCCAGGAGCAGCACTGTCGATGGTGCCGTTGATCCATTTCTTGTTCCCGTAGGTCCGGCCCGCGGCGCTGGTCACCCCGAACCCCACCTCCACGATGGCCTTGCCGGCTGCCAGCTCGGACGCCTCACACGGCGCCATGACCGGAATGATGGGGATGCCGGTCACGTCCTCGGCAAGGATACAGAAGCCGAGATCCTTGTTGGGATGTGTGACGCAGCGGGAGACATCGACCATTCTTGCCCACTGGTTGCGCGTCTCGCCCAGACCGATGTGGGTGGGCGGGGTGGGATTGTCGCCAGCCGTGACAAGGCAGTGTTTCGCCGTCACCACGACGCGAGGGTGAACGAGGGTGGCGCTGCAACCCATCGGGCCCTCCAGCATGACGGCTGTCGGCCACACGCACGTCTCGGCCAGGCTGCCGCCGATGATGGGCAACACCGCTTCCGACACCGGAGCCTCGCCCGGGCCGACCCGGCAGCCGAGCGCGGCAAAGGCCGCAGTCGCAAGCAGACTGCTCACAGCTCGCTGGCGATGCATCAGGAGGCCAGTTTGCTGTCCCGGGCCTTCGCCAAGCCACGCCCCGTCGGCGTGGCGACAAGAGCGAAAGAGGCTCTGCAAAGAGGTTGCACGCGGCGCAGTCTACCGCATGGGGCACGAACCGTCCTACAACTGGACGGAAATGATGTCGCCGCCCAGACCAGCCAGGGCACTCAGGCTGCGGCGCTGCCAGTAGACCGTGGGGCTGGAAAGAAAGACGATGTGATAGCGAGTCTCGGCTGGCTGCTCGTGCACGGTGCTGATCCACCAGACGAAGCTTGCGAGACAAGAAGCGTTCATGAACTCAAGCCGGCGCACGTCGACGTTAACATCGGTGAGCGCGCGGCGCTGGGCCTCGGCGTGCAGGCTGTGCAGGAACCGGTCCAGACGTCCCTTCACCATGAGGTCGGCCGTCCCACTGAGCGCCACCTCCATGTGCTGTCCCTCTATGCTTGCTTCTGCACTGAAGTCGTTTTCGCGGACATCCTCGTGCCAGGGTTCAGCCATGCTGGTCGATCCTTGGACGGTGCGAGCTTGCGACAAGCATCACGTGTTTTCGTCTTCCAAAGGTTTCCATCGGCAGCACCGACGGGAAAACTTGAGCACATTCTCCGTCGGTCGAGAACCTTCTGCCCCGTGCGGCTCTCGGTCTTGCTTGGCCATGTGAGTCATGGGCCCAGCCAACCTGTGGACGGCGTCGCCGTGCATCGGTCATAGTCACGCCTGACGTGGCACCGAGGGGCAAACATGCGCGGCGCGGCTAGCCAACGCTTCGGCGCGCCCATTTCGCTAATCTTGGCCTTGGTCTTCCCGGCCATGATCGGGGCTGCCTTGGCCCTGGCCTACTATGGCTTCAAGCACGCCGAGGACGTGTCGCGCCCGATCGAGCAGCTTTTCCGCCAGGAATCGCAGGATTTTGCCGACGACCTGGCCAAGGCGGTGGAAGCCCGCATCGACAAGGAGTCGGTCTCGCTCTTCGACAAGATCGCTGACGTCAAGGATGATCCGGCCTCGGCCGACCCCTGCGATATCGATCCAGGCCCCGGGATCGAGTCGTTCGTCGTCATCAGCGCTGCCCAGAAAGTGGAGTGCATGTGGCCCAAGTTGCGCGAACCCCCGTCGCCCTCCAAGCGCAAGCCTTCGCCGGAGGCGGCGGTGGCGCGCAACCCTTGGGTAGCCAAGATCAAGAACATGGCCTGGCCCCAGGTGGGCGTGGGCGACTTCGCCTACCACCATGAGTTGCTTGACGGCGGGGGCTCGGTCTTGCTTGCCTATGCGACGCGCAATGCAGAGGGCAGCCAGCCCTTTCACGTGGTGGCCAGCCTGAGGCTGGACTTCATGGGCAAGCACTGGTCCGAGGAGGAGCTAGCGCGACGGCGCAAGAACCGGCGCGTGGCCATTGTGGACGAGAACAACTCGCTGGTGGCCGGGGAAGGGTTGGGTGGCCCTGAAGTCCGCTCGGGCGGTCGTTTCTTCTATGAGGGGCCCTTTGGCAAGGCGCTATACCGATGGCGCATTCAAATGGTCCCGCAGAACGTGGAAGCGTTTCGCGCCCAGTGGGAACGGACCAAGGGCACCCGCCGTCTGCTCATCCTTCTGTCCACGGTCATCATCGGGGTTGGCCTCGGGATCGTGTGGTTGGCCGTGGTGGCCGAGCGGCGGGCCTCGCGCATGAAGAGCGACTTCATCGCCAACGTGTCGCACGAGCTGAAAACGCCGCTCTCGCTCATTCGCATGTTCGGCGAGCTGGTGGCAACCGGACGGCACAAGGACGACCGCACCGCGCGCGAGTACGCCGGCATCATCACGCGCGAATCAGAGCGGCTGTCGCACCTTATCGACAACGTGCTCGACTTTGCCCGGCTGGAGCAGGGCAAGGCCAGCTACAATTTCGTCGAGGGCGATCTGGCGGAGGTGGTGGAGCGGGCGCTCGACGTGTGCCGCTACCGGCTGGACAAGGAGAAGATGAAGTTGGAGACCGACTTCGAGCCCGAGCTGCCCTATCTGCGCATGGACGACAACGGCATGACGCTGGTGACCCTCAATCTGGTCGACAACGCCATCAAGCACGCCGCGGAGGGGGGCAAGGTGTTGGTGACCCTGCGGCGAGCGCCGGGGTTTCTGGTGCTCGGGGTGCGCGACTTCGGGCCCGGCGTGCCGCGCGAAGAACACAACCGGATTTTCGAGCGTTTCTATCGTTCGCAGAGGACGCGCGAGCGCAACGTACGCGGCAGCGGCATCGGCCTGTCCCTGGTCAGGCACATCGTGGAGGCCCACGGCGGTCGCGTGGTGCTGACCAGTCCGGTCGCCAGCAAACAGGATGGCCCCCCTGGCGCTCTGTTCGCGGTATTCTTGCCCGCGCCCGTCGCCGCCAGCGCCAAGCCAAGCGCCGTACCAGCCCCGGCAGAAGCAACCCCGGCCATCGAAACATGAGCACCAGCCTTTCCGCCAACCATCAGCCAGCAAACCGCCGCCGCATCCTCATCATCGAGGACGAGCCGGACATCGCACGCGGCCTGTCCGACGCGCTGGAGTTCGAACAGTTCGAAGTCTTGACCACCGGGTACGGTCGCGAGGGGATCAAGATGCTGCAGGAACGTGGCGCCGACCTGGTCATCCTCGACCTCATGCTGCCGGACATCAACGGATTCTCGGTCTGCGAGGAGATGCGGGGCAGCCACCCGGTGGTGCCCATCATCATGCTCACCGCGCGTTCGCAAGAGACCGACAAAATTCGCGGCTTGAAGGCGGGCGCCGACGACTACGTGACCAAGCCCTTCTCGGTGGGCGAGCTGGTGGCGCGAATAAACGCCATCTTTCGCCGCCTGCATCGCTCGGTTCACATGGACGAGGCGGTTTCCATCGGCTCGGTCGTCGTGTATCCGCGCCGGCACGAGCTGGTGCGCAAGGGAAAGACAATCCCGTTGTCCTTCTACGAGGTCGAGCTGGTGCGTCTGTTGCACGAGCGCGCCGGCGAGCCGGTGAGTCGCGAGGAGATCCTGGAGAAGATCTGGGGCGTCTCCGGCCACAGCCAAAGCCGCGCGGTGGACAACTTCGTGGTCAAGCTGCGCAAGAAGATCGAGGACGACGCCTCTTCCCCGCGCCACATCGTGACCATCTACGGGATTGGGTACAAGCTGGTGGTGTAGGGACGGGAATTCAGACTGATCTTCGACCGCAGGGTTCTCAAGGCGCAATGAGGTCCTGGTAGCGCCCCGCCTCGCCCTTGATCCACGGCCGGTAGCTGTTGATGAAGTCCACGCGTTCGCCGATGGGTGGGTGGCTGGCGCGGAAGATCTTGTAGAGCAGGCCGGGGCGGGGCACGGCCAGGTTTTGCCGTTGCAGGGCCACAAAGGCAGTGGCAGCGGCCCGATTGTCGCGGGTCAGTTCGAGGCCGAAGCGGTCGGCCTCGTGTTCGTGGTAGCGCGAGAAGGCCAGCGCGGCCGGGCTGATGACCAGCGAAAACAGAGTCAGCAGCAGCATGAGCAGGGGCAGCGAGGCCACGTCCGAAAGCTGATGAAACCCCATGCGGCCGCCGAAATGGCGGAGGACAAAGCCGGAGAGGCGATGGGCGCCGAAGAGGCCGATGAAGGTGAGCACGGTGGACAAAATCACGCTCGACCACACGTGGCCCAGCACGTAGTGGCCGAGTTCGTGACCGACCACGGACTTAACCTGGGCGGGCGACAGCCGGGCGATGAGGGTGTCCCACAGCACGATGCGCTTGCTGCTGCCCACGCCGGTGACGTAGGCGTTGACCTTGGTGGTGTCGACGCTCTTGTTGACCTCGAACACGCGAGCGCCCTCGACCCCAGCGCGTCTCGCCACGGCCAGCACCTCGATTTCGAGCGCCTTGTCTTTCATGGGGCCGAACTTGTTGAAGAGCGGCGCGATCCACAGTGGCGTGACGATGAGGGTGAGGGTGTAGAAGGGCAGGGCCAGGGCGGATGTCCACAGCCACCAGCGCTGCGGGCTTCTGCCCAAGAGCCAATAGGGAACCCACAGTACGAGTAGTCCGATCACCAAGCCCACCCCAAGGCCCTTCATTTGGTCGCCGGCCCACTTGGAGAAGCGCTGGGCGGAAAGCCCGTAGGCGTGCTCGCGCGCAAAGCCGATGTAGTAGGAAAGTGGAAGCTCAAGCAGGAACAGCAACAGGGAAAGCAGCACGAAGTAGATGGCCAGGGTCGGGTAGAAGCGCCCGCGGCCGAGCTGACTGGCGACGGTGCGCAGCCAGGCCGAGAACCCGGTGAGAAGCAGCAGCAAGGGCAGGGCAATGGACAAGATTTGCTCCATTGCCCAGATGGCGTTGTTGCCGTGGTGGTAGCGCAGGGCCTTTCCCGACGGCGCGGGCACGTCCACAGGCGCGTCGTCGCTCGCCTCAGCGACGTGGCCATCCGGGGGCGAAGGCACGGCATTGGCCTGTGCCTCTTCGGGTACGGCTGCCTTCGCGCCCGCCACCGAGCCCCACAAACCAGTGATAGCAGCAAGGCCAAGCGCGATCCGTTTTGCGTCAGGCATAGCGGAACTATACCGTGCGAAACCCGCGCGAAGATGATGTCGCCTTCCCTCACGCCGCTACTTCGGGTGGTGCCGTCGTAGTCGTGTGGGGAGCTCGCCGCCTTGCCGGCGACGGACCATCGCGGGAGGGTTGGGAAACCCTTCGAGGGTTCCCATGTTAATTGTGGCCCCTGTGCGAGCCGAAGGATCATGCCGCACCGGAGAAGCTACCATGGCGAATCCCAGGCAGCGCCTCGGCCCTTGACTGTCGCGTCCTGCCCGTCAAGTCTAAGCTCCCATCATGACCGTACGTGTTCGCATCGCGCCTTCCCCCACTGGCGATCCCCACGTGGGAACCGCCTACATCGCCCTGTTCAACTACGTGTTCGCCAAGCACCAAGGCGGGCAGTTCATCCTGCGCATCGAGGACACCGATCGCACGCGTTCGACGCCCGAGTCCGAGGCGGCCATCCTGCGCGCCCTGCGCTGGGTTGGGCTTTCCTGGGACGAAGGGCCCGACATGGGCGGCCCGCACGGCCCCTATCGCCAATCCGAACGGGCTGACATCTACCGGCGCGAGGTCGCCAACCTGGTCGCATCCGGCGCGGCCTACCGCTGTTTCTGCACGGCCGAGCGTCTGGACAAGCTGCGCGCCGAGCAGAAGGGCAAGTCGGGATTCATGGGCTACGACGGACACTGTCGTGGCCTGGACCGGGCTACCTCCGACGCGCGGGCTGCCGCGGGCGAGCCCTTTGTCGTTCGCCTGGCCATGCCAAAGACCGGCCAGACCACCGTGGTCGATCGTCTGCGCGGCCCGGTGCACTTCGAAAACACCCAGATCGACGATCAGATCCTGATGAAGACCGATGGCTTCCCCACCTACCACCTGGCCAATGTGGTTGACGATCACCTGATGGGGATCACCCACGTCATCCGTGCCGAGGAGTGGCTGACCTCCACGCCCAAGCATGTGGTGCTGTACAACGCCTTCGGCTGGACTGCACCCGAGTGGGTCCACATGCCGCTTCTGCGCAATGCCGACAAGTCCAAGATCTCCAAGCGCAAGAATCCAGTTTCGCTCGACTACTACCGCGCGGCCGGGTTTCTGCCCGAGGCGTTGCTCAACTACCTGGGCACCATGGGCTGGTCGATCGCGGGCGACCGCGAGAAGTTCACCCTGCAGGAGATGATCGAGGCCTTCAGCTTCGATCGGGTGCGCCTGGGCGGCCCGGTCTTTGACCTGGTCAAGCTCTCGGCCGTGAACGCGGACTACCTGCGCGCCCTGGACGACGACGGGGTGGTGGCGCGGCTGCGCGAGTGGCACCTTTCGGACGAATACCTGCGGTCCCTGGTGCCGCTCGTGCGCAAGCGCATCCAGCGCTTGGACGAATTCGTGCCCATGACCGAGTTCTTTTTTTCGGGCGATGTCGACCACACGCCTTGGCTGAAGGACTTGGTTCCCGCCAATCGCACCGCCAAGGACGTGTCCGAGTGTCTGCTCGGCCTGATCGAGGCCTTGGATGTCCAGCGCGATTTTTCGCCGCCCGCGTTGGAAGCCATGACCCGCGCCTTCGCCGAGAAATCGGCGTGGGACGCCAAGGAACTGTTCATGGTCATGCGCCTGGCCGCCACAGCCCGCAAGGCCACGCCGCCGCTCTTCGAAACCCTGTCAGTGTTGGGCCGGGACATGACCCGCCGCCGCCTGCGCCTGTGCGCCGATTTCCTGAAGAAGAGCCGATAGAGCCTGAAGGTTTGCCAACCCACATTACCGTGGTAATGTCGAGCCATGGCGCTGGCACAATCCAAGGTCACGGCCCAGGGGCAGATCTCAGTCCCAGCAGAAATTCGGCAGAAGCTTGGCATTGGGCCGGGCGCCCTTCTTGAGTGGAGCGAAGAGCACGGGCAGATCGTGGTGCGGCGTGCGGGCCGCATCAGCTCTGCGGAAATCCACCAGAGCGTGTTTGCGGGTGAGGCGCGGCCACCGAGGAGTCTCGCGGAAATGAAGGCGGG
>Ga0182021_10008865_pt1 | contig 11905 bp, 7 predicted proteins | sample 612E3MmetaG_FD_120493 | JGI IMG/M metagenome (GOLD analysis project Ga0182021, IMG submission 120493) | Permafrost microbial communities from Stordalen Mire, Sweden - 612E3M metaG (Illumina Assembly) | ecosystem: Environmental > Terrestrial > Soil > Wetlands > Permafrost | place: Sweden...
AGAAGGGCGAACATGGCGCCCTGCTGTTCTCGCGCCAGGGCACGGCCGCGATTCCCGCCTTCCCCCTCGAAGACGTCCTCGACCCGACGGGCGCGGGCGATACGTTCGCGGGCGGACTCATGGGGGCTCTCGCGGAGACGGGCGGGGTGGACGCGGCGACGTTGCGCCGGGCGATGGCCTATGGGGCCGTCGTGGCGTCCTTCGGTGTGGAGGCGTTTAGCCTGGAGCGGCTCGAACGGCTGACTCGCGCCGAGATCGAGGCGCGGCTGGGCGCCTACCGCCAGTTGACGCATTTCGGTTGATTCGACGTCATGGGCGTTCATTGGAGGACCAACTATGTGCGGAATCGTGGGCTATGTCGGAAACAAGGGCGCGACGGATATCCTGATCAACGGCCTGAAGCGGCTGGAGTACCGCGGCTACGACTCGGCGGGCATCGTCGTGGTGGCGGAGGGCGCGCTCCATATCCTGAAAGATAAAGGCAAAGTCAGGAATCTGGAGCAACTCGTCGCGGCGAAATGGGACGAGGGGTTCCGCCGGAAGGCGACCACCGGAGTGGCGCATACGCGCTGGGCCACCCATGGAAGCCCCACGGCGGAGAACGCCCACCCTCACACCGATCAGTCGGGCCGGCTGGCCCTGGTCCACAATGGCATCATCGAGAACTACGCGGCCCTGCGCGCCCAACTTGAAGCCAAGGGACACCGGTTCCTCTCCCAGACGGATACCGAGGCGCTGAGTCACCTGGTCGGCGAGTTGTACAAGGGCAACCTGCTCGATGCCGTGTGCGCGGCGCTGAAGCACGTCCAAGGCACCTACGGGATCGCGGTCGTTGGCGCGGATCATCCCGGCGAGATCGTGGTGGCCAGGAAGGGCAGCCCGCTCGTGATCGGGTTGGGCGAGAACGAGACGTTCGTGGCGAGCGACGTGTCCGCCATTATCGCGCACACCCGGCAGGCGATCTACCTGGACGATGACGACGTGGCTGTGATTACGGCCTCGGGGGCGGACATCCGCAACGTCCACAACGTGCCGGTGTCGCGCGAAGTGGCCCAGGTGGACTGGGACGCCGGCGCCGCGGAAAAGGGCGGATTCGAACATTTCATGCTGAAGGAGATTTTCGAACAGCCGGACGCGTTGAGGAACACGTTGAGAGGCCGCCTGGATGACGCCATGGGCACGGCAATCTTGTCGGGGCTGGCGCTGTCGGCCCGCGAACTGGCCGGCATCCGGCGGATGGTCATCGTGGCCTGCGGAACCTCCATGCACGCGGGGATGGTCGGGCGGTATTACTTCGAGGAACTGGCCGACCTGCCGACCGAGGTCGAGCAGGCCGCGGAGTTTCGGTATCGCAACCCCATCATCCAACCCGACGATATGGTTGTGGCCATCAGTCAATCCGGCGAGACGGCGGACACGCTGGCGGCGGTGCGGGAAGCCAGGCAGAAGGGCGCGCTGGTCGTCGGGATCTGCAATGTCGTGGGTTCCACCATCGCCCGCGAAACGGGCCGGGGCGTGTACCTTCACGCCGGGCCGGAGATCGGCGTGGCCTCGACCAAGGCGTTCACCTCGCAATTGGAAGTCCTGCTCATGATGGCGCTGAAGATAGGGCGGTGCCGGCGGCTTTCGCGCCAGACGGGCGGCGAGCTTTGCGAACAGATCCGGGCGATCCCCGAGCTTGTCAAGGCAGTCCTTGCCCGGAACGAGGAGATCGCGGCGGTCGCGGAGCGGTTCGCGAGCGCGAAGGATTTCTTCTTCCTCGGCCGAGGGTGGATGTATCCGGTGGCCTTGGAGGGGGCGCTCAAGCTCAAGGAGATCAGCTACATCCACGCCGAGGGGTATCATGCGGCCGAACTCAAGCACGGGCCGATCGCCCTGCTGGACGAACAAGTGCCCGTGCTGGCGCTCATGAACGACATCCCGGGCAAGGAGAAGATGATCTCCAACGTGCAGGAGTGCCGGGCCCGCCACGCGCCGGTCATCGGCGTGGTGACCGAGGGCGACACGGCGGCGGAGGCGCACGCGGATTGCGCGATTCATATCCCCGCCTGTTCGCCTCTGACGGCGCCAATCCCGACGGTTGTGGCGCTGCAACTGTTCGCGTACCACGTGGCGCGGATTCGCCAATGCCCGATAGACCAGCCGCGCAACCTCGCCAAGAGCGTCACGGTGGAATGACGGCGAGCGGGGCGGGAAGGACGGTTCACTTCCGGGCGGGGGCGGGAGGAGAGGGCGTCCGGGCGCCGCCGAGGCCGAGGCGGGCGAACTGGCGGTAGAGGTTGCTGTAGAGGCCGCGCTTGGCCAGGAGTTCGTTGTGCGTTCCCCGTTCCGCAATGCGGCCGCGGTCGAGGACAATCACCTGGTCGGCGTTCCGGACCGTGCTCAGCCGGTGCGCGATGACGAAACACGTCCGCCCCTTGAGCAGTTGCGACAGGGCCTTCTGAATGCGCACCTCGGTCAGGGTGTCTATCGAGCTGGTGGCCTCGTCGAGAATGAGAATCTTCGGATCGGCCAGCAGGGCCCGTACGAAACACACCAGTTGGCGCTGGCCCAGCGACAGGGACGCGCCCCGCTCGCCGACCTCGGTTTGGAACCCCTGGGGCAAGGCTTCGATGATGTCCAGGCAGTCGAGCCGCCGCGCGGCGTCCACGATGTCGGCCGCCGTCGCCTCGGGCTTGCCCAGGCGGATGTTGTCCATGACGGTGCCGGTAAAAAGGAAGTTTTGCTGGTGAATCAGGGCCATTTGGCGGTGGAGCGAATCGCCCTGGACGTCGCGGATGCTGAGGCCGTCGAGAAGAATGTCGCCGGCGTTGGCGAGATAGAACTTCGAGATGAGGTTGATCAGGGAACTCTTCCCGCTGCCCGTGTGGCCGACAAGGGCCACGGTCTGGCCGGGTTCGGCCACGAAGTTCACGTCGAGCAGAACCGGACGCCGCGGGTCGTAGCCGAAGGTCACGTGCCGGCATTCGACCCGTCCCTTGACCGGCGGCAGCTCCCGCGCGCCGGGATCGTCCTCCCATTCGGGCGCGAGGTCCAGGAGCCGGAAGACGCGCTCGGCGCCGGCCATGGAGGCCATGGCATTGTTGTAAAGCCGGCCGAGATTCTGAAGCCCATTGAAGAAGACCGTGGTCAGGAAGAAGAATTGAATCAAGGCGCCGACCGGCATGGGGTCGTGAAACCGCAGCATGACGAAGCCGGCGACGAGGAGGAGGGCGGCGGTGACGAACTGGGAACTGAGTTCGAGCAGGGGCATGAACGTCCCGCTGGTCCGGGCCACGTCGAGATTGTAGCGCGAGTGGTCCGTCACGAGATCGCGGAAAATGTCGGCGTTGATTTCCTGGCGCACGAAACTCTGGGTGACGCGGATGCCGGACACGGATTCGGCGAGCGTGGCCGTGACGCGGCTGAAGCTTTCCTGAACGGCGCGCGACGCCTCGGACATGCGCCGCCGGAAGATCCGGTTGAGGGTCCACGTCACGGGCGCCATGATCGCGACAACGGCGAAGAGCCGCCCGTCCACCCATAGCATCAGGCCGGCCGCCACCGCCATCTGGCCGCCATTCACGCACGTCACGAAGAACACGTCCTGGACGCCCACCCGGACGGCTTCGACGTCGCTGGTCATCCGGCTGATGATCCGCCCGAGCTTGGTCTTGTGGTAGAAGCTCATGGGCATGCGCAGGAGGTGTTCGAAAAGACGGAGCCGGAGGTCGTAGACGACGCGTTCGCCGATGAGCATGCCCAGCCGCTGGCGGTAGCACAGCGTCAGGTGCGTGAACGCCGACAAGGCGGCAAAGCCCGCGGCGCCGAGGAGGGTCCCCGCGACGTCGCCGCGGGTGATGGGGCCGTTGATGACGGCGCCGATGGCCCACGCCAGGGCGGGAAGCTGGATGGAGCGCACGATCACGAGAACCGTCAGCCAGTTCCGAAGCGAGCGGTGCGCCTGGGTGTAGGAGAACAGCCGCCGGATGATGCCCATGTCGAGGGGGCGGGTGCCCGCTTCCGGGGCTCCGTCCTTCCGCACCCGGGTGATCGCCATGCCGTTGGAGGGGGTGGGCTTCATGGTCGGGGGCCCGTCGCGCCCGGGGGCGGTTCCGCGCCGGGACGCGGCTGCCCGAGCAGGCTGAGACTTTCGTCATCCACAATCTGCGCGGCGGCGAGCCGCTGGTACAGGCCGCGGGCGGCGATGAGCGTTTCATGGGTGCCGGTCTGCGCAATGCGGCCGCGGTCGAGCACGAGGATCCGGTCCGCCCGGCGCAGGGCGCTGAGCCGGTGGGCGACCAGGAAGGTCGTGCGCCCGCGCATGGCGTTCTCCATGGAGTCGAGGATCTCGTGTTCCGTGCCGGGGTCCACCGCGGCGGTGGGGTCGTCGAGGATCAGGATGGAGGGTTCCAGCAGGAGGGCGCGGGCGATGGCGAGCCGCTGGCGCTGGCCACCGGACAGGTCCGCCCCGCTTTCGCCCAGGACGGTATCGTAGCCTTTCGGCAGGGCCGTGATAAACTCGTGGGCCGAGGCGATCCGGGCCGCCCGCTCGATCTGCTCCTGGGTGGCCGTCGGATTTCCGAAGGCGATGTTGGCGCTCACCGTGTTGCTGAAGAGGAAGTTCTCCTGGAAGACAACCCCGATTCCGCGGCGCAGGTCGTCGAGATCGAGCCGGCGCGCGTCCACCCCGTCCACGCGCACGGTTCCCCGGGTCGGGTCGTAGAAGCGGGGAATCAGGCCGAGGAGGGTGCTCTTCCCCGAGCCGGTGGACCCCACGATGGCCACGCAACGGCCGGGCTCGACGTCGAAGCTGATATCCTGGAGCACGGGCGAGCCGGGTTCGTATTCGAAATGAACGCGGTCGAACGCCACGGCGCCGCGCACGCGGGGCAACCGGGTGGCGTTGGCCGGGGCTTTGATTTCGACCGGCGCGTCGAGCACTTCGAAAACGCGCCGGGCCGACGTAAGACTCTCCTGAACGCTATTGGCGATATTCGCGATATTGGCGACCTGCCCGGAGAATTGCTGGAGCAACCCCGCGAACACCACCAGCCCGGCGCCCAGGGGAAGCGAGCCCTGAATGACCAGATAGCCTCCATAGCCGAGCAGAATGACGAGGTTGACCTGGGTCATGAATCCGATGACGGGCGAGAAGCGGCTCATTTCGCCGATCAACCACGTTTTCTGATCCCGCACGGCGCGGTTCGCTTCCGTGAACTTCGCGATGGCCTCCGGTTCCCGCGCGAACCCCTTGATGACGTTGACGCCCTGCACGGTCTCGGACAGGTTCAGGATCATCGTGTCCACGAGTTCGCGGTTCCGGGTGTAGGCCGGCCTCACGCGGCGGGAGAAGGACGAGGACAACAGCCACAGGAGCGGAGTGGTGGACAGGCAGGCCAGGGTCAGGCCCGGGTGGATGAAAAGCATGTAGGCCAGGTAGAATCCGAGGGACAGGATCATCACGATTCCTTCCATCAGCACGCCGTCAATGAACAGGCGGGTGGCCTGAACGTCGCCGACGACCCGGTTGATGATCGAGCCGCTGACGTTGTCGTCGAAGAAACGGAAACTCAGCCGTTGCAACTTGTTGTAGACCCTGGCGCGAAGGTCCACGACGATGTTGCCCTGGAGCAGTTTGGACAGGTGGATGGCATAGGCGTAATTCAGGAGCGAGCGGAGCACGGCCAGCCCCAAGATCGCCACCGCGACGACCGTGACAACCTGGAGCGGCGGCCAATCGGAGGGAGGGGCGAGGTGAAACGGCCAGTGCGGGGGCTTGGTGGAGGCGGGTTGGAGTTCGTGGCGGATAAAGTCAATGCCCACGCCGGTGAGGCCGAGCCCGCCCAGCGCCATCGCCAGCAGAAGCACCTGAAGGGACAGCGCCTTGAGGCAGCCGGATCGGTACTTCCAGGTCAGACCGAGAAGCCTCTTGATCAGCGCCGCATTCGGGAGGCCGCCGTCGTTCGATGTGCCTTGGTCATCCATTCAAGCGGCGGGACACCCATTCGAATTCGCGCGCGATACTCCGGTCCACTCCGCCCGTCTGCAGGGACGGAGGCAGAACATGGAATGTGTACGTCTCGATTTCAAGGTGAGAAATCCGACGGCACGCCAAGGCTGCCCAGAACTCAGGAGTCAAGGTGTCCGCCGTGGAACGGATATTCTCGTCTCCCGTGAAGTAAAGCGGGACGTGGAAGTGAATGCGCCACGTTTCGTCAGCCGTCAAAGTCGGTTCTTTCAACGCCTCCGTCAGATCCGCGAAGCGGCATTCCGCGCCGGATGAGACGGCCCGCGCGGAAACTTGGTGAAGATAGACCGGGTCGCAGAACTCCCGCAGTCGCACCCGCGCGGACTCCGTGGGCGACGCTTCGAGGGCCGCGCTGAGTTGCACCTTGGACACGCGAATGCCTTCGCGCTCCAGGCGGGCAAGACTGTTGGTCAGGTTCTCGAACCGCAGGGCGAGGTGGCAGGTGTCGAAGCACACCCCAAGATGGCGTCGCAGCACGGTCTCCGCCTCGGACGAGCCGCAGGCGAGCAGGTTGCCAAGGATCTTGAGGCCGGGCGAACGCAGCGGCCCGGAAAAAAAGCGCACAACGTCTTCGGTGGATTCCAGCGCGCAGTCCGGCTCCGGCTCGAGTCCGAGGTGAATCTCGCGGCCGGTTTGGAGGCGCAGCAGGTGGAGAAGCACGACACACCCCATGAGGTTTTCCACAAAGGGAAGGATTTCGGCCTCCGTCCTGGGCTGGCGCCCATAGGCGAGGGGAACGGTGCTGATGCTGCCGTCCATGCCCTCCGGAAGAAGTTGGGCTAGAATCGCCGCCAGCAGGCGCGTATACTCCAGACGCTCCGGCCGGCTCCAGTCCGGACGATAGACGTCCGTCTTGACGGGGATTCCATGGAACGCGCCGTAGGGAAAACCGTTGATCGTGAAGGCGTACAGGGAGTGGTCGGCCAGGAAACCGCGGAAGCGGTCGAGGGTTTCCGCGCGGGCCAGCAGCGTTTCGGCGGCCTTCCGACCCAACCGAAGCCCGAGGCCAAAGGGTCGTCCCGGCGCCACGAGGTCGCGGACCGCCAGCGCATGGGTGCGGATGGCGTTGAAGTTCTCCTCCCACGTTTCGCCGGGATGAACGTTCAGGCAATACGTCAGGTGCAGGGGCGGCTGTTGGCGGATGAGCATGGTCGTGTCAATATTTGCGTGCGTGGAGATTCTGCCTTTGTAGGGCCGCCGCTTGCGGCGCGCCGGTATCCGGCATGGCGCAAGCGCCAGCCCTACACGGGAATGGTGGATGAGTCGCGGTGATGCGCAGGAACCGGATGCCTTCGGCGATGACACGGGCATCCATTTGGTGAACTTCGATCCGGCGGCCGGGCGGGTGGGGGAGCGTAACCGTCAGTTCGCCGCCCAGGTGTTCCCGGAAACGTTCGAGCCCGTCGAGGATGGCGAGCCGCCCGGCTTTTCTGTGTTCGAGCAGCGGATCGTAGATCGGCAGGCCGCAGGTGGTGAGCGCGGTCAGCAGCGCGTCCAAGGCGCGCCGGCCGATGAGGCGCTTGCGCCAGGCATAATAGGAGTCGAGCGCGATGCCGATCGAGACCGCCTCGCCGTGAAGCAGCGCGTAGCGGGACAGCACCTCCAAGTGGTGAGCGGACCAGTGGCCGAAATCCAGCGGGCGGGCGCTTCCGGTCTCGAACGGGTCGCCGCCCGCGCGGATGTGATGCAGATGCAGTTCCGCGCAACGGCGGACCACAGTTTCCATGACGGCCTCGTCCCGGCGGCGCAACGCGGCGGCGTGGGCGCAGAGAGAGCGGAAGAAGGCGGCATCCTCGATCAGCGCCACCTTGAACGCTTCGGCCGCGCCGGAAATCCATTCGCGCTGGGGCAGGGAAAGGAGAAAGTCGAGGTCGTTGATCACGGCAAAGGGCGGGGAAAAGGTCCCGATGAAGTTCTTGGCGCCGAACATGTCGATGCCCGTCTTCACTCCGACGCCCACGTCGTTTTGCGCCACGACCGTCGTTGGAAGTCGCACCACGCGCAAGCCCCGGTGCGCGATGGAGGCCGCAAAGCCGGCGGCGTCGAGCACGCTCCCGCCGCCGACGATGACGACGAAACTGTGGCGGCACAGATGGCGGTTCGCGATGGCGGCGAGGAGGCGTTTGACCGAGGCAAGATCGTTCTTGGCCGTTTCCCCGCCGGCGATACGGACGATGGGGCCGGCCAGTTCCATCGTTGAGGAATGAGCCTTGAAGTACCGCGCGATACGGGCGGACAGTCCTGGCGACGCGAGCAGGAGGCCGTTGTCCACGCAGACGAGGGCCCGGTGCCTGCGGTGTTCGTTAAGCCGCGCCAGGGCCTGGGCAAGGATCGGGTTCGATGGCGAGAAAACGTCCCTCGTGAACCAGACCGGATATTCGAACGGAACCCGCAGGCGTTGGACGAGAGGACTCATGCTTCCCCCTCCAGAAGACCGCGCAGAAGCTGCGCGAGGTCGAGAAGGGTTTCGGGCTTTCGAGCGAACGGCACGGTCGAGAGCCACGCCACGCGGCGGGCGGGCCCCGTCCGCCCGTGCGAGCCCTTGATGCGGGCGGTGTCGGTGCTGATGGTGAAGGGCGGCCAGCCGAAGAACAGTTCGCAGGGATCGTAGCCCGGTTTGTTGTGGATGTCCACGTGGGCCGCGTAATCCGGCCCTTTCTCGCCCGGTTCCCACCAGGGATACGCGAACCAGAAGCCCGGCTTGGCCACGAGCGTGAGCGCCCCGCTTCTCGGGTGGAGCACGCCGGCGGCCGCCTGGCCGGCGTGATCGAGGATGGATTCGACGCCGTCGAGACGTTCGAAAACCCGGCGGGCGGATTCGGCGGCATGCAGGTCGCGGCCGTGGACGAACGCGACTTCGTGATCCACCACGGCGAAGGCCGCGCTGGCGTGAAAGTCGGGGTAGTGCAGGCCGGACACGGGCCGGGTGGACAGAAGTCCCGCGCGCCGCAACGCGAGGTTGGGGAAGACGGCGGACGAGGTAGGGGCAATCGCGTAGTCGCCGAAAACGATCAGACGATATCCGTTGGCCTCGCACGCCTTGCGGAGCATATCCAACTGGGCCAACAGGCCGGCGAGCGCCCGGCGGCCGCGGGGGTCGGCGGGGCCGTAACGTTGGAGGTCGTAGTCGAGGGCAGGCAAATAGGTGAAGCCCAGGTCCGGCGCCTGTTCGGGGTCGGCCAGGAGGGCCGCCGTGGCTTCGGCGATCCACGCCGAGGACTCGGCCGAGGCCAGGGGGCCCCAGTAGCGGTGAAGCCGGAAGCGTCGTCCGACCCGGCGGCAGAGGGATTCGTAGAGGGGCCGCGGTTGGCTATAGACGGCGTCGAGCATGCCGCCGCCATGTTTGTGGATCGGGGCGGGGGAAAGAATAACGTCGGCGTCTTCCCCGAGCGACTGCTGCCAGAAGAGAAGCGAGACCTTCTTGCCGGAGGCCCGGTAGCGGTCCCAGAGGCGAGGGCCGGCGACGAGGCCGGAGGATTGTTCCCAAAAGAGGGGGCGGTGCAAGTCGGCGTGATAGAAGCCGTTCGCCACCATGCCATGCCGCGACGGCGGAAGGCCGGTGCGAAAGCTCGCCTGGACAGGGCAGGTCAGGGCCGGGAACACGGTATCCAGCGGTTCGAACCGCAGGCCGTTCCAGTCCAACCGGCCGGCGGACTCCAGCAGGCTGTGGCCCAGACCGGCCACTTGCACGATTAAGATCCTGGATGGCTCACTTTTCATGCTTCGGTAAGAGCCTGTGACGCCAGGTTTCGGGTTTCAGGTTTCAGGAGAAAGAACATGCTGACAAACAATGAGTTGCGCCCTTTTGTCCGGCGCGCCGCGAGCGGCGGCCCTACTGCTGCACCTTCCACCTTCCACCCTGCACCTGAGATTCCTCCTTCAACTCCCACTAAACCATTTCCCGGCCCAGGTTGCCAACCAGAAGGCGAATAGGAGGGCCAGCGCGGCGATCCGGCCTTCGAGTCCGGCGACCGCGCAAAGCGCCGCCTGGATCAGGATCAGCCCGCGAATCTGGGCGCCGATGCTCTTCTGGATCATGAAAGCGGGTGGCTTCCCTGAGATCGAACCGCACCAGATCGCGGACCACACTACCGCCATGCCCGCGGTCAGGTAGCCGAGTCCTGCGCCCATGGGGTAGACGGCGTGGGGGACTCGCGACCACGCCCACAGGAGCGGCGGCACAACGGTGAGGAAGACGGCGATGGGTGGAAAGATGATTCGGGCCCCAACCGGGGCCAGGGAGGTCGTTTCCTTTCTCGAAATCAGGGTGATGGACGCCACGACGCAGGTGAGCCCGGCCATGGCGCCCCACGGAAGGAGTGTGGAGTGATTCGTAAGATCGAACACACTGTAGGGCGGGAATGGTTGAGTACTCGAGACCTTCCCGCCGCCAGCGGCCAGAAAGAGAATCGTTGGCGCCTGGCTTGCCGCGCCGGCAAGCAGACTGAGTCCGCGGCAAAGCCCCATGAGCGCGGGGCCGGCCACCGTGTTCCGCTTCACGCCGGCGTTGTAGGACCAAATGCAGGCGGTTAGGAGGGCGAGCACGAAGGCGGCGGCCGGACCGGCGGCGACGCCGGCCGCCAGACCGCCCAACGTCAGCAGGATCGCCGCCGCCAGAACCGTGGAGGGCTGGACGAGTCCGGCCGGGATGGGGCGTTCCGGACGGAACCGGGAATCCTCGGCGCGGTCGAGGTAGTCGTTGGAGAGCAGGCCGGCCGCGTAAAGGGCGAGACTCGCGCCACAGACCGGCAGGAGTATCGGCCACATCACGGTCCGGGACGTAGACCAGGCCGCCAGGAACGCTCCGGCCAGCGGGTCGCCGGGGACCGTCAGCAGGTTGGGCAGCCGCAGGAGCGACAACCACGGTCTTGTTTTCTCACGGTGCATCAACGGGCATTCCTCCAGTAACTCCCGGGCCCGTAAGTATGGCACAGGAACCCGGATTGCAAAATCCGAAATGCGAACTGCCGCAAAAACTGTTTGCTTAGGCGCACGGGTCCGGTACACTGCGCGCCAGGAGTCAGAGATTGTCCATGTTCGAGGACAAGGGGTGGGTTACAGGGACGCTAAGCTGCGTCAGGACAGAGGGGGCCCATGGACCGGAAACTTGCGGAACAGAGGATTCGGGACATTCTGACGGATGCCAGCGGCAAAGGCGCCTCGGAGGTGCATCTGGCCGCGGGCGTTCCGGCGATCCTGCGGATGCCGGACGGACGGCTGGAACGTCCGAACGAGGCCGTGCTCTCCACCGAAGACGTGCGCGATCTCTCGCTCAGTTTGCTGGATGAGGCCCAGCAAGACGCGTTACGGAAGGAGCGGGATTCCGATACGTCTTATTTCATCCCGAGAATTGGAAATTTCCGGGTGAACCTCTCGTACAATAGGGGGACTTTTGGCGCCGCCATCCGAGTGTTGCCGCCGGTGCCCAAGACCATCAAGGAATTGCATCTCCCCCCCCTGTTGGAGGCCATCGCCGCGCAGGAGAAGGGATTGATTCTCATCACCGGCGGCGCCAGCGAAGGCAAGTCCACGACCCTGGCCGCCATGATCCAGCATCTCAACACCAGTTCCAACGGGCAGACGGCGCACCGGCGTCATATTGTCACCTTGGAGAACCCGATCGAGTACACGTACGAATCGCGCAACGCGCTCATCCGCCAGAGGGAGATCGGGCGGGACGTTCTGTCGTTCGTGCGGGGACTGGCCGCCGCCACGCGCGAGGACGTGGACGTCATCTCCATTGGCGAGATGAGGGACTCGGAAAGCACGGAGGCGGCTTTGCAGGCGGCGATCCGGGGGCAGTTGGTCCTTTCAACGGCGCAAGCCAACTCGATAGACGACATTCCCGCGCTCTTCCAGAGAGAGCGTCGAAGATCCTTGGCGTTCGCGCTCCGG
>Ga0182021_10008866_pt1 | contig 11904 bp, 8 predicted proteins | sample 612E3MmetaG_FD_120493 | JGI IMG/M metagenome (GOLD analysis project Ga0182021, IMG submission 120493) | Permafrost microbial communities from Stordalen Mire, Sweden - 612E3M metaG (Illumina Assembly) | ecosystem: Environmental > Terrestrial > Soil > Wetlands > Permafrost | place: Sweden...
GCCCGATCCGCGGGACAATCGGCTGCGGCCCTCGATCCTGGTGAGCTACCAGGGGCGGAATGTGCTGATCGACACCACGCCGGATTTCCGCGCGCAGGCACTGCGGGCGCGCATCGATCGTCTGGATGCGGTGGTGTTCACGCACTCCCACGCGGACCATCTGATGGGCCTGGACGATGTGCGTCCGTTCAACTACCGGCAGAAGGGGCCGATTCCGATTTTCGCGGCGCCGGAGACCATGGCGGCCATCCAGCGCTGCTTCCAGTACATTTTCGACGGCGGCAGGAAGGAATCCAACGTCCCGAAACTGGAGGCGCGGGTGATGGACGGCGCGCCCTTCGATCTCTTCGGCATGGAGTTTCAACCGGTGCCGGTGCTGCACGGCAGCCAGATGATTTACGGCTTTCGCTTCGGCGGGGCGGCCTACCTGACGGACCATAGCGACATCCCGGAAGCGTCCCTCGCCATGCTGGGCGGGCTCGACGTGTTGTTCCTGGATGCGCTGCGCTATAAGCCGCACCCCACCCATTCCACCGTGGAACGCTCCACGCGCACGGTGGCCCGTCTGGGACCGCGGCGGGCCTGGTTCACGCACATCTGCCACGATCTGCCCCACGAGCGCGCCGAAAGCATGCTGCCGCCGCACATACGCCTGGCCTACGACGGCCTGGAAATCCCGGTGGCGGGGGTGCGGTAGGCATGCGGATCTATCGCAGTCTGGCCGGGCTCCCCGGCGATTTCGGACCCAGCGCGCTTTCCATCGGCAACTTCGACGGGGTGCATTTCGGCCACCGGCGAATTCTGCGCCGGGTGAAAGAAATCGCTGTGCAGCGTGGCTGGAAGGCCTCGGTGCTGACGTTCGATCCGCACCCCACGCGGGTTGTGGCGCCAGATCGCACGCCGCCGCTGCTGACTTCGCCGGAGCGGCGCGCCGCGCTGATGCGGGAGGAAGGCATGGAGCAGGTGCTGATCCTGCCGTTCACGCCCAACCTGGCGATGCTGACCCCGGAGCAGTTCGTCGAGCGACTGCTGGTGAATGCGTTGGGCGCGCGCGCCGTGCTGGTAGGCGACAACTTCCGCTTTGGACACCGGCAGGCGGGCAACGTAGCAGTGCTCGCCGAGTTGGGACGCAAGTTCGGCTTCACCACCGGGATTGTTCCCGCCGTCGCCTGGCGCGGGCGCGTGGTCAGTAGCAGCGGCATTCGCGAGTTGATTCGGGCGGGAAAAGTGTCGCTGGCGGCGCGCCTCCTGCAGCACGCGTACAGCCTGGAGGGCGAGGTGGTGAGCGGGCACGGCATCGGCTCCCGGCAGACGGTGCCCACGCTGAATCTGGCGACGCGGGCGGAAGTGATCCCGGCCAACGGCGTCTACATTACGCGGACCCGCGACCGCGCCGACGGCCGCCAATGGGATTCCGTCACTAATATCGGCTACCGCCCCACCTTCGGCACCAGCGACCAGGTCGCCATCGAGACTTTCCTGCTGGACGGGCTCGCGGGCGAGACCCCCCAGCGCATCCGCGTGAGTTTTCTCCGGCGCATCCGCGAGGAGCGCAAGTTCGATAGTCCGGAGGCGCTGCGCGAGCAGATTCTCAGGGACGTGCGCAGGGCGCAGGCCTACTTCCGGCGCGCCAAGGCCTGGATAGGACCGGCATGCATTTCCTACTGAGCGGGCTCTCGCTCGTCCTGATCGACCTGCTGCTGGCGGGGGATAACGCGCTGGTGATCGCGCTGGCGGTGCGCTCCCTGCCGAAACAGGAGCGGCGCATCGGCCTTATCGGCGGCGCCAGCGGCGCCGTATTGTTGCGCGTGGCGCTGACCACGGTGGCGGCGCGCCTGCTGACCATTCCGTACCTGCAGATCGCGGGCGGGCTGCTGATCCTGTGGATCGCGCTCAAGGTGCTGATCGACGCCAGCACGCCGCCCGATGCGGCGCCCGCGCCGATGCGCTTCTGGCAAGCCATCTGGTACATCGTGGTGGCTGACGTCACCATGTCGACGGACAACGTGCTGGCCATCGCCGGCGCGTCGAAGGGCAATTTCTGGCTGATCGCGTTCGGCCTCGCGGTGAGCATTCCTTTCGTCGTGCTCTCCAGCAATCTGCTGTCGGAATTGATGGATCGCTTCCCGGCACTGATCTATCTGGGCGCGGCCATTTTGGCCAGGCTGGCCGGCGACATGATCCTCACCGACCCCCTCGTGGTGCGCGCCTGTCACCCGGCGGATTGGGTTCGCTATGCGGTGGAAGCGGCACTGGTGATTGCCGTGATCGCGATCGGCAAGATGGTGTGCGACGCGCGCCGGCGGCGGGGCACAACCGCTCCCTGACGGTCGCGGCTCCGATCGGAGCCGCGACCATGGGGAGCGCTACTTCAACCCCGCCTGCGTCTTCCTGGGAAGTCTGGCGAAAACCAGGTCGTAGGCTTGCCGCAGCAGCCGCTTCAGCTCGGGCCTCGAAATAGCGTCTTCCGTCTCCAGCGTTACCCACTGGGCGCGCGCCAGATACGGTGCCGGGATGATGCCCTCGCGTTCGCACAGTTCCACGAAATCCTCGGGCGAGCACTTGAACGAAAGCCAGTGATCGGCATCCTCCAGTTCCGCCATCGCGTAGATCTTGCCGCCGATCTTAAACACCAGGTTCGCCCCCCACTGCACTGTCTCGGTGGTGTGAGGCAGGCCCATGCAATAACGGCGCACCCATTCGACATCCATTGGGGAGTTATACCTCCAGTTTCCACGGCGAACGATACTTAGCTTTCAAAAACGGCTTGACATCGTCCTGCTTTACGGTGAACGCCTTGTCGTCCCAATCCAGCGTCACACCGTGGCGCATCGACAGATTGGCCAGCACGCAGGTGGCGGTGGTGCGCACGCAGGTCTCGATATCGGCGATTGGCTTCTCTCGCGTCTTAATGCAATCCAGCCAGTTATTCCAGTGCGGCACGTTCATGTCCGCCATGGCGTTGTTCGTCTCCGCCACCGGCGGCGAGTTCTTATAGCTGGGGAAGATCCAGTAGCCGCCGCGGTTCACCATGAGCGTCGCCTTAGTGCCGTGGAACGCCGTGCCGTAAGTGCTGTCGTACATGGGGAACGGATTGGCGGTGCGGCTTTCGTAGGACGCCACGAACGCGGGATAGCGGTAAGTCGCCATCATGGTATCCGGCGTCTCCACGTTGTCGTCGACATAGAACTTACCGCCCTGCGCGGCGATGCTGGTGGGCATAACTTCGTCGTAGGCGAACTGCACGATATCCATCAGATGTACGCCCCAATCCGTCATGGCGCCGCCCGCGTAGTCCCAGAAATAGCGGAAGGTTGACCAGCGGCCCTCGGCGATGCCCCAGCGATTGGCGTTGAAGGCGTGCTCGAACGCCGGGCCGAGCCACAAATCCCAATTCAGATCCTTGGGCGGATCGGTGTCGGGCGGATTGCCCCAGCCTTCCTTTTTCGTGGCGCCGGCCTGGAACGTGCGACAGAAAGCGATATCGCCCAGGTCGCCGCTCTTGACTATCTCGCGCGCCTTTTGAAAGAACTTACCGGATCGCTGCATGGTGCCCGCCTGCACCACCCGCTTGTACTTGCGCGCGGCCTCCACCATCTTCGGGCCTTCCTCGATGTAGACGAACGAGGGTTTCTCGACATAGACGTCCTTACCCGCCTTGCAGGCCTCCACCATCATATAGGCGTGCCAGTGGTCGGGCGTGGAGATGCACACGGCGTCGATGGACTTATCGGCCAGGATCTCGCGAAAGTCCTTAACGGCTTTGACACCCTCGAAGCCCAGCCGCTTGGCCTGCGCCTGCGCGCGTTCCAGAGCCGGCTGGTAGACGTCGCAGACCGCGGTAATCCGGAAGCCCGGCACCTTGGCGGCGTAGCCAATGTTTCCCGATCCCATCTGTCCGACACCGATGAATCCGATATTGACCTTGTCGTCGGCGCCCTTGAGGTCGCTGGTGAAGATGGAGGAAGTGAGCGCCGCGGCGCCCGCTGCCTTCAGAAAATCCCTGCGTCCGCTGCATGCTTGTGCCATGCCCCTAGTTGTATCAGGTTTTTTGGATGTGGTGAAGTGGGACAGGCCATCGGGTTTTGTGCCCTATCAAGCCCCGGAGCTTTCACCGAGCGCCGAGGATGACAGACCACGAAAAGCGATGGTCTGTCCCACCTGCCGCGTGAGCGATAGAATCGTTCATGGCATTTCTCCATTTTTTGGCCCTGAGATCCCGATGAACCCGTTCCTCTCGCTGCTGCGCCAGAACCACAATTACCGCAATACGTGGATCGGGCAGGTGGTGAGCGAGATCGGCGATCACTTCAACAACGTCGCCGTGTTCGGCCTGGTGCTGGCCCAAACGCACAACGGCATGGTGGTCACCGGCGTGATGCTGGCGCGCGCCATCCCGGCGATTCTGGCCGGACCGCTGGCCGGCGTCCTGCTGGACCGCTTCGACCGCAAGCGCATGATGATCGCGAGCGACCTGGTGCGCGCCGTGGTGGCGCTCGGTTTCATTCTCACCGTCGACCGTACCGAGACCTGGCTGGTCTACCTGTTGAGCGGATTGCTGATGCTGGCCTCGCCGTTTTTCACCAGCGGGCGCGCCGCCATTCTGCCTTCCATCGCCACCAGGGAGGAACTGCACACCGCCAATTCGCTGACCCAGACTACGCAATGGACCACGCTCTCGCTCGGCGCCTTTCTGGGCGGCGCCGCCGTCACCCAGTTCGGCTTCCGCGTGGCCTTCGCCGCCAATTCACTCTCCTTTCTGATTTCCGCGATGTGCATCTCGCGGCTCTTCCTGCCCGGCCGCGGCTTTCGGCCGCCGCGCGCCTCGGTCACCGAATCCGAGGTGGTGCGCCCCTGGCATGAATACGTCGAAGGACTGCGCTACATGCGCAGCCGCCCGCTGATCCTGGGCATCGGCATGATCGGTGTCGGCTGGGCTACCGGCGGCGGCGCGGCGCAGATTCTGTTCAGCATCTTCGGCGAAATGGTCTTCAACCGCGGGCCCTCCGGCATTGGCACCATCTGGGGCTGCGCCGGCATCGGCCTGCTGATCGGCGGGGCCATCGCCTACAAGATCGGCCCACGCCTGAGTTTCCGGAATTACAAGCGCGCCGTCGTGATCTGCTACATCTGTCACGGCGGTGCGTATGTCGTCTTCAGTCAGATGCGCAATTTCGCCTGGGCGCTGGTTTTCATCGCCGTCTCGCGCGCCGCCGTCGGCGTCAGTAGCGTGCTCAACATGACACAACTCCTGCGTCACGTGGCCGACGAGTATCGCGGCCGCGTCTTCGCCACCATCGAATCCGTGACGTGGAGTGTCATGATGGTGTCGATGACCCTGGCCGGAATCGCCAGCCAGCACTGGGACCCGCGCACTATCGGCGCCATCGCCGGAGCGCTGAGTTCCACTACCGCGATATTCTGGGGCTGGGCCCACGTCACCGGCAGGCTGCCCGAACCCGCGCTCGAAGGCGTCGACCCCGAGGAAATCGAAGTCCATGGCGAACCAACGGTGTAGGAAGATACTAGCCACAGATGAACACGGATGCACACAGATACCACAAAACCGTTTTATCCGTGTTTATCTGTGTTCATCCGTGGCCAATTGCTTTTGGGAGGCTACGGAGAACTATGAACGAATCTAGTCTTAACGGCAAGACCATCCTCGTGACCGGGGCCGCCAGGCGCATCGGGCGCGGCATCGCGCTGCGCCTCGCCGAGGAAGGCGCGCGGGTCGCCATACACTATTACCACTCCGAGAGTGAGGCCCGCCGCACCGCCGATGACTGCGGCGGCGCCGAGCTTTTCCGCGCCAATCTGGAATCCGTGCCCGAAATCCAGCGCATGTTCGAGGAAGTGGAGCAGCGCCTGGGACGCCTCGACGGCCTGGTCAACAATGCCGCCCGCTTCAGCCGCTTCGACCCGCTCGACATCACCGAGCGGGATTGGGACTTCATCCACTCCGTCAACCTGAAGGCGGTTTTCTTCTGCTGCCAGCAGGCCGCGCGCCTCATGAAGCGCCAGGGCGAAGGACGCATCGTCAACATCAGTTCGCTGGGCGGCATACGCCCCTGGGCGGAGCACGCGCACTACTGCGCCTCCAAAGCCGGCGTCATCATGCTCACCCATGCCCTATCCAAAGCCTTCGCCCCCGATATCACGGTAAACTCGGTGGCCCCCGGCGTGATTCCCTTCGAGGACATCGACGAACGCGGCAAGCGCATGATCGAGAGCACTCCCGCGCAACGTGGCGGCACGCCCGCCGAAATCGCCGATGCCGTGGTCTACTTTTTGAAGGCGTCGAATTTCGTCACAGGGCAAATCCTGACGATCGATGGAGGATTGAGCCAAAGATAAAGGGAAACCGGAGTAGACGGAAGCACGCGCCTGAGGTAAACTTTTGAGGTTGGCACGCTGAAGGGGACCAGCGTGTGCTCGATGAGCAGATTTGCCCCGAATTTCCGCGTTTTAAGAGTGGAGGACTCTAACAGACCTATGAAACGGACATTTTCGACTTTGTCTTTGGCGCTGCTGGTTTGCGTGGGCGCCCAAGCGGCCACCGTGAGCAGCACGTTCACCTTGACTGGGACCGCGACCCTGTCCGCCACCGGCTTTGCGCTTACCGGCCAAGCCACGATGACGGGCGTGTACTCGGGAAGCGGAACCTTCGCCAGCACGATCCCTCTCGCCGGGCTCGCCAGTACGACGGTGACGGCGCCTTTCACCATCACGACAAGCGGCGGCACACTGACCGGAAACTACACGGAGCCGACCGCCATCCTGACCGGTGCTTCCGGCAACGCATCGGCGACCATCACGGGCGGCACCGGCAGCTTCGCCGGGTATACGGGAAGTTTTCCCACGCTGGCGGGCAGCAGTTCGTCTTCGGGTCTCACCACTTACTCCTTTAGTTTTAGCGGCACCGGAACTGTAAATACAACTGGCGGCGGCTCTACCACTCCGGTTCCCGCCATCACCGCCGTGCAGGATGCGGCCAGCAATACGCCGAACATCGCCCAGGGCAGCATCTTCATCGTCAAGGGCGCCAACCTCTCGGCCAGCGGGTACACGGCGTTCGGGCTGCCGCGTCCCACCGTTTCCAGTGGCGTCAAGGTCACCTTCACGCCGGTCGCGGGCGGCGCCGGCACCGACGTGTATCTGTGGTACCTCTACAACCAAACCGGCGCAAATGGGGTTGTCGTGAATCAGATCGCCTGCATCCTGCCTTCCACCGTGGCCGTGGGCAGCTACAACGTGACGGTCACCAACGGCACCGTCAGCTCCCCGTTTGTCGCCCAGGTGGTGGCCAGTAAGGTGGGCCTCTTCACGCAGGATTCCAGCGGCACCGGGCTGGCTTCGGTGCAGAACTACATCTCGGCGGCGGTGGTCGATTTGAACCGTTTGACCACGGGCTCGATCGGCGGCATGACCATTTCGCCCGCCAAGCCAGGGCAGACGCTCCTCGCCTACGGCACCGGCCTCGGGCCGTTGGCCGCGGGCGACAACAACTCCAGCGGCGCATACTATGACTTCTCTACCCATGGCATGAACATTCAAGCCATCGTGGGTGGAGTCAGCGTCCCGGTGGCCTACGCCGGCCGCGCAGGCTATCCCGGGGAAGATCAGATCAATTTCACCCTCCCCGCCAACGTTCCCACCGGCTGCGCCGTCTCGCTGCAGATTTCCGTGAACGGCGTTCTCAGTGCCGCCACGTCCATCTCCATCGCGCCCGATGCCGGCTCCAACGCCTGCGTCTTGCCCGGCTACACCACCGCGCAGTTGCAGAGGCTCGACAACGGCGAGAAGCTCACGTCCGGCGGTTTCAGCATCATGCAGTTCACGATGACGATACCTCAGCTCGGCACCGCGAAATCCGATATTATCGGCGGCAGTTTCAGCCAGGTCAGCGGCTTCCAACTGGGGTCCGCAGCGAAAGGGAATGTGTCCCTCATACAGTCCGGCAGTTGCCAGGTAATTCGGACTACGTCCGGCGGCGACGCGAGTTCCTCCGGCAGCGTGACCAACCTGGACGCCGGCGTGGTTACGATCAACGGACCCAGCGGTTCCGGCCTGACCAATCAAGCCCTCACCAAGACGAACAACACCTACTCCCTCATAGGAACCGAAGGCTCCTGCATTCCAGGCTTTGGCCTAGCCTGCTTCACGGTTCCCGCTGGAAACTACTCGTTGAACGGCGCCGGTGGCGCCGACGTCGGAACGTTCAATACCTCGCTCGCGCTCGCCTCGCCGCTCACCGTCACCGGCGGGTTGCCTTCCTCGGTCACGCGCAGCGCGGGCCTGACTCTCAACTGGACCGGCGGAAATGCGTCGGACCTGGTGGATATCAGCGGATCCTCCTCGGCCACATCGGGCACCGGTACCAACGCGGTCACCACCGACACAATGTTCATCTGTATAACTACGGTGGGCCAGAGGACGTTCACCGTGCCCGCGTCAATTCTCACCCAGTTGCCGGCCACTACCGGCGACAACGCGAGTCTACTCGAAGTGGCCTCCGGCAACATGGGCTCGACGTTCTCGCCCACCCTGAAGTCGGACGGATCGACTATCCCCAGCACTTTCGGGAGCTGGGCCGGGGTAGGCGCCACGCCGGCGTACCAGTAAGGCGCAATGGTGGGGCAGGCGCTTTCGCCTGCCAAGTTTTTCTTTGATTGGGGCGTTGGCAGGCGGAAGCGCCTGCTCCACCAACCCCTCCCGCTATACTGAGGGAGAAGTGCGCTTTCCCTTTCGCCTGGCCTGGAACAGTACCGCGTCTTATGTGGGGCTGCTTGCAGCCTCGTTCTCGCTGGCCCTCTTCGTCAGCTACATTCTGGGCCCGCAGATCAACGACTACGCCTACGACAGCATGTTCCGCGCCCACCGGCCGGCGAAGCCCGTGCGCACGGAATCCGTGGTGCTGGCCATCGACGAGCTGACGCTGATGGATTGCGGCGGGATTCGCGGCATCCGGCGGCCTATTGCCCAGGCGCTGAACCTGTTAGCCCCAGTCAAGCCGAAAGCCGTGGCGGTGGACGTCATCCTGGCCGACCGCGGCGACCCGGCGGAGGATGCCGCGCTGGCCGCGGCCTTTCATGTCACTCCCAACCTGGTGCTCTCCACCGAATTGATCGACGGCGGCCGCATCTGGGAAGATCCGCGCCCCGAGTTCGCCAGTGGCGCCAAGCTGGGACACGTCTCCACCGTGATGGATAAGGATGGCGTGACGCGATCCATCCTGATCGACCAGCACAACGCACGGGAGCAGCGGGGGTCGCTGGCGCTGGAAGCGTTCCTGCTCAGCCGCGGCGGCGGCATCCCGCTGGAAGACCTGGCGTTTACGCAGTTGCGCGGCGGCCTGGTCAGCGCCCGCTTTCACGTAGGCTCTGTCACTATCCCTATTCTGGTGGACCACACCGAAGACCGCCGCCTGATGCGCGTGCACTTCCTCCCCCCCGGCCTGACCGTGCCCCACGTCTCCATGAAACGCCTGCTGGACGATCCGTCGCTGGCCGCCCAATTCGCCGGCAAAGTCGTCTTCGTGGGCGTCACCGCCAATTCGGAGATCCACGACCGCCTGTTCACTCCCTTCGGCCCGACCCCGGGAATCGAAATCAACGCCGCCGCCTTCGAAACCATGGCGCAGGGGACGTTTCTCATCGATGTGGAGCCGCGTTGGGAGAACCTGATCGTCCTCGGCCTGCTGGCGGCCATCGGCCTGGCCTTCCGCTATCTGCCGGGGTGGTGGGCTTACGGCACGGGCGGGCTGCTGCTCTTCGGCGCGACCCTCATTCCCTACCTCTTTTTCCTCAACCAGCGCGTCTTCCCCTTTGCCACTTCCTTTCTGGTGGCGTGGCTGGGAACGCTCACGGCCGCGTCTTATTACCACTTGGTGGTGCGCCGCAACCTGCGTATCGAGCAGTCGTCGCGCGAGCGCTACCAGCAGGCCATGCACTTCGTAACGCACGAGATGCGCACCCCGCTCTCCGCCATCCAGGGCTCCAGCGAGCTGATCTCGCGCTATCCCTTGACCGAGGAGAAGCGCAAGCAGATCGCCCTGTTGATCAACTCCGAATCCAAGCGGCTGGCGCGCATGGTGGAGATCTTCCTCAACGTGGAGCGCCTGTCCGCCGGCCAGATGGAGCTCAAGCAGGAAGCTATTTCCGTGAAGCAGATGATGGAGGTCTGCGTGGAGCGCGTGCGCCCCCTGGCCGACCGCAAGCATATCGCCATGACGTTGGAACCGGTGCCCGAAGAACTCAATCTCACGGGCGACCGCGAACTGGTGGAGTACGCTTGCTACAATTTACTTACCAACGCGGTGAAGTACTCACCCCAGCGCACCGAGGTGACCGCCTGCGCCTTGAAGCACGACGCCTGGATCCACATCGCGGTCAAGGATCAGGGGATCGGCATGGACCAGAAGGAAGTGAAGCAGATCTTCCAGAAGTTCTACCGCACCAAAAAGGCGGAAGAATCGGGGGAGGCCGGAACCGGAATCGGGTTGTCCATCGTCCAACAGATCGTGGAACAACACGGCGGGCGGATCGAAGTGACCAGCAGGCCGGGGGCCGGCAGTTGCTTCACGGTGGTCATGGCGGCGCGTGCCCATGCCAGCGTGCCCACCGCGGCGGAACGAAATTGATGCAGAAACTACTGTTAGTGGAAGACGACCCGAACCTGCAGTTTACGATTCTCACCGCCCTGGAAGCCCAGGGCTATGCGGTGGATGCCGCCTCTACCACCGGCGAGGCCATGGAGCGGCTGAACGAGAACGCCTATCCGATCGTGCTCACCGATATCTATATCGACGAGCGCACCGGCCTGGACGTGCTGGATGCCGCCAAGCGCAAGGACCCGCTCTGCGCCGTCATCCTGATGACCGGCCGGGGGACGGTGGAAACCGTCATGGCCGCCACCCGCGGCGGGGCGTTCGAATATATCGCCAAGCCCTTCGAACTCGACACCCTTTTCGACGCCCTGACCCGGGCCGAGGCCTTGCGCAACGATACCGAAGCCGAAGCCGTGGAAGAGGAGCTGCCCGAGAGCGTCATGATTGGCAGCACTGCGGCCATCGTCGAGATCTACAAGAAGGTGGCGCTCGTCGCCCCCACCGACGCCACCGTGGTGATCGAGGGCGAAACCGGCACCGGCAAGGAACTGGTGGCGCGCATGATCCATAGCTATAGCCTGCGCGCCAAGCAGGTCTTCGTGCCGGTGGATTGCGCCGCCATCGCACCCTCGCTGCTCGAAAGCGAGCTCTTCGGCGCCATGCGCGGCGCGTTTACCGGCGCCGACCGCGACCGCATCGGTGTCTTCGAAGCCGCCAGTCGGGGCACGGTGTTCCTGGACGAAATCGGTGAGATCGATAAGAGCTTTCAGGCCAACCTGCTGCGCTTCCTCCAGGAGCATGAGATCCGCCCCCTGGGCGCCTCCCGGACCAAGGAGGTGGATGTGCGCGTGATCTGCGCCACCAATCGCGACTTGCAGCGCCTGGTGGACGAGGGCAAGTTCCGCGAAGATCTCTGGTATCGCCTGAACACGGTGCGCATCGTCATGCCGCCCTTGCGCGAGCGGCGCGACGACATCCCCCTGCTGGCGCGATTCTACGTCAACAAGTACAACGGGCTGTACCGCCGCGAGGTCAAGTTGATGGATTCCGGCGTCCATGCCTTGCAGGATTACACCTGGCCAGGCAACGTGCGCCAGTTGCAGCACGTCATCGAACGCCTCACCATCCTGACCGACCGGATCGACCGGGAGACCGTCTTCGAAGCGCTCACCTCCATGGAATCGCGCGACAAACCGGTGGATACCCTGGCGGATGTGCAGGAGGACAAGATCCGCGAGGTGCTGGCCGCCACCGGCGGCAACAAGAGCAAGGCCGCGCAGATTCTGGGCATCGAA
>Ga0182021_10008867_pt1 | contig 11904 bp, 7 predicted proteins | sample 612E3MmetaG_FD_120493 | JGI IMG/M metagenome (GOLD analysis project Ga0182021, IMG submission 120493) | Permafrost microbial communities from Stordalen Mire, Sweden - 612E3M metaG (Illumina Assembly) | ecosystem: Environmental > Terrestrial > Soil > Wetlands > Permafrost | place: Sweden...
CGTTATACGTTACCTTACGGCGTGATACGTCCATGTGGCGTCCGTCGACCGCTTAATGTCGACTCGCCATAACGCCGTTTCAGATGTGTGATTTTCCAAACAGTGGTACCACAATGCGAATGAGGACGGGAGATTAAATTGGAGGCTCCCACGTTAGGATGAAGCCGTACCTCATATCGAACGCCATGGTCATAACATCTTTTGTGCGTCCAGCCCGGCCACGTAGCAGTAGCAAGTCGGACCCGGGTGGGCCAGGATAGTACAGCAATACTCCCTCGTTGGGCCTGAGTGGCCAAATAGAAGATCCGAACGGACCGTTATCCGGAAGAGGAGACCAGAAAGGACTTTTGATCTTTGTGTCCCAGGTGATCAAATATGCATCGTGTTGTAGAGACTTTACGAAGACCTTGGTTATGCCGTCCGATGCAAGGATTGGCGGGCCATTGACTAGGAGGTGCTCCGGAGGCTCAGTCTGCGCTCTTTTGTCGAAGTATTCATTCAAATGAAAGAGTATGCCTTCCCATTGCTTGCGGGAGTACGGAGGGGAGCCCTTTAGATGAACCCAGAGGCGTACGATTCGGTTGTAGCCATCTGCAACCCCATCCACCCCTCGATCCGCAGTGCAATCCAATCCCCATTTCCTCAGACCGGTTTCTTGGTCCAACAAATCGCTTCCGCCCAAGATCAGCGCTCTGTTTTCTTTAATATCTGCTCTGGCCCACCCCATCCCCGCGAAATATCCTCTCGTGTAGCTCCAACCGCTTTGAGCACGATGCAGAAAAGTTCGATCTGGATCTTTGGGGAAAAGATAATGCGCAGCGAAAATTCCGACTGCTACAAGCGTGACTGCAGCAGCTACCCATGCTCTCCTTTTCGCAGTCATGGGCCCTCCACCTTTTATACAAACTTTAAGGCAGTCAGAATCTAAAATAGTCCCGCTCTCGTAAAAGCGAGAGCATTTTGGGTTTTACAATACCTCGATTTTCCCATAAGTCGCAATCTGCAAGTGCGCAGCCTCTGTGTTGGATCAACGGTTAAGTCCGGTTCACGAACAATGCCACTTTCAGCGGTTCTGAGCCCGCTATTAAGGGAGTTCGATAAAGGGAATGAACCTGAAATCATCTGCGAGGATTTCGATGATATCTCCTGACTGCATTTCGATCCGGAACTCTCCCTTTGATACTGCTTGTCCATTGTTAACCATCGAAGACGGTCCCCAAGGCTCCTCATGCGGTGCCGATATGCGAGCCACACCAGTAAATTCCAGCACGCACGGAATTGCGTCACGTTCCGGTACAAGGAATGCGTCAAGATACAGTCGGCACACCTTTCCCTCCCAGTGCAACTCCATTCGGTGGAGCACTGCATCATGAAGCGGAAAAGCATTGATCATTGAGGAGGATTTCACGCGTGCCTCCAAATTGAAACGCCAAATTTACGTTCTTTCAAAACGTGCAATAATACCGTCACTTGCCGCTGATATCACTTACATTTGCAGGGGGAATCGTCGTCAAAGAGCGGGAAGTGGGGTATACGGAAACTGCCTTACGCCCCAGATTGGTGCCTGCAGCCAGTCTTATTTCCTTTTCAGCTCAGAAGTCCAATTCGCGACCACGGTGATCGGCGGAGACTCTCCCTTGCTGGTGAGCTGATTGAGCAGGAATTTCTGTCTGCCTGGGTAGACGGAGTAGTCTGCGTGCGCCCCGCCGAGAAAATTTTCCGCCGGACGGATGGTGAAAAGTGGATGAGGCGGTCCAAATTGAAACGTGGCGCCCGGAATCACTTCTGTCGCCATCAAGGTCGTGCCCGAAACAAAATAAATCTCCCGTCCGTCCTCACTCCACACCGGCCAATAGCCGCCGCTTGAAGACACTTGCCATTTGCTGCCGCTCGGCGGGAAAGAAGATATGAAAACCTCAAATTCACCGGGGCGGCTTTCATCCGAGCAATAGGCCACGAATCGGCCGTCAGGAGAGAACGAGCCGTTCATTTCCGCCGCTGGCGTCGCGCTGAATGTGTTGGGTTTGCCCGGCGGTTGGAGCGGCAGAAATAAGAGGTCCTGGCTTGTCAAAGGCGAAAACTCAACGAAGATACTGGCCGTCTCGTGAAATATCAGATGGAGTGTCAACGTTCCCTGATTTCAGCACCAGTTCCTCTTCCCCTGACCCATCCGCCCTCTTGCGGTAGAGGTTATAAACGCCGACCCGATCCGAGTTGAAATAAATCCAGCGGCCATCATGCGACCAGACTGGGCTCAAATTGCCAAAAGTGCCGAAGGTAAAACGAGTAAAGGCGCTGCTTGCTACATCCGCCAGCCAGATAGAGTACGAACCCGGGACATCCGGGTTGGGGATCGACACGGCGATCTTCTTCTGATCGGGTGAAAGCACTGGTTCGTTATAGGCCCCTGGAGGCCCGATCGTCCCGATGGTTTTCCCGCTGCGGTCCACCACCGTGAGCTGCGATATCATGGAAACATCGTTTCGATAGATGAGGAGTCCGGCTGCGGAAACCGAAGCCGCGACGTAACCCGTGGGGCCGAGAATACCAACGGGCGAGACATTTTCGGCGAGAGGGATCGCGTTGCCGGCAAACTTCAGATGGTCGGCATCAAAAGGACGAGCCACGAGGGAAGCGCCGCTGGAGTACACAAGATATCCGGCGGCGTAGGTTGCAGCGGAACCGTTGGCCAACGTGAAGAGATGTTGGGTGCTTATCGAGTCGAGGGACCCGACCACAACGGCATCCGCAGCTTGCGCAGCTCCCTCTTCCAGGAAAACAAAATGGCGTCCATCAGGCAAAAAGGAAGGCCAGCGGTCGCTTTGCTTCTGGACCGAGGAATCGAAAATCGTTGCTGGAACCGGAGTTCCGCCGGCAGCCGGGATCTTCATCAGCGGTTTGTTTACACTCGGCGCAAAAACAATTGTGCCGTCGGAACTCCACGTCCCGCCGCGCGCATCCTCGACACCGCAAAGATTCTGAATCGAGCCGCTGCCGAGATCGAGTCGCTTCAGTTTCCCGTTCGCGAAAAACCCGATGGACTTGCCGTCGGGCGACCAGAAAGGGAAATCGCCTGCTTCCGTTCCGGGAATAGGTTGTGCTTGGAGTGAATCGAGCGGCCGTATCCAGAGTGACTGATTTCCGTTAGATATGGCATCGAACACCAGTCGCGTTCCGTCAGGCGAAAGCGCAAGTGCAATTCCGAATTGCGCCTCGTGCGGTGGATCAATCGTCAGGTGCATGGATTGCGGCGCAGCTTCCGGAGAGCGGAAATACGCAATGGCGAGAATTGACGCCATGAAGGCGCTGATAGCGAAGAGTGTCCACGGCAGAGCACGGCGCCGGAGCGATGTTGGTATCTGTTCCGCGGCTGTTGATGCCGTTTCCTGTGCAGAACTGGAGATAGTTTCTTCGATCGTTATGCGTGCATCGCCGATCGATTGCAGCCGCTGCCTTGGTTCCTTTTTCAGGCAGCGCCGCAGCAACTCGCGGATGCGCAGCGGCGTTGCCGCAGGAACCAGGGACCAGTCCAGCTCTTCTTTGATCACAGCCGCGAGCGTCTCGGTCACCGTTTCCCCGTTGAACGCCATCCTGCCGGTCAACATTTCGAACAGCGCACAGCCAAACGACCAGATATCAGCACGGCGATCCACGGACTTGCCTTTGGCTTGCTCCGGCGACATGTAAGCTGCGGTGCCCAAAATGATTCCTTGTTGTGTTGCCAGCCTGCTGAATGTCGGAGAAGTGGAGCTGTCCGCCCCCGATGCCGTGTTGTCTTCGAGCGCTTTCGCGAGGCCGAAGTCAAGAATCTTCACAGCGCCGTGGTCCGTAAACTTGATATTCGCAGGTTTCAGGTCCCGGTGCACAATCCCGCGCTCGTGGGCGTATTCGACCGCTTCACAGACTTGCACCGCAATGGACAGCGCTTCGTGAACCGGAAACGCACCAGTCGCAATCTGATCCGCCAGTGTCGGCCCTTCGACTAGTTCCATCACCAATGCGCGAACATTCCCGGAATCTTCCAAGCCGTAAATGGATGCAATGTAGGGATGATTGAGGGACGCGAGGACCTGCGCTTCACGCTGGAAGCGCGCCATCCGCTCGGTATCCGAGGCGAACGCTGCCGGCAGCACTTTCAGCGCGACGTCGCGAGCGAGTTTGGTGTCTCGCGCGCGGTAGACTTCACCCATCCCACCTGCGCCGATCTTGGAGAGGATGCGGTAATGAGACAAATTGGTTTGGGACAGCAATTCTTCCACTTGGTTTTTATCTCACCGCGAAAGTCCACTTTCTTCAACAACTCCCAATAACGCGAGTCATGGCGCAAATCGTCAACCAACCGGCCAACCTTATAATTATGGCGGCAAACCGAACGTTCGACGAGATTTTTTTCCAGCCGTACTGGCCAAAATGGCGATCATCGCCAGGCTGCTGCGGGGTCGATCACTACATGCTTGATGCGGCGGCGCTGCCAGGGGTAGGTGATGTGCAGCAGGGAGTCGTTGGTCTGAACGACGGCCGGATAGGAGTATTCGCCTGAGCCGTCTTCCAACATAAAGGTCCTCTGCCACTCTGATCCGTTGTTCGCGGAGAAAGCAATGTTCAGTGGGCTTCGGTCCCTTGGCGTGTGGTTGTAGACCAGGGCGATGCTCCCGTCCTTCATTTTGACGGCATCGATGCCGGAGTTGGGGTTCGGCAAGGATATTGGACGAGCGGAGCTCCAGGTTCGGCCGCTGTCCTCCGATGAAGCTTCGCAGATGCGCCTTTGATCGCTGGCCGCCCGCATCAACATCATGAGGCGTCCAGGAGCGTACTCCCACATTGTCGGCTGGATGATGCCGCGCCGATACCAAGGCGCTGTAATGGGCCCGTATTTCCGCCAACTGAGCCCGCCGTCACTGCTGATTTCTGTCCAGCATGTCCAGTAGAAGGCCCTCTCGACCGAGCTGCCTGCCACAATGTCACCGTTCGTGAGCGTGATCGGCTTGTTTTTGCTGGGCCCCAGCAGCCCTTCCGGGAGTTCGGCGCGTGCACTCCAGGTCCGGCCGTCTGCCGACTTGCGATACGCGCCCTTCCAGCTCTTTGGGCTGACTCCGTACTTGTAGAATAGCCAAATGGTATTGCTGCCGTCCCGAAAGAGCACCGGATTCCAGCATGGGACTTCCGGAACGCTGGCCAGCACCTCCGGCGGCGACCATACGCCGGCCACGCATTGCGATCCCCAGATCTTGACATTGGGAGCACCTTCGTAGTCGCCGCCGTACCAGGCAACAAGCAGGCTCCCATCCGCCAGTTCGACGAGTGTCGAAGCATGACACTGTCCATACAGGGGTTTGGTAAAAACGAATTCCGACGCAACCAGGGGCGCGTGGGGATAAGTCGGGAATCTTTCAAATACCAGCTCGCGATAGTGCCACCAGGCGGCCATCGGAACCACGGCAAACACGACCGCAAGGCCGATAATTCCTGATCTTATAGTCTTCGACCTGATTGCCATAAACATCGCGACCGACTTCAATGATATTGTGCCCGAATCCCCGTACCCGCAGTGTTAGAAGGTCATAATACCTACGCTCCTCAGACGCCTCAACCTAAAAGTGGTCGACCGAGTCTGATTCGAGATTCGAGATTCGAAATTCCTAATCTCGAATCTCGAATCTCGAATTTGGCGTCGACCGTGTTAGTATTCTTTACTTCCAAGCTCGACTCGGCACGACTTGCCGCAAGGGAACATGACGAACCGATGAACATCAAATTTCAGCGTTTCGTGGATCGCTATGTCGGCGTTCCAATGTGTGCGCTCTTTTCACTGCTGGAGCGATTGCGCCCCGCACGGCGGACTCTTCCGGAACCCGAGCGCATCCTCATCATTCTCCTGTCTGAAATGGGTAGCCTGGTGCTGGCACAGCCGATGTTTGCAGAACTGCGCCGGAGGTATCCCAAGGCGGAACTTCATGTCATGGTCTTTGCCAAAAACCGCGAAGTCCTCGACCTGCTTCGCAGCGTGCGACCGGAGAATGTGCACACGCTGGATGATCGGTCCATTGGCTTTCTAGTTCGCAATAGCCTGAAGATGGTGCGTCGTATTCGTGCGCTCCGCTTCGATGTTGTAATCGATTGTGAGCTTTTCGCGCGTGTGAGCAGTTTGTTTTCCTGGCTGAGCGGCGCTCCGATCCGGGTCGGATTTCATCCTCACACCCAGGAAGGGCTCTATCGCGGTTCGTTTATCAATCGTCCTGTTCTCTACAACCCCTATCAGCATCTGACGCGACAATTCATCACTATGGCCGGAGCTATTGGTGAATTGAAGACCCTGCCTATCACCAAGAATGTGAAGGTTCCGGAAACATTTGTGCAGCCGCCCGTCGAGCTGGACGCAGATGAGAGGAGCCGGAAGATCGCAATGCTGGAATCCGACTTTCCCTCACTGGCCGGCCGAAAACTGATCCTTGTTTCTCCAAGCGGCGGCGCCTTGCCCATTCGCGCCTGGCCGTTCGAGCACTATGTGACTTTGTGCCGTGCCTTGCTGGAACAAGGTTACGCAGTCGGCATCATAGGCCTTCCACAAGATAGGGCTATAGGACAGGCGCTGGCTCGCGCCTGTCAGGATGCTCGCTGCGTGGATTTGACCGGGTACACCGACTCCATCCGACATCTGTTGATACTCTTCTATCGCGCCGATCTGCTCATTGCCAACGATGGCGGACCGGCGCAATTTGCGGCGATGACTCCAATCCAGACTATCACGTTTTTTGGCCCGGAAACACCGCTGCTTTATGGCTCGTGGGCGCCTCGAGCGTTCAGTTTTCATATGCCGCTGCCGTGCTCGCCATGCCTGACGGCCTACAATCATCGCAATTCACCCTGCGATGGAGACAACCAGTGCCTGAAGCAGATTCCACCGGAAGCCGTATTGGCCAAGTCAATGGAGATGCTTTCCCAATGAAATGGATCGGGAAGAGCGCTCCTGCGCCACCCCATCTTCTGATGTGGTATGTGCTGTGTGCGTGTGGAGCGATCTTCGTTTACTTTTTTGGACTCGATAGCCAATACATCCCGAAAAACGGCGATGAATACGTTTATGCCCATATAATCCGGCTGACCGCACAGAGTCAGCATCTGCTGCCGCTCAGCGCTGAAACCGAAAGGATGGGCAACACCAAACCGCCCTTACTTTTCTGGCAGGGACTGCTTTCCACCCGTTGGACACGGGCATGGACTCTGACGCGGCTGCGCTGGCCCAACACGATATATACGTTGCTTACCGCCGTGCTTATCGGCCTGACTGCTTGGAAGATCTCTGGCGCCATGGGAGGCGCGGACGTCGGAGATTGGCGCAATCTGGAGACCGGTTTTACCGCTGCGCTCGCGTATCTGGCTTTTTTCAGTACCTATCGCTATGGGCGCCCATTTCTTACCAATTCCCCGGAAGTGTTCTGGGTCACCGCCTGCCTTTTCCCGGTATTGTGGCGCGCGGTCACCCCTCGTATTAATTTGATTTCGTGGCCGGCGGCAAGTTTCTTGGGCTGCGCGGCGGGCCTGGTCTTGTTGTACAAATCGTTCGCCCTGCTGGTGCCAATCGAATTCGTGCTGTTGTGGTGGTGCCTGCATCGGCGGCATTACTGCTGGCGTGATGTCGTGCGGCATGATTTGCCGCAGTTGATTTGCATCGCGGTGATTGCTCTTTTCATCTTCGCCTCATGGTTCATGTTCAGTCCCGATCCTCAAGCGGTCTGGCGTGAGTTTGTAATCGGTCAAAACGTCGGGAAATTACAAGCGCCTGGAGGTGAGTACCTATCGAGACTGCTCTGGGGCAGTGCGAGCATTTGGAATCTAGCCTTGGGATATGCCCAGAATGCTTTTTTCCTGGCCGCACCTGTCCTGTTGGTTTTTGTGGTCGCATGGCGGCGTCGCTCACAAATGTCGGGAGCCGAAAGACTGCTATGGATATTGGTCCTCGTGTGGTTTGCAGCTTTCAGTTTGCCCAGCCAGCGATCCAGCCGTTACCTGCTCGATGCGATGCCGGCGCTGGCTGTGATCTTTGCGCTGCAATGGAGAAACATTCCGCGTTGGGCGTTTATTACGACTCATGCGCTGGTGCTGCTGGTTCTAGCTGCTTTTGCCTGGCTAAGCCTGCGCCTCGCCGGCAGCCTGGAAAGCGCGGCCATGACTTCTCAATCTGCCTATGGATTTGCATGGTGGCTATTGCTGGGCGCGACGGCCTGCGTTTCCGTTCAGGGTTGTTTCTGGCCGCGAATGACGCGGACAACGGCGAATGTGGGCATTTTGCTGTGTTATCTGGTTTTTGCCGTGTTCATCCATCCGCTCGATGGGCCATTGGGGCATTTCCGGCCCGAAACCGTCGCATTGTTGCGTGGCAAGCCGGTCGGGGTGCCCTATGAATTCAACGCCGGGTATGAAGGTTATCGGTTCGTTCTCCCCGGAGCCGATATTGTGGGATACCGGGGAGATTCCGGGCTTTCAGCCGCCGACCTGGCGGCACGCTACGCCTTCTTTACCGTCACAGTTCCGGTACAGCAGGCCGGCCTCGCGTGCACGGCGTGTACTGTAGTGGACCAGAGGCTATGTCTGCACGGCAGACAATCTTCCGATGAAATCAAAGACATGCTGCATGGGCATATCTTTGTCCATCTGTTCATGCGCGAGCTGCTCGTGAGAGGACCGTTGGAACTGAGAGACTGACTCCCTCACTTTTTTGGATACGGCGGTTTCTGCGTGAATGTGAACGGCTTTTCCTTGATCTGCTGCAGCAGCACCGCGATGGCCTTCTCCAGCTGCGCGTCTTTCCCGGCGCTCGCCGATGCCGGATCGTTGTCCAGAACGATGTCCGGATCGAAGCCGTGGTTTTCGATCCACCACTTTCCTTCCCGGCCATAGAATGCGTTATTGGACTGCTCAACCGCGCCGTTATCGAGGGTCGGCTGCCGATTCAGGATTCCAACCAACCCGCCCCAGGTTGGCACGCCAATCACGGTGCCGAGCTTGCGTGCGCGGAAATGCTCGAGAAACGCCTCACCGTCCGACCCGTCGTACTCGTTGCAAATGACCGCAATCGGTCCCGTGGTCGTCGAACCCGGATAGCGGAACGGCTCGATGCCGCGCAGATTGTTGTACGCCACCATCTGGCGCTCGAGCTTGTCGATGATGAAATACTCGGTCCAGCCGCCGCCGTTGCCGCGCACGTCGATGATCAGACCTTTCTTGTAGCGGAAGGCGCGCCAGAACTTGTCGAACTGGCCGATATTGTCGGTGCTCATCGCCTGGATGTGCATGTAGCCGAGATCTCCATTCGAATCGGCGAGCACCTTATCGATGTTGTCCGCGAGCCAGCGGTTGTAACGGAGCGACGATTCCGACCGGATCGGTTCGACCTCATATTCCCGCGGACTGCCGCTGTTAACGCCGCTGTTGACCTTGATCTTTACTTTCTGGCCACGCGTCACCTGGAGGTGCTTATAGGGATTGTCGGGAACCTTCACCTCCTGGCCATCGATCGCAATCAGCAGCTCGTCTCCCTTGAGGTCGATGTCGGAACGGACCAGCGGGGCCGTGAGATCCTGGTTATACGTCGTAGGTCCGAAGATCTTTGCGAACTTGTAGTAACCGCTTGGATCCGGCACGAGATCGGCGCCGAGCAGTCCCGTATAGACCGGATTGGCGGGCGCCTGCGCCTGCGGGCTGAAATCGCCGCCGGAAATGTAGGTGTGTGAAACGCACAGTTCACCGACCATCTGCGAAAGGAGCCAATTCAAATCTGCGCGGCTCGACAGGTCGCTCACCCAGCTCCGATATGTGTCCCCCATCTTTTTCCAGTCGCGGCCGTGCATGCCTGCGTCATAGAAAAAGTCGCGATACCAGCGCCACGCGTCGTTGAAAATCTGGGTCCACTCCTCCAGCGGCTTGTAGCGATAGGTCATGCGGTCGAGCGCTATTGCTGTTCCCAGCGATTTTGTGTTTGCCGCGAGTCTGTCCACCGGGCTTGCGGTAAACTGGCCGGCTTTTTCGATGATCGCGAACTGGCGATTGCCCGAAAGCCGCCAGTCGCTGATGGTTGGTTCCAGCGCAGAATCCTTCTGCGAGGCCATGTCGAAGACATGCAGAGCCCACTTGTCCGCGCCTGACGGCTTGAACGTCTCCTCCATCTCCGCCTCGCCCCAATTGCCGGGCAGTGCCGCAAACGTCACCGTGCCTTTTCCGGCTTTCAAGTAGAAGTAGTTCCCTGATCTGATGGGCAATGGGAAGACACGCTTTTCGATCCCTGCAAGGTCGATTCGAAAAGCCTCATCCTTCTTGGGCGCTTCAGACTTGTCGAACGGGGGTTTCTGGCCCGCCTTGAGCTGCACCGCCATAACCTGCACGGGATTCGCAATGACATGGTCATCTTCGAAGATGTCGATGCGTGTCGTGAAGTCACGATAGGAAAGGAAATAGAGGTAGTCCCCATTCGCGTCAAATGACGGATTCAGTGAATCGTAGAAACCGTCGGTGATCGCGAAGCTCTTGTTCTGTGCGAGGCTGTAGAGGAATACTTTGTTGTTCCGGTTGAATTGCACGAACGAATAGGTAATCCACTTGCTATCCGGCGACCAGGAATAGTCGCTAACTTCCCAGAAAAACTCGTCGTTCTTGAGCTGATTGGACGAGGCGACCTTCACGATCTTCTTCGTCGCGACATCGAGGTAAAAGATCGAGAAGTCTTTGTCACCAAATAGGATCTTTGTTCCGTCGGGCGACCATTCCAGGTGATACACGGCGCGGTCGAGCGTTGTCGTGAGCGGCTCCCATGGCCGGTTCTCAGACAGGTCAACCATATACATCTGATACTCACCGGATTTATCGGAATAGAAAGCGACTCGTTTGCCATCGGGCGACAGCTGAGGAAAGCGCTCGCGCGAGTCCGGCGTGTTTGTCAGGTTCTGAGGAGGCTGCGCGCCATCTGTGGAACAGAGGTAGATGTCGCCGCGGGCCTCGAATACGGCCGTCTTTCCATCGTTCGACAGGGCCATGCTCTGGATAAAGTCGCGCGGGTTTATCGTGCGCTCGGCCAGTTGCCAGCGGTCGCTCGGAATATCCACCGTGATCTTCTTTTCGGCATTCGTCGCCGCATCGAGGATGTGCAGATAGCCCGCCTGCAGATATACGATCCGCTTGCCGTCGCTTGAAGGCATCTGGACATCGAAGTCCGCGTACTTCGTGACCTGGTCGACTTTTTTAGATGCAAAATCGTATGTGTACAGGTTGGCGATGCCGTTAGATCCGCGGTCCGACACGAAATACATGCGGTTGCCGACCCACATCGGGTATGCGTTTTTACCGACATAGTCGGTGATCGGCGTGAATCGTTTCGAGCCGAAGTCGTAGAGCCAGATGTCGGTATACTGCCCGCCCTTGTAGCGTTTCCAGTAGTACTCCTCGTTGCCGCGCCGGTTGTACGCCATCTTGCTGCCATCCGGTGAAAAGGAACAGAGGATGCCGCGTTCTACGGGAAGTGGTTCAGCCATTTCTCCCTCGGGCGATACGGCATAGAGCCTTACCACCGGCCTATAGTTCGCTTCCTGGCCGGCGCGGTAAAGGATCTTCTTGCCGTCAGGCGACCACCCCACCGGCTGCGCGCCCGTACCATTCCAAGTCACGCGTCGCGGCACGCCGCCGTCGCTCGGAATCAAATAAATGCTTGCTGCGCCGTCGTAGGTGCCAGTGAAAGCAATCCACTTTCCATCCCGCGAGATCTTGGGCGCGTCCTCGGTGCCAGGGGAATTCGTCAGACGGCGTGCGGGCCCGCCTGCGGCGCTCACGGAAAAAAGATCGCCTTCATAGCTGAAGACAACCGTGTCGCCGTTAATATCTGGATAATGCATGAACCGGCCCGGGACACCGGCGAAC
>Ga0182021_10008868_pt1 | contig 11903 bp, 8 predicted proteins | sample 612E3MmetaG_FD_120493 | JGI IMG/M metagenome (GOLD analysis project Ga0182021, IMG submission 120493) | Permafrost microbial communities from Stordalen Mire, Sweden - 612E3M metaG (Illumina Assembly) | ecosystem: Environmental > Terrestrial > Soil > Wetlands > Permafrost | place: Sweden...
CATGAAGTCGGCTCCGACAAAACCAATTTGATAATTGACGGCAAACCAATTCCGGTTTCGGCGGAAAAAGAACCGGCTAAATTGCCGTGGGGGAAATATAAAGTTGATGTGGTTATTGAATCGACCGGACGCTTCACAAAAATGGAAGCGGCGCAGGAGCACCTGAAGGCCGGGGCAAAGAAAGTCGTTATCTCGGCACCCGCCAAAGGCGTGCCGACATATTTGATTGGGGTGAACGCCGACAAGTTGAAAGCGACAGACACGATCATTAATAACGCCTCGTGCACCACCAATTGCATCGCCCCGCCCGCGGCCGTCATCGAGAAAGTGTTTGGCATTAAAAAAGCGATGATGACAACGGTGCACTCCGTTACCGCCGAGCAGAATTTGGTTGACGGCTTGCCGCCGCCCGGCCACCCCGACTTGCGCCGCGCAAGAAGCGGCCTCATCAACATGATCCCGACGACCACCGGCGCGGCCATTGCCGTTGCCGAGGTTATTCCGACGCTCAAGAACCATTTTGACGGCATGGCGATCCGTGTTCCTTCTTTGGATGTTTCGCTTTCCGACTTCACCTTTCTCTTGAAGAAAAAAACGACCGTCGAAGAAGTGAACGCCGCTTTTCGCGCCGCCTCAAAGAGCAAGGAAATGAAAGGCGTCCTCGGCGTTACCGACGAGCCGCTTGTTTCCTCGGACTTTGTGGGGAACACCAATTCCTGCATTGTCGATCTTCCCATGACCAAGATCGTTGACGGTGACCTTTTGAAAGTTCTCGCCTGGTACGACAACGAGTGGGGCTACTCCTGCCGCCTCGTCGAAATTGTCGAGAAGATAGGGAAGATGAAATAATCATTCGGACAAACATTAAACATTAAGCGTTAAACATTAATTTTTAATATTTAATAATTTAACGTTTAATATTTGCAAAAAATAAAATCGGCGAACCCGAGGGGGTCCGCCGGTTGCGTTCGCGCGTTTCTAATTGATGTCGTTCAGACGAGGGTGGCGCACTTCGGGGTTTGCCGGAGGTACCGATTGAGTCTGGCCGGCTTGAGCCTGCGTTGGCAGACTTCCAATGGGGTGAGCGCTTCCACGAGCGCCGGATTGGGATTCCAACGCTCCGCAAACCGCAAAGCATCGGTTGCGGTCGGGAACCTCTCGGGCAGGTCGTAGGCGATGTATCGGATGCCCGATTCCAAGGTCAGCTTGTAGATCGCCGAGAACCAATACAATAGGTACCCTCTGCCGTTTTTCTTATATGGCACGTTTCTCCTCCGATCTTGTTTGTTGAAGAACCTAAATTTTACGCCAAGTTAAATCTTTTCCGTCTCGGGCAGCGCGGCAAGCGCCGGCGCGGTCGCCAAATACACGTCCTTGGTGTCGGAGGCGATCTTGTCCCAAGCGAAAGCGCGCAAAATTCGCGCGCCGGTCGCCTTGGCGCGTTCTTTGGCGCCGTCCAAGTCGCCTAACGTTTCTTGAAGGCAGGCGGCAAGTTCCAAAATATTTTTTGATTCAAAATAAATTCCTTCGTTGCCCAAGATTTCTTTGTGCGCGGCAATGTCTGAAGCGACAACGGGAATAGTCTCGCTCGCGGCTTCAAGCACGACGATCGGCATTGATTCGCACTCCGACGGTTGCACGAAAAGCGCGGCGCCGCGGTAAAGGGCGGCGAGCTTGGCGCCGGTTTGGTTTCCCACAAATTTTACGTTGGCGCCGCGCGCAAGCGCCGTGAGTTCGCGCACGTAATTTTGATCGCAGGCTTCGCCCGTCACAACAAGCGGATAGCGGTCGCGCGTTTCAACCGGGAGCTGGCGGTAAGCGGCAATGAGCGTGTGCACGCCTTTTAAGCGGATGAGGCGGCCAACGAAAAGCAGATAGCGGCCGGGCGCCAAATTCCATTCCGTAAGCAGTCCCGGGTTGGAATCGGGGAACGAGGTAACGCCGTTGGGCAAGTACGAAGCGTCAATGTTATAAACGTCGCGGCAATAATTTTCGAGCATGAGCGAAACGGCGATGGTGCGGTCCGCAAAACGACAGGCGGACCATTCGCCGGCTCGAAGCATGACGCGCGCAAAACGCCCCCACTTGTCGTGGTTGCGGTCGATTGAATGGAAGGTGACGACGACGCGGGTTCGCGGGGAAAGGAGGCGGGGGATCCAAGCGCAAAGCGACGGGCCGACGCCGTGGTAATGGATGATGTCGGGTTTTTCAATAAAGATGGCGTGGAGGGTGGAAATAAAAGTATGCGAAATCGCGTCCAAATGCTTGGTGTGCAAGGACGGCATGAAAATTTTGCGCACGCTTGCGGCGGATTCGCGATCACCGCAATACCAGCGGCGACAATAGACGGCAACGTCCACGCCGGTACGCGAAAGTTCCGCGGCGAGTTCCTCGACGTGCCGCTCAATCCCGCCGTAAATGGCGGGAACGCCCTTTTGTCCGATCATTGCGACTTTCATAATTAACGTCGAACCTTACCAGAAAACACCCATTTTGTCAATGGTCGATTCAAGATAGGTTTTAAGCCATTTTTGGGCTATAAAAAGGCGATATTTTGTTGCTTTAAAATGTTTTTCCGCTTGACACGGTCGCGCCTTATCCATAGAATTAAGCCAGATCAGGAAACGCCGCGCCCACCAAGCGCGGTCGCGCCAAAACGCGATTCCGCACTGCGGGACTAACCTGAACCAAATAAGCGTCTCCGCGCATGCGGGGAAAATCAGGTGGAACCGCGGGAAACAGTCCCGTCCTGAAGGCGCAAGCGTCTTGCGTTTTTAGGATGGGATTTTTTATTCATAACGATCGCAAATATGGAAGACCAACTTCATAAAATCCGCCACTCGCTTTCGCATATTATGGCGAGCGTCATCAAGGCAAAATATCCGGCCGTTAAGTTGGGGATCGGGCCGGTCATTGATAACGGGTTTTATTATGATCTTGATTTTTCCGGCGGCCCAGCGCCGACCGGCGATGACTTTAAGGAGATTGAAAAAGCAATGCGCAAGGCTGTTGCCGAGAAGCAGGATTTTGTCAGGGAAGAAATAACCCCCGCCGCCGCCAAAGAGCTGTTCAAGGACGAACCGTATAAACTCATCCTGATCGACGAGTTGGAGAAAAAAGGCGAAATGATTACGACCTACCGCAATGGAAATTTTATCGATCTCTGCGCCGGCCCGCACGTGGCCAACTCTTTCGAGATCAAGCCGGACGCTTTTGCATTGAGCCGTTTGGCTGGCGCTTATTGGAAAGGCGACGAGAAGAACAAGATGCTTACCCGCATCTATGGCTTGGCTTTCCTGTCGCGGCCGGCGCTCGAAGCATACGAGCATCAGCAAGAAGAAGCGAAGAAGCGCGATCACCGGAAGATCGGCAAGGAGATGAAACTTTTCACCCTCTCCGAGCTCGTCGGCGCCGGTTTGCCGCTCTTGCAGCCCAACGGCATGATCATCCGCGAAGCGATCGAAGACTATCTTTGGGAGTTGCACAAGAGGAACGGCTATTCGCGCGTTTGGACGCCGCACATCACCAAGAAGAATTTGTACGAGACCTCGGGCCACGAGGCCAAGTTCGGCGAAGAGCTTTTCCGCGTTAAGGGCGGCGATGAGGAATTTTATATGAAGCCGATGAACTGCCCGCATCACATGCAAATTTTTTGCGACAATCAATTTTCGTACCGCGACATGCCGGTGCGGTATTTTGAACCCGCCACGGTCTATCGATATGAGAAGGCGGGTCAGCTTTCCGGCCTGGCGCGGGTGCGCGCCATCACCCAAGACGACGGCCATCTGTTCTGCCGCGTTTCACAAATTGGCGCCGAGGTGAGCACGATTGTCGGAATCATCAAGAAGTTTTATACGACGATGAAGATGATGGACGGCTATTGGGTGCGGCTTTCGGTGCGCGGGGAAGACAAGAGCAAGTACATCGGCTCGGACGAAGCTTGGGCCAAAGCCGAAGCGGCGCTGGAAAATTCCGCCAAGGAAAGTAATTTGAACTACAAGCGGGGGGAGGGGGAGGCGGCTTTTTACGGACCGAAATTGGACTTCATGTTTAATGACGCGATCGGCCGCGAATGGCAGCTCGCCACCATCCAATGCGACTTCAACTTGCCGGAGCGCTTTGACTTGGCTTTCACGAACGAAAAGAGCGAACGCGAGCGCCCGGTCGTCATTCACCGCGCCATCGCCGGCTCGCTCGAGCGGTTCATGGGCATGTTTATCGAACATGTTTCCGGAAATTTCCCCGTGTGGATGTCGCCAACGCAAATTAAAATTATTCCGGTGCGGGAAAATCATAACGAGTTCGCCAAGAAAATCGCCGACGAATTAAAAGACCTTGATGTCCGCGTTGACTTCGACGATAGCGACGAAGGCATGGGCAAAAAGATCCGCGCCGGCAAAACGGGCAAGGTTCCGTACATGCTGGTCATTGGCGACGAAGAAGTAAATTCGGGCGTGCTGACTATCGAAGTCCGCGACGGCGCCACGCGCGAAAAGATCGGCCTTGAGGAACTTAAGACGAAATTGCAGAAAGAGATAAAAGAAAGGGTCTAGGTTTGTGTTACTCCTGAATAATTAAATAATTGAATTAATGAAATAATGAATTTTTTGAGACGAGGACTGTCTGAGCGTTAAAAAACCTGATGTCTTCCTTATAGCGAGTTCCGCAGTCCAAAAAATTTATTATTTCATTAATTCACCAACTCTATGGAAAGAACACTGTTAAACCAAATGGCGGAAAATGACGGGAAAAAGATATTGGTTGAGGGGCGCGTTTTGAATACGCGCAATTTAAGCAATGTCTCGTTTGTTATTTTGCAGGATCGCACGGCAACCATTCAAGTCGTCTTTGAAAAAGAGACCGGCGTTAAGCCGGGCGAAGCAGCATCAATCGTGGGCATGGTCAAGAAAGAGCCGCGCTCGAAATACGGATACGAAATTCAAGGTGAAACGCTTACGGTCGTTTCCAAGCTTGTCGAGGACTTACCGTTCGACCTGACCAAGAACGAATTGAACTTGAACCTCGACACCTTGCTCGACCACCGGCCGGTTTCGTTGCGCCATCCCAAGGTTCAGGCGATCTTCAAGCTCTATGACATTTTGCTGAAGAGCTACGAGACGGTGATGCGCGAGGAAGGCTTCACGGAAATAAAAACGCCGAAGCTTTTAGGCTCGGCCACCGAAGGCGGCGCCAATTTTTTCAAGGTCAAATACTTTGAACAAGAAGCGACGCTGGCGCAAAGCCCGCAATTCTACAAGCAGATCATGGTCGGCGTTTTTGAGCGCGTCTTCGAAATAGGTTCGGTCTTCCGCGCCGAACCGCACTATACGACCCGCCACGTGAACGAGTACATTGGCATTGACGGCGAAATGGGATTCATCAAGGACTTCCGCGACGTAACCGCGATGCTTGGCCGCGTCATGCGCAAGATGTTCGCGACAATTGCGAGCGAAGGCAAACCGTTCCTCGACCTCTACGGCGTCACCCTCTTGGACGTTCCCGAAGAGATCCCGCACTTCAAACTCGCCGAAATAAAAGAGCTGATCAAGAAAGAATACGGCCACATCGTGCCGCCGACTACCGACATCGACCCCAAGGGCGAGCTCTTTGCCGGCCAGTACGCGAAGGAAAAATTTAATTCCGACTTTGTTTTTATCACCCACTACCCGTGGTCCGACCGACCGTTCTACACCATGCCCGATCCGGAAAATCCGGCCGAGACGCTGGGCTTCGACCTGCTCTACAAAGGCATGGAAATTGCTTCCGGCGGCCAGCGCATTCACGATTACGCCCAGCTTATCGAGAACATGGGCAAGAAGGGCGTGAAGCCCGCCGGCATGGAAGCGTATTTGAACGTCTTCAAATATTCCATGCCCCCGCACGGCGGCTGGGGCTTGGGCTCGGAGCGCATCATCCAGCAAATTTTGGGCCTCGGCAGCATCAAAGAAGCCGTCTTGTTCCCGCGCGACGTCAAGCGCTTGGCGCCGTAATGATTTAAAAAACACCGCCCCGATGGCCATCGGGGCGGCGTTTTGTTTTGTAGTTGTTTGATCGGGGCTTGGAGTATTGTTGCCGGAACTCTCCCTACCCTCCCTTTTTCAAAGGGAGGATTCGTATCCAATCTCCGAAGGCCTATCCGCGTCATTATTTTACCGTTCCTGTCGCCATGCCTTGCGGGTCGGTGGTGAGGTGGGTGTTCATGTCGGGGGCGGTCGCGCTAAGCGCGAGGCCGGTCGCGGCATCGGTACCGGTGATCTGCTGATCGGTCATGAGCAACGCATAAGTGCCACGCTCGTCGGCAGTGGGCGTGATCGTCACTTCGCAGGCGGCGCCGATCGCGTCGGTCGCCACTCCCGGCCAAGCGGGAACATCGCCCACGTTCCACGTCATCGTGCGCGTTGACGGGTCGTAAAGCGGCGCGTCGCCAAAAGGGTTGGCGGCTTTGCCGGTGTAGGTGACGTTTCCGGGCAGTTTGCCGGTAATACGAACATTATTGACCGCGCCGGTCGTATTCATCACATTCCAAAATATCCAAAGGGTGGTGGTTTTTCCGACCACCGGGGGGAGCGGTCCGCGGCCCAGCTGGTCGCCCGTGTCCGACCAATAGCGCGCGCCAGCCGACATGCCGAGCGTCGATGCGACCTTAATGTTCCAAGCGGGCGAAGAAATGGTCATCGTCGAATCATTATCAAGTTTGCCCGTGAGGCTAACGCGCACGGCCAATTGCACGTCGGTTGAATTTTTTAAGGCATCGGGCAACTTGCCGTCGACTTGCGCGGTTATTTTTATCGTTCCACTCGCGCCGGGTTTGAGGTCGCCGAGTGCGGTGCGGTCGATATTCTTGATCGTGAGACCCGAGTCCGCCGTTGCCGCGATCGTCGCGCCGTTCATTGTATGGTCGCCGGTATTGCGATAGGTCGCGGCAATCGTAACAGTGTCGCCCAAACGCGCGCCGCTTGCTCCGTCGAGCGCGACCGCGATCGCCGGATCGGTAACAATAACGGTTTTAACGGTTTGCGATTGGATCAAAACGTCGTTACCGACCCTAACGCCGGTTTCAACGCCGAAGTTGGCGCTCGCCTCCGATGCGCCGACGGTTCCGCTCCACGAAATTTTTCCTTCCGAACCCGGCGCGACGTTGCCAATAAACCAAGAACCTTTCGCAGTCGCGGGCGTTGACGAATTTACGACAAAATTTTGCGGCCAGTCGGGCGTGATGACAACGTTATCGATTGGCGCGTTGCCGTTGTTGTAGTAGCGGATGTCGCCGGAAACGATCTGGCCGACGACAATGTTATCCGGAACCTCGAAAACGGCGTTGATTGACGACCCGGCAATCTTTGTCGATGCCGCGGCGATTTTTTTTCCGGCGTTGCCCGAGTTGTCCTTATAGGAGACGACCGCGCTCGATCGTAATTTCTGTCCGACGGCGCCCGAGAGCGCGCCGACAAGGCGCACCGTTGCGTCGCTGTGCGCATCAATTTCGCCGAAGTCAACGGCGCCGGTCGCGCGCGCGTAGGGGAGCGAGGATCGTTCAAATTTTATTTGCGGCGGCAATTTGAAAACGGCGCTCACGTCCTCGATAGGATCGTTATCGTTGTTGGTCACCGTCAAATTAAGAACGATCTCGCCGCCGGTTACTAGCGCATTGGGCTCGGCGACAAGGGTTGCCTGAACCGTTTCGAACGGCTTGTAGATAAGGCCGAAATAGATGGCAACGGCCGCGGCCACGGCGCCGAGCGCGACAAGACCCATGTCAAAAGCGAAAACATGTTTGGGGCGTTTAAATTTCCCTTCGTATTTATCCTTATACAGGTCGGCGAGCGGCTCGGTGAGCAGGTTCCTAGCCGGTTGTGTCATGATGTTGAGCGTGCCAATAAAAACGCCGCCGCGCTTGGCCGCGTTGCGAATATCGGTTTCGAGCTCGCGGCCGATGGCTTCGGCCTTTTCGACGATCTCGCCTTCGATAGGTTGGATTTCTTTGTCAGACATATATTTATGAAACATGGAACATGAAGCATGAAACACTCCGACGGAGTCGTTTTTGATGTTTCATGTTGTGTGTTTCATGTTTCATATTAAAGTTTCATTCCCAAAAATAACGGATGGTCGGGGATGTCGGCTTGGCCGGAGCTGGAAATTGATTCTTGGTTCTTGGTATTTATACCGGAGCTGGAAATTGGTTCTTGGTTGTTGGTTTTTGCGCTAGGTGCGCTTAGCGCGCTCGCGGCAAAAACATCGGTGCTTTCGGCGAGAATTTCGGCGCGACCATTGCCGTCAACGTCGGAAGCGGAAACGCGCACGCCGGCGCGCGCGGTCGTTTTGTAAGCGAAGAACGAGCCGACAACTTTGTCCTTGGCGCCGCCGTCGAACACGCGAATTTGCGGACCGCCGCCAAAGCCGGCGCCGGTGATTATCTGGTCGCGGCCAAGTCCGAGCGTATCGCCCGCGGCCACATAGACGCCGCCGGCAAACGACGAGGCGTAGGCGAAGAACTGCTGTTTAACTATACCGTTTCCGTCAAAAACGCGCACATGCGGACCGCCGCCTGCGCCGGGACCGGTAATGATATATTGCTTGCCGTTTCCCAGCACGTTGCCGACCGCCACATTTACTCCGCCTTTGAAAGCGGCCGTGTAAGCGTTCCATGATTTTTGTAAATTGCCGTGCAAATCAAAAATTTTAACCATCGGCGCGCCGCCCGCGCCGGCGCCGACGACGATTTCCTTTTGCCCGTCGCCGTTAACGTCGCCCAAGGCCACGCTTATGCCGTTTTTCCAAGTTGCGCCAAAAGGCGCGAAGGAAGCGGCGGTATTTCCCGCACTGTCGTATATGGTGACGTTTGTTTTGTCGGCGACGACGGTTTTGTCAGTCATGCTCATAACAGTCGCCGAACCTTTGAACCGGCTGTCGTAGGCGAAAAAGCCGGTGCGATTGGCCGAACCGTTCGCGTTTAACACGCGGACGAACGAGCCGTTCAAATACGGCGCGTTGCTCACGCGGTCGAGCGGTCGCAGCATGATAAGTCCGTCCTTTGGTTGGATCGTTACCGATGACACGATCGAGCCGTCGTTTGTCACCGGGTCTTGGTTGCCGTGGAGTTTTTCGTACTCCGAATCAAACGACACGGTTTGCGCGGTCGCGGTCGGGTTTACAAAAACCACGCCGTTCGCGTAATCGCGCTGCCATACGCCGGCGCTAAAATGGTAGGCCGAGGCCGCATTGGCTTGGACGGAGGGTTTGCTTGCGAGCATGGGCGCGCCGGTCGGTTGCCCGAGGCTGACATCGTATTCGTCATAGCGCCATGTTTGGCCGTGATCCTCATCGCCGTAATCAAAACTGTAAAAAGCGTTGCCCAAAAGCGCGCTCGTTAGCCCAAAGCGCATTTGCGAGTAATCGCCTTCATTGCCGGTGTTTACCGTGTTCGAGTTAATGATAAAGGCCTCGGGTTTTGAAACCAGCGGCTCGTTTGCGACATACCGGCGCATGAGTTCGTACCAATCGCCATTCGCTTCCCATGGGGTGGGGAACGTCTCGAACATGCGGCCGTTTATGTATTGCTGAAATTCTGGCGTGGAAGTTCCGTTGATCACGAAAATTTTGTCCGGGTCGAGACTACGCGCTTTCGCGAGCATCGTTGTTACGCCGCTCTTCCACGAAGCGTCGGCAAAACTCGCGTTGTCCGCGACGCCGTCGCGGTTCAAGTCAACGTTGCCGTTATTCAACCAACTGATGCAGTCGGAAATCTCATCATAAAAAACGCCGTCCCATAATCCGGTCGAGAGAATATGGTCGTGGACAAATTGCGGTGCGTATGAATTCCATCCGCTCGTAATCGATAAAGCCTGTGTCCCCGGCCAAACGCTTAAAACGTTGCCGTTCGCATCGCGCAAAAACCAGCTTTGATCGATGCCGTTTTTTTCCGCGAGGTGTAAAGCGTCGCCCCAGCCGGTAATGTAGCTTTTGGTGGGGAAGTAGGCGAGCAAAATTATTTTCGGATTGCGCTTGCGCAGTTCTTGAAAAACTTGCGGCTCCTCAATTTGCAATTCGGCCGGCAAAGTAACCATGTCGAATTTAGCGAGCGCGTCATAGTCGGAGGCCGCCACCAACTTCATGTACGGCGCCATCGTGCGCGGCGCCGTGTCGGCCGCGGGGGAGGCGAGGGCGGTGGGAAGAGGCAGCATCGCCAAAACTGTCGCGACCGATGTCGTGATGTATATTGCGCGAGTTGTCAGCTTGCTGAACATGGTGAAGAGTTTTTAAATTCTTCGAGCGATGCCGCCGGAACTCTCCCTACCCTCCCTTTTACAAAGGGAGGGATCGTATCCGGCCTCCAGAGGTCTGTCCGCCGCCCCTCTTTGAAAAAGAGGGGGTAGGGGGAGTTCCGTCGGAAAAGTGCAGATGCCCCAAGATACTGATCCGTTATTCTCCCTTCTCCACCGCCGCCGGATTTGGCGAATACTTTTTGTTCTTCACGCGCCATTGGGTGACAAACTGACCAATGCCCTTGGTGTTGGAGCTGTTCTTGACGCGGGTCGAGGACTGCGACCACTTAACCAGTGATTCGAAACTGATCTTATACCTATTCTGCACAACCACATAGTGCAGTTGCTGGTCGGCAATGGCGCGCCGAATAGTTTGGGTGCTTATTCCAAATAACTTGGCCGCTTCAGAAACCGAGAGACGAATGATGTTGTCGGACATAGGGGATAAGTTATTTTTGAATGTCGAATGACGAATGTCGAATTCCGACGCAATGTATAATCTAGCGTATACTTCTAACCTGCTTTTAGCTTTAAGTCACGTTACCACCTTGAATCCAGAATGTCAAGAGTAGGCTACTCATTTACATTCGACATTCGACATTCGAAATTCGACATTTTACCCCTAATCCTTTACATTTCGGCTCTTTCCCAGTACATTGAGACATACTTTGTCGGAAGCAAAGTTAGTCGGGTTACTGGTCAATGGTTACTGGTTGCTGGTTATTTACGTAACCAACCACCAAAAACCAATCACCAACAACCAAAACAGGTGTAACATTTTTTGTATTTCCGCGACTTACTATATGAGCACGCCGTTAAAGGAACGCTTGTGGCTCTACCGGATTCGTTCCCGTCGCGACAGCGAGGCATACGGCCTTATTTACGACCGGTACGTGGCTCAACTCTACCGGTTCATTTTGTTTAAGGTGGGCGACGAAGAGGAGGCAAAAGAACTGACCTCGGACGCCTTCTTAAAGACCTGGGAATATTTGATGGAAGGCAAGCCGGTCAAAAGCGTTTCCGGACTTCTTTACGCCATCGCCCGCTCGACCATTGTTGATCACTATAGAAAGAAGAAGCTGCTCCTGGTGTCGTTCGATGACGCGCCTGACATTGCCGATCACAAGCTGGAAGGATTTGTCGAGGCGAACGAAGAAGTCAAAGCCACGCTTGCGGCGATATCGAAATTAAAAGATGAATACCGCGAGGCGCTGATGATGAAACATATCGACGGACTCACGAACGCCGAAATAGCGAATGCGTTGGACAAGAGCAACGGTACGATCAGGGTCCTGCTCCATCGCGCGACCGAAGCACTCCGCGAAGTGATGGGAAAGTAGCTTAACAATATCCATGAGCCGCCGGAACTCCCCCTACCCCCTCTTTTTCAAAGAGGGGCTATGGACAGACCTCCGGAGGCCAGATACGAATCCTCCCTTTGAAAAAGGGAGGGTAGGGAGAGTTCCGGTGCTCCGAAGGTTGGATCCAAAACTAAAATACTCCAATGACGAATAACGAACTAAAACTTAAGCTCAAAAACTTGCAAGCTGTAAAGCCTGCTGTTTTGCCGAACGCGCTCTGGGTAACGGAGACGCGCCGGATGCTCGTTAGCCGCGCCGCTACGGACGTGGCCGCGCC
>Ga0182021_10008869_pt1 | contig 11902 bp, 12 predicted proteins | sample 612E3MmetaG_FD_120493 | JGI IMG/M metagenome (GOLD analysis project Ga0182021, IMG submission 120493) | Permafrost microbial communities from Stordalen Mire, Sweden - 612E3M metaG (Illumina Assembly) | ecosystem: Environmental > Terrestrial > Soil > Wetlands > Permafrost | place: Sweden...
CTGCTGACCGAGCTGGAGGTGGACAACTCGCGCGGCGAGATTCTGGCCGGCACCTACGTCCAGGTGCGCCTGACGGAAGCCAACCTGGCCCCGGCCTTGACTCTGCCCGCAAACACCCTGCTGTTCCGGTCCGAGGGCCTGCAAGTGGGTGTCGTGGGCGCCGATGGGAAAGTCGAATTGCGCGGGGTCACGCTGGGCCGCGACTTCGGGCCGACCGTGGAGATCCTGGGCGGAGTTGGCCCTACCGACCGTGTGATCCTCAACCCGGCGGATTCGCTGGTGGGAGGCACGATCGTGCGCGTGGCCGAAGACGCCGGGAAAGAACGCCCTGCCGCAGTGACGGCAAAATAGGCGGCTCAGCGATAGTGCTCCGCCGCGGAGCGGGTCATTTTGGTGCCGGGGTCGTTCCATTTTGACATGCGCCGGTTCTTGTGGCAAGAGAAAGCCATGAAAGCAGCCAAGCCAGCAGCCGAAAAGAAGACGCCCGGAACCGTCCACGCGGAGGAACTTCGGGCCCGCTGCAATAAATTGACCGACGCAGAGCGCAGCGAACTCCGCGATGAAGTCATGCGCCTCTATTATGGATGCACCCCAAAGCCGGCGCGCGCTCATCGGCGTTGACAGCAATGTGTTGCTCGACCTCGCGGATGAAGTTGAGGATGTCACGGATGCCGTCTTGACGATCCGCCGCCGTCTGGCGCAAGCCCAACTGGCCCTGCTTCCAACCGCCGGCCACGAACTGGCGGCTGAAGTCAGGCGAGGTCTCGATGCCCGCAAACGGCAGCGTGCCAGGCGCGCCTTCCAACTGGCTCGCGACTGGAATATCCAGCCGTCCGACTTGATTTCTGTCCGGCATGGGATCGCCGAACGCATCGGGCGACATCTCCGCGTTATAGGGTTGCTGCCCGAAATGGAGGTCAACGACGGGTTGATTCTGGCGGAAGCCGCCTTGCTCAATTGCTCACTGTTGCTCACCAGCGACGAACACTTGCGCGGGATCGACTTCGAGCGGCTCACCTTCGAATTGCAGTCTTTCGACCTGCCCACTCCGGTCATTGCGACCCCTCGCGAGATCGTGCGGAAGTTCTTCCATTGAGCAGACGCAGCGACCGCCAATCTGGCGCTGGCACCAATTCATGCCGCCAGCAGCGTCAGACAAAGAGACCTGACCCAGGGCCGGGTTTACGTGCGCAGCCTCAATGAGGGGCCGCCCAAACGCCCCGTGGCGTCGAATTCCCTACACCGACCGAATTTCCTGGCGCAGGAAGACCAGGTAGGACACGGCGAAGCAGACGAGGGTGAGACCGGCTAAGAGGGCGAGGTAAGGGCCGACCACGAGGATGGATTGGTCCAGTGGCAGCGGGTTTTGAAAACGTTCCATGGAGAGGCGTTCCATGGGTTCCACGAGCACCATGTTGCTGCGGCTGCGGCGATAAGGGTCGAGGATGGCCGAGGTGGATTGGGAGTACAAGACCACCGGCGAGGCCAGGCTGGCGGCGTCCGAAACGCGTTTGTTGGCGACCACCTGCTCGGGGTCGTTCGGGTCGTTGACCCGCGCTACGGCATCCGCAAACAGGTCGGCGGCAAAGCCAATGAAAAAGGAACAGAAAATCCACAAGGCGACCGCCGCCAGGGCCGAAGTGGCCAGCGACCGGAAAAGAATTGAGAACAGAATTGCCAGGCCCAGCCAGAAGGAGACATAGGCGATGCTGATGAGCAGATACACCACCAGCCGCCCCACTTCTTCCCAGCCGGGCACCACCCCAACCGTGAACAGGCCCATGCCCGAGATCAGCATCACGAGGCTGACAAGCATGATGGAAATGGTGATGACGCCAGCGAGGAATTTGCCGTTGATGACCGCGTCACGAAAGATCGGCTGGGAGACCAGCTTGGTGAGCGTGCGGTGGTTGCGCTCGCGGTTGATGGCGTCAAAGCCCGTGATGATTCCGATCAAAGGCCCAAAGAAGGCAATGAACTGGACCAGTGAGAAAAATTTGCCCGGCGTGGTGAAGAGCAAGAGAAACACCTCCGTGGGCTTGGCCACCCCTTCGAGCGCCTCGCGCAGGTTCGTGGCCGCCATGAAGCTGGTGACCAGCGCCACCATGACGATGAGGCAAAACAGGATGAGGAAGCGGATGGAACCGAAGTGGTCGGCGAGTTCTTTGCGGCAAATCGTCAGCATGGTTTGTCCTCCCCGCACCAGCGCAGGTAGATTTGCTCAAGGGTGGCGGGGCTCACGGCCCAGCCCGGCTGGCGGCGGGCCAGCTCGGCGATGGTGCCGAGCGCGGCCAGCTTGCCTTTGCTCATGATGCCCACGCGCCCGCAGATGCGCTCGACGTGGTTGAGCATGTGGGTGCACATCAGGACAGTGATCCCCCGCTCGCGGTTCAGCGATACGATCAGGTCGAGCATCTTGTTCATGCCGTCCGGGTCCAGGCCCAGCGCCGGTTCATCGAGGATGACGAGTTTGGGTTCCTTAATGAGCAGTTCGGCGATGCCCAGCCGCTGGCGCATGCCTCGCGAGTATTCCCCCACCAGCTTGCCGCTTTCGCCCGACAGCCCGACCGTGTTCAGCGCGCTTTCCAGCAGGGACTGCGCCTGGGCTTCCGGGATTTGGTTCAGGCGCGCCACATAGCGGAGGTTTTCGTGCGCGGTCAGCTCATCATAGAAGCCGACATTCTCGGGCAGATAGCCCACCTGACGCTTGATTTGCAGCGGTTGGCGCATCGGGTCAAAGCCGAGCACCTCCGCGCGCCCGGACGTCGGCTCGGTCAACCCCAACAGCATGAGGATGGTGGTGGTCTTGCCCGCGCCGTTCGGCCCCAGGAAACCAAACACCTCGCCAGCGTTCACCTCGAACGACAGCGCATCCACGGCCGTTTGTCGGCCATAACGGCGGGTCAGGCCCTCGGTTTTGATCACGGCGGCCATGGTATTCCGCGGCACATTACCTTCGGCCCAGAATCCGGAACATCACCGTCAGTCCCAGAACCACCAGCACAATGATGCCCACGCCGATCCATGCCCACTTGGACGCGGCCCGGATGGTCACCCGGAATTCCACATTGTCATTGGCCTTCTCGCCGTCAACCTGCACGCTGACGGAATAATCGCCGATCAGCGCCCGCTCCGCCGGGATCATCGTCATTTCCACCTGTTTGATTCCGCCGGCTTCCAGGTTCTCGATCTTTTCCGGCTTGAACTCGACCTTCCAGTTCTCCGGCTTGAGGGCGGAGAATTTGATTTCGCGCTGCGCCGCCGAGCCTTTGTTTTGGACCAGCAGCGTGACGCTGGCCTTCTGGCCGCGCTCGGTCGAGACCGAGAGCAGGCCGTTGGGCGTGCCGGCCTTGAGCGAATAGGTGCCGGTCAGCACCACTTTGACGTCTTTATCCGCCTTGGCCTTGGGCGATTGGGCTTCCACTTTAAAGTCATATTCGCCCGCCTGCACGTTATACGGCGGGGTCACTTCCATCTCAATGGTCTTGCTCTGGTTGGCCGGAATCTGGAGCGAACTGATCTGCTTCTGTTCGTAGGCGGGTTTGAATGAAGTCTCCCAGCCCTGGGGCGCAGTGGCGCGGAAATTAAACACGGCGTCCTGGTCGGTGTCGTTGCGCACGTCGAGCGAGAACTGGAACTTGTCGCCCGAAGGCCCGCGCAACGTCGGATAGCTAGTGTCAATCGTCACGCGCTGGGCCGCCTTTTGGTCTCCGGCCACGGTGACCGTGACGGCTGAATTTTGTTCGAGGACACCGTCGGCGGACTTGGCCTTGATGGCAAAGCGGTAGGTGCCGGGGGGCAGCTTCTTGAGTTCCTTGTCCTTGGGCTTGGCAGTCAGGTTCAGGGTCTGATCTTCCTTGGAGGCGACGAACACACCACTGACGATGGTGTTGTAGCGTTTGATCTGCACCTCCCAGTCCGCGGGTTTCTCGGTCACCTCGACCAGCACGGTTTCATCGCTGCGCCCGCGGTTTTTCACCAGCAGGTCCACGCTGAGGCTGTCCTCCGGCGCGATGGTCATGCCGGGGTACTGCAGCGCCACCGTGATTTTCCGCTCCGGCAGATCGCCTGTGGCCTCCGCTGCCCTCAGGGCGAAACAGCCGGCGGCGCAAGCCGCAATCAAACTCACCAATGTTTTGTGTCGTATCATAAGCATAGGTCCAACAAATCGCTTAACGTCATGCCTTCTGGGGAGCGCCCGCCCGGGGGCAGGGTCCGCCACAGAGCTTAGGTTGGTGAAACTGACAAATCCAGCCGCAAAATGTTCAAACCGACAGGCTTTCACGAAACGGAGAACAGACCCCGATATGCGACCAGAGCGCGCAGATGGTCCGCCACTACGGTTGGTACTCGAACAAAATGCGCGGAGTGCGGCACCGCGGCCTGCCGGCGGACTTGTTGGTCCGCCACCCGGCAGTTTACCCGCCACCGCAGCTCAAGCAATTCTCCTCCACCCGCGCAGCGCCCAGTACATGCGGACGCCCAAAAAGCAAATCTATCAGTAGTTTAATCCCCCTTTCTACCCTTGAGCCACGTCCGCACCTGGCTGTGATCCATAATATCGTAGGCGGTCAGTCTGTCTGGTTCCCGGATGAAGACGATTCGCCACTGGAGCCAGAGGCGCGCTTCGAATGATCTGCGCCCGAGTTTGCGCAACCCCAGTCCGGCATGGCGGTGGGCAGCCCCGAAATGTTGCGCGACCAGGGCCAAGGTCTGTTCCGCCTTGGCCATGATTTCCGGACCCAGTTTGTGGGCGGTCCGGACCAGGCGCGGGCCAATGTCCACCCGTATCACGGCAGTTTTCCGGTGAACCGGACAACTTTGCCGGCCTTTCTGTCCGCCTGGATTTCCCTGAGTGCCCGGTCTTCGGCCGCATCTGCGTCCGCTAACGTGGCGCCATACTCGTCCAGGGCCGGAAAGGTGGACGGGCGGAACGGCAGCGCTCCCAACTTAACGAGTTGCGCAAAGAACAGGGACACAGCCTGGGTCGGGCTCAGACCCAAATCTTCACACACCCGCTCGGCTTGCTTGACCAGGTCGCGGCTAATCCGGTAACGAATCTGCTCAGTCATGTATCAAATATGCTCAAACGCCGTGCCCGGTGCAAGCCCTCTTGTTCCGCTTGCACACTGGGTTGGCGCGGCTGAGCATGGGCATCAGAGTGCGTCATGCGAACGGCTGTCACATCCTTGATCCGGAGCTTGTTTCCTTTCGAATCCTGCGCGTGCTGGAGGCTGGCAGCCGCGCAGTCAGCGGCCACTAACCCCGACTGTCTGCTTCTCGCTCTTCAGGACGGCTAGAAACTGCTTCATCGCCGGCGAGAGGACTTTGTTCTTTTTGAAGAGTGCCGCCAGCGGCCGGTAAAACTCCCCGTCGTCGAAGGTCACCTGGGCCAGGCTTTGCTTGGCCACTTCCTGGATCACGGTGCCCTCGGGCACGATGGCCACGCCCGCGTCAATTTCGACCGCACGCTTGACGGTCTCAATATTGTCGAACTCCATCACATGCTGCACGTGAACGCCGTGTTCCTTCAAGATTCGGTCCAGGGCCTTGCGGGTTGGGATATCGGGCTCGAAGCTGATGAACTTCTGACCGCTAATCGCCTTGAGCTTGAGGCTCTTGCTCCGGGCGAGCGGATTTTGCGGGTGGCAAATCAACACCAGCGGGTCCTTGCGCAGCGGGTAGATTTCCAATTTGCTGTCGCGAGTCGGGTAAGCGACCAGGCCAATATCAACAACATTGCCCAGGACATCTTCGTACACCTGATTGGCCCGGCGGTATTCGACATGCACATTGACGGTCGGATAGGCCCTTAAAAACTTCTTCAGGTACGGCGGCAGATCGTGCAAACCGATGCTGTAAATCGTGGCGACGCGGATGGTGCCGGAAATGATATCCTTGATCTCTTGCAGCTTGCTGTGGAGCGCGTCGTAAGTGGCGATGATCTGTTTGCTGTAGTCGTAAAGCACCTGGCCTTCGCGGGTGAGGCGGAACTTCTTCTTGCTGCGCTCGATGAGGAGCGCGTTGAAGAGGCGCTCGAGCGAACTGATCTGCTGGCTGACGGCGGATTGAGTGACCTCATTAATCTGCGCCGCCTTGGTGAAACTCTCGGTTTCGGCCAAGTCACAATAGACTTTTAGACTCTCGATTTGCATAAGAACATTGAATACGCTATTTAACCGAACCCGTCAACTGGCCTTTTCTTATAAATTTCCACGCCCGGCGCCGGAGGGTTCGGCCCTCAGGCCCTCAGGGCCTGCTTGACCTTGAGCAATAGTTCCTGGCTCGTAAAGGGTTTCTGCAGGCAAGCGCCGTCGTTTTCCTGCCCGGCGGGCCACACGTAACCGGTGGTGCATATAATTCGCGTGGCGGGGGACAACCGGCGGATGTGCTCGACCAGCTCGCGGCCGCTCATGGCCGGCATCACCAGATCGGTGATCACCAAATCCACGGAAACGTCTTTCTGGGCCAAAAGCTCCAGCGCCTTCTGGCCGCCATTGGCCGTCAGCACGCGATAGCCGTAGGAGGAGAGAATCGTCTGCCCCATCGTCAGCAGCAAATCTTCATCATCCACCATCAGGATGGTTTGATTTCCGCTCAGGTCGTCGGACGCAAGGCCGTGGTCCCGGACGATCCTTTTTCCCGCCGGCAGATACACGCGCACCGAGGTGCCCACTCCCGGTTGGCTGGAGATCGCCACCCCGCCGCCATGGTTGGTGACGATGCCATAAACCCAGGCCAATCCCAGCCCGCGATGGCTGGTGCCCTGCTTGGTGGTGAAGAACGGCTCGAAAACGCGCGGCAAAACCTCGGGCTCGATGCCGCAGCCATTGTCGCTGATTTCCACGCACACATAGGCGCCGGCCGCCAACTGAACATTGCGATCCTGCGTCGGCTCGGTCAGTTCGAAGTTGCGCGTCTGGACTGTAATCCGACCGCGCTCCCCCAGGGCTTGGACGGCGTTCTCCAAAATCTTCATGAACGCCTGCCGCATCTTGGCTTCGTCAAACTTCGCCGCGAACAACTTGCGGTCCAACTGTAAATTCCAGGTGATCGGTTCCGGCCCGGCGTTCTGCTGAAAAAACTCCACGCTGCGCTGCAGCAGCAAATTCAAGTTCCCGGCGACTTGGGCGCGCGTCTCCTTTTCCTGGCGGCTGAACGTGCCGAGGTCATTGGCGATCTCGGCCGCCTTGGCGGCGGATTTCTCGACCTGAATCAGCGAAGCCCGCCAGGGGTGGGTCGGCTCCATTTTGCTCAAGACGAGCGAGGTGTGACCCAGGATGCTCGTGAGCGCATTGTTGAAATCCAGCGCCACCGTCCGCGCCAGTTGGAGCGCGCAGTCCAGTTTCTGTTTGTGCGCCGAGGCGGTATCCGCGTCCGGAGGTCTCCCTTCCGGCGCGGGCGGCGCGCCCTCCGGCAACAACTGCAAGAGGAAACCGGTCTTGCCCTCCTGGACAAAGGAACAAGCTGAGACCAGGCACCCCAGGGCCTTGCCGTCTTTGCCCCGGAACTTGAGCGGCACGTTCGCCGCCGGCGACTGTTTGCAGCAGGTCAGGAACTGCTCGGCGGTTTGGCTGTTCTCAGGCGACCAAATCGCCGACAACAACGGGGACTGACCTTCGAGGGGGACGCCCAAAAGCCGGGCGGCCGCCGGATTGGCGCGGCAGATGGCGCCGGCCGCCGCCACCAGGAGCACCGGCCAGCCTGCCTTCTCCAATCCCAAAGCGATTTCGGACTTCATCAGCAGAAACTTCCAATTAGCAGGTTACAACCTCGAAGCGGTTTCTCAATCCGAATCGTGGGGCACATTGACGAAGGCGGCGGGCAACAGTTCGCGCACGGAGAATTCTTTCACGGCGCGCAACGCGCGGCTGTCCGCCACCCAGACCGCGGCCTGAGGCGCATATTCGGCCAGCAGTTGGCGGCACGCGCCGCAGGGCATCGGCCCGCCCGCGGCTCGCGCGACTACCGCGACGGCGACGAAATTCCTCCGGCCGCCGCTCAAGGCATTGAACAACGCCACTCGCTCGGCGCAGCAGGTCAGGCCGTAACTGGCGCTTTCCACGTTGGCGCCGGTGATGATCTCGCCGGCCCGGGTGAGCAGCGCCGCGCCAACCTTGAACTTTGAATAGGGCACCACGGCGCGTTGGCGCGCCCGGGCGGCTGCCCGCACCAAGTCATGTTTGCTGATCTTGGTCATACAACTTCGCGAAGTTCTTGAGCAATTGTGCTGCCACATTCTTGACTCCCTCCGCTGTCGCCAGCACCTCGGCGTGTGATAACCTGTGCCGACTCCGGCCCGCCGCCAGGTTCGTGATGCAGGATACCGCGGCGACCTTCAGCCCGCATTGGCGCGCCACAATCGCCTCCGGCACCGTGCTCATGCCCACCGCCGACGCGCCGAGCCGGGCGAACGCGCGAATCTCCGCGGGCGTCTCGTAGCTCGGCCCGCTCACCGCCAGATAGACACCGGCCCGGAGCGCGACCCCGCACGCCCGGCCAGCCCGGCGGAGCAGCCGGCACAATCCCACGTCGTAGGCGCGGGTCAAGTCCACGAACTGCGGCAAGCCGGGCCACGGCGCACCCCGCAGGGGGTTGACTCCCATCAGGTTAATGTGGTCGGTCACCACCATGAAATCGCCCGGGCGAAAACTCCCCTGCACCCCGCCCGCCGCGTTGGTGAGCAGCAAATCACTTATGCCGTAAGCGGCCAGAGCGCGGACGTAGAAGGTGACCTGCTCCATCGGAAGTCCTTCGTAATAATGCGCCCGGCCGCTCAGCGCCATGACCGGCGTGCCGCCCAGGCGCCCAATCAGCAGTTGTCCGGCATGGCCGCTCACGCCCACCGGCGGAAAGCCGGGCAGCCGGTCGTACGCCGTCTGCGCCTCCACCCGCAGCTCACTCAGCGCGTGGTGGAAGCCGCTGCCCAGCACGATGGCCAGCCTTGGCCGCAGCCGGCACAGCTTCTTCAAGCGCGCCGCCGCCATCCCGGGATCAGGTTGAGGTTTGCTCATTCTTGCTCTATGCTGCCATTCAATCAGTTTGGGCCGCTGTTGGCTTTCTATGGAATTAAACAACGACGAAATCCGCCGCTATGCGCGGCACTTGATTCTGCCTGAAGTCGGACCGGCGGGGCAAAAGAAAATTTGCGCCACCAGCGTGTTGTGCATCGGTGCGGGCGGGCTCGGCTCGCCCATCGCGATGTACCTCGCCGCTGCGGGCATCGGCAGGCTCGGCATCGTGGATTTCGACACCGTCGAACTGTCCAATCTCCAGCGCCAGATCATCCACGGCACCGGGAATGTCGGCCAGCCCAAAACCCGGTCCGCGCAGGAAACCATCCGTCGCCTTAATCCGCACGTCGAAGTCGTCGCCCATCACACCCGGCTCACCCGGGAAAACGCGATGGCCATCATCCGCCCCTACGACATCGTGGTGGACGGCACCGACAATTTCCCGACCCGCTACCTGGCCAACGACGCCTGCGTGCTGCTCAAGAAGCCGAATGTCTATGGCTCGATCTTCCGGTTTGAAGGCCAAGCCAGCATCTTCGCGCCGCACCTGGGCGGCCCGTGCTACCGCTGCCTCTACCCGGAGCCGCCGCCGCCCGGCGCGGTCCCCAGTTGCGCCGAGGCGGGTGTGCTCGGGGTTGTGCCCGGCGTCATCGGCGTCATCCAGGCCACCGAGATCCTCAAGCTCGCGCTGGGCGTCGGCACATCTCTGTTGAACCGGCTGCTGCTGTTCGACGCGCTCGAAATGAAGTTCCGCGAACTCAAGCTGCGGCGCGACCCGCAGTGCCCGGTGTGCGGCGAACACCCCACCATCACCGAACTCATTGACTACCCGGAGTTCTGCGGCCTGACGCCCGCAGCCGCTTCCGACGCGACGAACCCGGATGAAGTGACGGTCCAGGACCTTAAGCGGGCGCTGGACGATCCCCGGCTCGGGATCAAGGTGCTGGACGTGCGCGAACCGGAGGAACACCGGATCGCCCGCATCATCGGCGCGCAGTTGATGCCGCTGAGCGCGCTGCTGCAATGGCACGCCGAGTTGGACCCCCACACGCCTTACTACCTCCACTGCAAGACCGGCGTGCGTTCGCTCCAGGCGCTGCAGTTCCTGCGGGGGCGCGGCTTCCAGCATCTGAAAAGCGTCAGAGGCGGCATCACCGCCTGGTCCGACGAGATTGACCCCGCCGTGCCCAAATATTAGCGGCATATTTCACGCTCCGCACGAAATGCCGACACGCCGGAGCGCCGGTTTCCAAACCGGCTTGGACGGTGCTCCTGCTGGCCACCCAAACCAACCGAGTTGCCACCTTCCCCGACGACGACCCGCTGACGCCGGAAAATTCCTCAGCCAATCGCTTTGTCTGCATCCAGACGCTCACGTAACCAGCTCAGTTTCTGGAAACGGGTTCATCCGGGAAGTTTGTGTATGGGTTGGGGCCACGCAGGTCCGGGAACACGCAGTAGGCAATCCGACGGCGGTCCACCCATACTGCAAGCGTGGTGCAACGGTATTGCTACGGTATCACTCCCATGGACATCGCGATGGCCATGGGAGTGATACCGTAGCAATACCGTTGCAATACCGTTGCACTACCGTCGTACTGCCGTGGAGGCAAGGGAGGATGACCGTCTTTACCGAAGGGTTGTTGGCCCCCAAAATATGGGCCGTTGCCTAGATTCTGGCGTAACCTACTGTCCTGCCGGGACTTGCGGCCAAGAAGCCCCGGCAGACCCTAGTGAGCAGGGTCAGAAGGTCATTGGGGCAGCTTCAGCCCCCGGAGCAAGCCCCCGAGGGGACGCATCGGAAGCGCCGAGAGGCGGGGAAGCGTTGCTTGTCATTGGCGAGGTCCGTGGATCTGGCGGCTCTGCTTTTGCTGCTGCGGCTCGTCACAGCGCCGTAAAATGCGGTTCCAGGAACAAACTCTTCGGATGAACCCCTTTTGTGAGGAAACGCATGTCCTCCCAGCCGCTGGTTTCCTCGAAAACCCTGTGGCGGGTACAAAAAATGAGATGCGCACGACGCTCACCGGATTGCAGCTCTGTACTTGACAAGCGGGCCGGCTTTTGCCAATCTCGTCCCGTTTTCGGCAGCGTTTATTCGAGGAGAAATGTATGAAAAGACTATTGGCGGTTTGTTTGTGCACAGAGTTGCTCGTTCTGGCGCCACGCTCCCTGGCGCAGTCGCCACCGGGACTGAGCGTACAAGTGTCCAACGGAGCGGCGTGGCTGAGCATCAGGGGGGCGGTCGGCGTGGTATATCAGGTGCAATACGTCACCAACCTGGCGCAAACCAATGTGTGGCTCTGGTTGACCAACCTGACGCTGGCGAGCAATCCCCAGTTGTGGGTGGACACGTCCGGCCCAGCGACAGGCCGGCGGTTTTACCGGGCTATGACGCTGGTGACAAACCAACCACCGACCAACATGGCGCTGATCCCCGCCGGCAGCTTCACGATGGGCAACTGCATGGACCCGAGCGAGGGCAACTCCGATGAACTGCCGCTGCACGCGGTGTATGTGAGCGCGTTTTACATGGACAAGTATCTGGTGACCAAGAGCCTGTGGGACATGGTGTATCAGTGGGCCATTGCTCACGGTTACACGTTCGACCATGCGGGTTCGGGCAAAGCCAGCACGCATCCGGTGCAGACCATTGACTGGTATGACTGTGTGAAGTGGTGCAATGCGCGGAGCGAGAAGGAGGGGAAGACGCCGGCCTATTACACGGATGCGGGTTTGAGCGTGCGGTATCGGACTGGGCAGGTGGTGCCATACGTAAACTGGGGCAGTGGGTATCGGCTGCCGACGGAGGCGGAGTGGGAGAAGGCGGCGCGGGGCGGGGCGAGCGGGCAGCGGTTTCCGTGGGGCAACACGATTTCGTGGAGCCAGGC
>Ga0182021_10008873_pt1 | contig 11900 bp, 10 predicted proteins | sample 612E3MmetaG_FD_120493 | JGI IMG/M metagenome (GOLD analysis project Ga0182021, IMG submission 120493) | Permafrost microbial communities from Stordalen Mire, Sweden - 612E3M metaG (Illumina Assembly) | ecosystem: Environmental > Terrestrial > Soil > Wetlands > Permafrost | place: Sweden...
CCCTCCCTTACCAAGGGAGGGGGAGTGAGGGGGAGAGTTCTGTCGGCACTCCAGCCTGTCCGCCAATCTTAAGGGCGGAGGGGAGAGTTCTGTCGGCACTCCAGACAGGAAAGAAGCCACAGCACTCACTTTCGTTCAGCAATCAAGGCAGCACCATGTGCAGCGCGCACCGGCCGGAGCCGCGACCGGATCCGGCGGAAGAGTCGCTGCCACTTGTCGATTGACCCGTAGAACCGTATGATCTGCGCGTCGCAGTAGACACGTTGCCAGAGCGTCAGCGGTGCGCGATGGACAGACTTGAAAAACTCGACGAGCCGCCGGAACTGCGGGTACTTTCGCTTGCCTGCCTGGGCTGGATTGAACCATGCTGTAAGCTCCCGCATCGTCATGCCGTCCCGCGTGGAGATGTGGGCGTGAAGGCGATGATAGTACAGGCGTTCCGGAATCTCGTAGAACTTTCCGTGCAGCACGAGTTCGGCCAGAAGCACGCGGTCCGCCGAATGGTAGTCGGCCTCCATGGCAGTCTTCATCAAAACGTTCCGCCGTATTAACCCATACTCGGCGTTGCAATCATAGTCCCGCACGCGGATCATCAAATCCCGGAAACGGTGATGCGGCTGGGGATCGAGGAAACCGAAATTGTCATCATACTCACCAAGAGTCTTCCCGTCGTCGTCAATATTGATCGTCCGCGGGGACACAAGAACGACGTCGGGATTCTGATCGAGAACAGCCACGCATTTCTCCAGGAGCTGCGGGGCAACCGCGTCGTCGTACGTTGCCCACCGGAAGTAGTCGGCACGCGCAAGAGAGACGGTCCGGTTATAATTGTAGGCAACTCCCATGTTCCGTTCGTTGCGATAATACCGGATTCTCGAATCGCGCGCGGCCTCCGCGCGGCAGATTTCCTCCGTTCTGTCGTTCGACGCATTGTCACAGATAATCAGCTCGAAATCCGTGAACGTTTGTGCGAGAAAGCCGCGGATTGCCTCGTCCAGATACCTTTCGCCGTTATAGGCGGCAAGTCCCACACTGACCCGGGGAATCGGATTCTCAGACATGGGCATGTATCCTCTGATGACCGGCCGTTAAAGTCGACGTGCGCATGATGTCGACGATCCGGGCCGCATTCTTCTCCACATCGAGCAGGTTCTCCGCTCTGGTGCGGGCAGCACGGCTCATTCTTTCGTACAGCGCGCTATCCCCACGAAGGCGCACGATGGCATGAAGCAGCGACTCTTCGTCATTTGGGGGGATGATGATTCCCTGAACGCCGTTTTCCACCGTCTCGTCGATTCCTCCCACTCCCGTGGTGATCACCGGAAGACCCATCGCCAGGGCTTCCGAGATCGCATTCGTGGGTCCGAAGTCCGCCCGGGTCGGCATCAGATAGACATCTGCCGTGCGATAGAGCTGCCGCAGCTCCTCTGAGTTGCGCGCGACTCCCCGGTGCATGACGACATTGGACGGCACATCGTGGACCGTTTCCCGCGTCACGCAGTGAAACTCGATTGTCGAGCACGGGGGTCGACGGGCAATCCTGAGGAGGAGATCCCCCCCTTTCCTCCGAAAGTCGTCGCCAACGAAAAGAGCCACGAACGGTGCGCCTGCTGGCTTTGCATTTCGTCTTCCGTTTCCGTTCCAGAATGAGAGATCGATTCCCGGTGGAAGAACCGTTGTGTTCTCCCGTGAGATGCCGTAGTCATCAGTGAGCGAGCGACGGGTGAACTCGGAATACGGGAGGAGATGCGCCGCGGACCCGTACATACGTTGCGCAAAGCGACGTTTCTGATCCCGCATCATGGACCGCCCGCCGGCACCGCGTGACACATAATACGCATCGCCCTGGGCGTACAGGGTTGAGGGGGTAACATCCATGGAATCGACGCTGGGAACGCGTGACCGAAAATCATTCAGGAAAACTGCCGCGAGGATATGGTTGAAAAAAGCCGCCCGGAATGGGCCGCAGGTACGTTCCGCTTCGAGGACGCGCCGGCGGGCAACGAGACCGTAGGTCAATGAATGGTTCCAGGAGACCGGCGGGACATGGGCATACCATTCCCTCGGGGTCATTTCAATCGGAACCCAGACGGCTTCCACGTCGGCCATACGGCCGACGGCCCGGCGCAGGTTCTCATATGCTGTTTCTTTTCCCATAATCAAAAGCATGATAAAAATGAATCGGTCACATCGGCTCTGCATCAGGTCGTGGCCCCCCCCGGGCGATCCCGTGAACAATCGACGCGCTTCAGCCGAACCCAGGCACCATCTTCGACTGCATGAGCGTCCCAATTTCGGCGCAAATGATGAAAAATACCACACGGATGTCGCTCAACGAACCTCCGCGACAGCATCATCATCGTACCAAAATGCGGTAATTTGTCAAAAACCGCCGTGATCGGAATCAACACATTGCCACATCATAGGGATATTATCCCCATCGGGACAACATTGGCGAAAACGCCGTTCAAAATCAAGGTGATCCCGATCACATTCAGAAAGGCATTCCCTGCGATCCCCACCCTTCGCCGGGATACTCGAGCGGACGGAAGAGAAAACATCGCAACGTCAGTTCTTCTCCCCGGATCATTGCCGTGATTTACCCCGAGCGAAGAAGCGGGCGATAGGAATTGCCGCGCTTATAAGAGAGAGCTCATGCGGCTGCACGGCCTTGAGGAGGAACACCACTCCCACATAGACTCCGCAGGAGACGATCCCGGACGCGATCCAGTGAATGCCCGCAGCAAGCATCCCCCAGGCCACCAGTCCCATGGCGGCCCCGGCGGCGATTGCCTTCATCTGGACCCCGATGGTGGAGCCGCGAAGGATGTGCCGCGGCATCATTGCCAGCATCGTCAGCAGGATAAAGAACTCCGTTACCACGGTCGCAATGCCTGCTCCAATTCCGCCGTTTCCGAAATGCGCCTGTGTTGCAGGGATCAACCAGAAATTCAACCCGACGTTGACAAAGATAGCCAGGAACGCACTTATCGAAAGTTGGCGCTGCTTATCGGTCGCAAGCAGCGTGGTGCCGAGCATCATGTCGATGTACACAAGGAGAAGGCCCGCGCCGAACACTCTCATCACCGCCACCGAATGGGCGTACCCCTTGAAACCGAAGATAAGGTTGATGATGGGCGAAGCGAAAGCGATCGTCCCCACCGCGATCGGGATCCCTGCGAGCAGGATGAAATCAATGCTCTTCTTTGTCATGCGCGAGAGGGCGTCCTTGTCCTCCCAGTGGCGGGCCAGGACGGGAAAGACCGAAATCGAAAAGATACTGGGAATGAACATCAGGATATCGAAGAGCCGGATGGCAGCACCGTACCAGCCAACGACGGTATCGGATGTCATGAGCGAAAGCATGACCGTACCGACGCGATAATAGATGATGCCAAAGAGGGAATTCAGAAAGTACGGAAATCCCTGTTTGAGGAGCCGGCCTGCTTCATGCCAGTCGATGCGCGGCAGCCGGCCGAGGAGCCGCCAGGCGAATCCCGAGCAAACGAGGAAATTGATGAACCCGCACACAAGCATCACGCCTGCGAGGGTCGTCGCGCCCGCCCCGGCCATCAACGCCGCAATCGAAAGGATTGCCACGCTGAACGATTCGATGATCCCGCCGTACGACGGGTACTTCATCATCTCGATTCCCTGAAAGAAGCTCCAGAGAACGCCGCTTGCCCCGCGCCAGAACAGGGCGATCCCCAGGATGATGAGGATGAGCCGGACTTCGGGGGGATAATGGACAACGGCCGCGAAGATAATCATTCCGATGTAGGCAGCCACACCGATGAGCGCCCGCGCGCTCACGGCGTTGACCACGATCCAGCCCGCCTTCTCACGTTCGCGGCTGATGGCCTTGGCGACTGAATATTCGCGGCCGAAATCGACCACGACGCCGAGGATCATGACGATCGACGTTCCGAGGAAGAGCCGCCCGTACTCTTCCGGCCCCAGGAACCGGGGGAGGACGAACATGAGTGCCGAGCTCGAGATCCATGTGAGCACCTTCGTCAATGAAAGGACGCCGATGGTTCTCGAAACAGACTTCGCCGCTTCACCTGGCATGGTGACCTCTCATCATTGGCGTTCACCCCGCGCCGTCGCCCGGCCATGGACGTGCGCGCCATCGGCGGCTGCACAGAGGAGCGTCACAATTTGTCCGGCGGTCTTTGTCAAATTAAACCGTTCTTCGACGATCTCCCGCCCACGATCGCCGAACTGCCGGCGCATCGCCGGGTTGTGGACGAGTGTTGTAATCCGTTCAGCGAGAAGATCGGCGTTCCCGGGAGGCACAACAAATCCCGATTCGCCGTCCCGCACGACCTCGTCCAGCCCCCCGACGCGGGTCGTGATGATGGGGAGACGCATTGCCATGGCTTCGCAGACCGCGTTCGTCGGCGCAAAATCGGCCTTGGTCGGGAGCACAAAGATATCCGCCTCCGCATATAATCGCTTCAATTCATCTTCATTCGGACCTATGTCGGCGTGGACCTGGACGTTCGGCCCTGTCGGCCCGACCGGCTCATGCGTCACGATGTGAAACGTACACTCTTGCAGCTCATTCTTCCTGCTCGCCGCGAGGACCAGGTCGCCGCCTTTTCTGAGGAATTCCCCCCCCACAAAAAGGATGTTGATCGGATCCCCTTTCCGTCTCTTGCGTGTTGAGGCAGGAGGATCCCATCGTGACAGCTCAATCCCCGGAGGGAGGACCTTCAACTTTTCCCGGGGGATTCCATAGTTGTGCTGCAGCGATTCCCCCACGAGGTTTGTCCATGGGAGTATATACCTGCAGGCCATGTACGACTGACGCACAAGAAGCCGCTTCGGTATTTCCATCGGCGATGGGAAGCGCGATCGTTTCCCGACATACCACGGGTCGAACCCATGGATCATCGTCGGGGTAGTGTCGAGAGACAGAACAGTCGGAACCCTGCGCTGGAAATCCCGGAGAAAGAGAAGCGGGAGGAGATGATTGAAGAGCACGGCGTCAAATATCCGCCCCGCGCGTTCCAGGCGTCTGACGCGGGACCGCCCGACAAGTCCCCCCTTCAGCGACCAGTTCTTTGCGACGATGGGCAACCGTGCAATAAACTCCTTCGGCTGGTAATCGATCCACTCCCATGTCGTTTCGATGTCCGTCCTCCATTGGAGGACTTTCAGGAGATTCCGGAAGAATACTTCAATGCCGCTGAACGGCGCGCTGACGAAGAGAAAACGATATGGAGAGCTTCTTTGCATGTTTGTCAGGCAACCTCCTGCATGTTATGATGACGACTTTCCGGACTCATCCCTGCCGTGGAGCATGGCACGGAAGACTGATCGGATGCCATTGGGCGTCAGGACCATTCGTACGGCCTTGATTTCCGCGGGCTCAAGCGTCCGGAGGAGCATGATCATGGAGCAATAGACACAGACGGCGGCAGTGACGGAGGCAGCCGCGGGGGCGCCGGCCCGCGAGAGAGACCAGACGGCGGCCGTCATAACCCCTCCCGCCGCAATACCTTTATACACCACAGAGAGGCGGAACCCTTTCATCACACCTTTGGGCATAAGACGGATCATCGCCACCATAAGAAAGATCTCCGTGACTCCTGTTGCAATCGCCGCCCCGATCGCGCCGTTCCCCGTCTTTTCCTGATACCACGGAATCATGAGCAGATTCAACCCGATGTTGACAGGGATCGCAGCCAGGGCAAGATACGATTGCGACCGCTGGCGGTCCGACGCCAGCAGCAGGGTCCCCAGGATCATGTCGACAAACAGAAACACGATCCCGCCGGCAAGAATCTGGAAGAGGACGACAGCCGGCGCATAGCCCTCCATGCCGTACAGGATCTCCACCGGGAGCCGGGCGAACACAATCAACCCGATGCTCAACGGTATGCCGAGGAGAAGCATAAACTCGAGACTTTTCTGCGCGGTCCGGCGGTGCAGGGCCTCCTCTTTCTGCCAGAGCCGCGACAGGACCGGATACACCACCGTGGAGAAAATGAACGGAAAAAAGTTCATCGCCTCGAACAGCTTGTACGCGGCTCCATACCAGCCGACGACCGCCTCCGGCGTCATCTTTGACAACATGACCGTGTCGATACGGTAATAAATGGTCGAGAAGACGGCGAAGAAAAAATATGGGACGCCATCCCGCACCTGGCGCCAGGCATCGTTCCATCGGACCCGCGGGAGGACGGGGATGAACCGCCTCGCGTAGGCATACATGACCGCAAGTTGCAGGGCACTCGCCGCCACCCCGATTGCCGCGATCATCCACGTGCTCCGCCAGACGAGAACGACGATGACGGAGAACAGATTGCCAAACAGACTGTTGGCGAGCGAGCCGGCAGAACTGTACTCCAGGTGTTCACGTCCCTGCAGCATTGCGTGGAGCGTGGCCACCGCACCGTGCCCGAACAGGCCGAGACCGGTGATCGCAAGGATCAGATTCGTCTCTGCGGGGTACCCTCCCTCCCACGCCGTCACCAGCACGCCCCCGAACGCCAGCATCGCCAGGATCAGCCGGAAGGCGACAGCATCCACGACAATCTGGGCAGTGTTTTCGGGGTTTCGGGAGACCTCTTTGGCAACGAGGTAGTTCCCCCCGTATTCCACGAACACCCGGAACAGACTGACGATCGACAATCCGAGATACAGCCGTCCGTATTCCACCGGACCGAGATACCGGGGAATGAACATCATGGCCGCGAAGCTCGCCCCCCATGTCACGACATACTGGAGCATGACGATGGAGGTACTGCGTGCAACTCCTTTGACGACGTCTTTATACATGCGCGCCTCGGGCGGGGAAGCGGGGCTGCCTCAGCCCCTGTCCGCCGCCTCCTTCACCGTCGAGAGGACGCGTGCGGGAACGCCGCCGGCAATGGCGCCGGCGGGAATATCTTTCGTCACCACCGACCCCGCTGCAATGACGGCACCGCGCCCGATGCGGACCCCTTTCAGAACGATCGAGCGGCAGCCGATCCACACGTCATCCTCGATGACCACGGGCTTCTCCGACACCCTTCCCGGAAGCGTATGCATGTCGGAGTCCATGATCACGACATCCCACGAGATCTTACACGTCCGACCGATGGAAACCAGAGTCGCGGCATGGACCTCCGTATTCCTGTTCAGGTAGGTGCCGTTGCCTATTTCAATTCTCCCTCCCGGTCCCACCTCGAGTCGCACGCCCGAATAGAATTGGCAATTCTCCGTATGAATCACTCCCCCGCGGTTGATCACTTTCGGCCACGGGTGTCCGCCGCTCGCAACGATAATGCCATGGCGGGTGAGGCGGCGAGAGAACCACCATCCGGCGAGAAGTTCCCCCACTCCGTACCGGACGAGCCTCTGCCGGACGCGCGAGAAGAATTCGCGGGCAGTCATCGGGCAACTCCTTTCTTCCGCCGTTCGGCAATCGCCTCTTCCGTGTTGTGCCGGACGGCATCGAGCCAGTCCTCGAGCCGGTGGCGGCGTTCGACATACGCCCGGGCCGCCTCCCCCATCGCACGGGAACGCGCCGGATCGTTCCACAGGGCCAGGATCGCCTCGCGCAGCGCGCGGGGATCCCCGGGAGGCACGTACAATCCCGTCATCCCCTCCTGGATGATATCGACCTGCCCTTCCGTCCGTGAGCAAATAACGGGCTTCCCCATTGCCATGGCCTCAAGAATGCTTGTGGAGCCGTTGTCGGTGTCCGACGGGCGGACGGGCATCACGAGGAATCGTGAGCGGGCGTACAGGTCCCGCAACTCCTTGTAGCTTTTCTTCCCGACCGTCAGCCCCGGGGGCAGCGCCCCCGCCTCATTGATATCATCGATCCACGCATCTTTCTTCCCGGGGAATTTCCCTGCGGCGATATGGCATGGAATGGAGAGGCCCCGGAGGGATTCGATGAGAGTGCCGTAATCGCGCATCTCCCGCCCCACGGCACAGATCATTTCCGTTTCCGTGTCCATCGGCTTCCAGAAAAGCGTGTCCACAGGCCAACGAAGAAGAGGAACACGCCGTTCCGGCATTCCGACCACCGTCACCGCACACTTGCGCTGCACAGACGACATCAGGAGCATACGGTCTATGTGTCCGTGGCACAGCCGGAGGAGCAGCACTTTCTTCTTCTTTGAAATCCATGAGAAGATCGCCACGTGGGGCGTGCGCGCGCCGGTCAGCGTCAGCAGGAGAGCGAAGGGGATGCCAAGATCTTCCGCCCAGGAGACAACGGCATCATACCTGTTCCTCACCCAGAACGCCTCAAGAACCTGCGCTGCTTTGACGGGAAGCATCCGATAGAGCCATTTCCTCCAGGACGGCACCCGGCCGAGAAACTCGCGATTGAGCAGGTCCGCCTCCATCACCCGCTCGAACAATGTTGTTCTTGGGTGATCGCCGGCTGCCTCACGTTGCGCAAGATCGGAGGCCCGCTGGAATCCCGCCGTGACGAGGACGAGCGTCTTCATTGCGGCTCGGCCTCGGGCGGCTTGCGCCGGACGCCGGACGCCTCGAGCGCAACGCGGAGGCGCCACCAGAGCCACCGGTACAACAGATAGGGGCTGATCAGGCGGATGGCAAAATTGAGATCGGCAAAGGATCGGTACGGGAACATCGTTACGCGCCGGATTTCGAAGAGATCGTCACCGAACAGTGCGGGTCCTGTCCATCCGCAACACGCAATCGTGTATCCTGCCTCTTTCACGGTCGCCTTGACCTGATCATCAAGCAGTCCAAACGGATACGTAAAGCTCCGCACCGGGGCATTGAGAAGGATCTCCAGCGCCATACGGGAGCCGGAAATCTCCTCCCACGCTTTTTCCCGCGGCAGGCCCGGGAGCCGAACGTGATGCAACGTTTGGGAGCCGATTTCGAACCCCACCGCATGCAATTCGAGAATCTGATCGTCGGAAAGGAGGGGGGTCACCGCTTCGGGCTGCACACGATCCCACACGCTCGACCGGATGCCCGCGTCGGCGACGACGAACACCACCGCTTTCATCCCCAGCTCCTGGAGGATCGGCACCACGAGGGTATAGGTTTCGACGTAGCCGTCTTCGAACGTGATAATCACGGGCTTCCGGGGAAGGTTGAGTTCACCCGTCAGGTACAACCGGTAGTCGTCGAACGTGATGGCGGTGTAGCCCCAGCGAGCGAGAAGTTCCATCTCGCGGCGGAACTGCCGCACCGGGATGCGCATCTGGGGAGGACTTCCTTTCTCCCCTTCGGGAAGGATGCGATGGTACATCAGGACGCGTATTCTGCGCCTGTCGCCGAGGCCGGGCGTCGTCTGTTCCTTGCCGGCCTCCGCAGGGGTAGCCTGTGGGCTTTCAGACATCAATGATGGCCTTTGAAGAGTTGGCTATACGCTTTCCGTATCGTTTCAAACTCGAATTCCCACGCATACCGCTCCCGCGCCGCGCGGAGGCATCGACTCTTGGTCCCGGCGTAGAGGTCCTTGTCGCGCGCGAAGAGATTGACGGCACGTGCGATGGCATCCGGGTTTTCAGGGTCGACGCAGAGTCCGATCCCCTCCTTCTCGACAAGGGACCGAATCCCGGGAAAATCGACCGTCACCATCGGCAGCCCCATCATCATGTACTCATGCACTTTGTTCGGCGCGCAGTAGTAGTTGTTCCGGCAGTCGTTCCGGTAGAGAAGTACGCCGATGTCCGCCGACGCGGTGTAGAGGGGGAGCTGGTGGTAGTCGACGCGTGGGAGGACGACGATGTGTTCCGACGCTCCGACAACCTTCGCAGGATCCTTCCATTTCTGAAAGCCGCTCCCCATGAGCACGAGCACGACGCCGTCATCGAACAAGCCGGCGGCGGCGACAAGTTCCTCGATGCACCGGGAGTCATCGAACAATCCCTGATAGAGCACGATCGTCCGGGCACGGACGCCGCGTTCGCCGAGGGCATCATGCAGTTTCGTTGAAACGATCGGCTCACGGTAGGGGGGGCAATTCATCACCGTCAGGGGCGTCCGCCTGGCTCCATACTCCCGGGCATAGATCTCCGACCGGTTTGGTTCGGGCGTGACGACGAGGTCCGCGTGCGGGACCAGGAATCGCTCCAGCCGCTTCCAGGCGCCGGCGAAGGTCACCCTCTTGTGCATTTCCGGATACAGCTCGTGGGCATAATACACCAGAGGCTTCCGTCGGAGGGCCGCCGCGAGCGCCATCGGCAGAAGCGTCGGCAGGTCGTGTGCTTCGTACAGGTCCCCTTTTTCCCTCCATGCGCGGGCGAACCCCCGCAGGGTAAATTCCGCGTAGGTCAGGAGATACTGCGCCGCCGCACGCAGCCTGTTCGACGGGGAGAGGCCAAAGAGCTTCTCAATGATGCGAAGACTCCGGAACGGCATGCGACGGAGAGTGAACCGCTCTGCGAGAAGTTCAACAGGCGGGGCCGACGGATCCGTCGACCAGCAGATGGCAGTGACCTCCGCACCGGCGCGGGCCAGCGAGACCGCCTCGTGATGCATCGGCGGCAGGTAGGCCGGCGTCGAAAGATAGAGGAGCATCACGATCTTCTTCCCGGCGAACTCCGTCGGATCGATGGGAGGAAATGGAACTTCGTTCTGGCTGATCATATCCTTGGGTGCCGGGGCGTTGTGCAACGGGCTTTTGTCGATGTTTTCATGCATGGCGGCCGGACAGTCTTGTTCCGACGACCGCCGCTGCAAACCTGGGAAGCGAGAGCATTCTCCGCCAGCGGCGTGGTTCCTGCATCAGACGATAGAGCCATTCCAATCCTCCCCGCTGCATCCACCGGGGAGCACGAGGAACGACACCGGCAATAAAATCGAACGTTCCCCCCACGCCAATGGCAAGAGGAACCCGCAGTCGCTCCCTGGTCCTGGCAATCCAGAGATCCTGGCGCGGCGGTCCGTACGCCACGAAGAGCGCATGAGGGTGCGCCGCCCCGATACGACGGCAGATATCCTCCTCATCCGCAGGTGAGGGAGAACCGGCAAAGGTCCCGGCGATGACCAGCCCCGGGTTCGCGGCGACAAGAAGAGCGGCCACCTTTTCCGCAACCCCTTCCGCCGCGCCCAGAAGAAAGATCCGTATTCCCTTTCGCGCAGCCACTCCCGCGAAGCGGGTCACGATATCCACACCGGCAATCCGTTCCTTGAGCGGCCGACCCAAAATGCGCGAAGCCCACAAAATGCCCATCCCGTCGGGAAGAGCAAGGTCGGCATGCACGAGGACGTTGCGGAACTCTCCATTCTCCCGGGCCATCATGACAAACTCCGGATTCACCGTCATGACATGGTGCGGCGTCCCGCTGAGAGCCATCTCCTCAAGGCGTCGGAGCGTCTCTTCTTCCGACAGGCGATGGATGGGGACGCCGAGAATGTCGACAGCGGGAGATCCCTGGTTCATGCCTCGGCCCTTTCCTCTTCCGGTGATGTCCCGTTGTGCTCCTGAAGATTCGCAAGCACGGGCATCAGGCCTATGAGCACCCCGAGGTACACCATGTTCCGGTAGTACGTCAACTGCATGTCCACGTAGGACACGACGATCTGGTTGAAGACGGCAACGAGGCACATTGCGCACACGGTCTTCAGGTATGGGTTCGTCATTTTTTGAAAGACCATCGCCCCGCGAAAGACATACGTATTAAAGAAGAGGAAGAAGAAAAACGCCCCGCCCCCCCCCATCTGGACGAACACCCAGAGAATCTGATTATGGGCGACGTAATCACCGAGTGCAAACCCCGACCCCCACAATGTCATCACTTTGTCGTAGGGCTTTCCGAAGCCGATCCCGTTGAAGGGCTCCCGCTGAAAGGTCTGTCCCAGGTTATAGTTTTCGATCTTCCGGTACAAGGTCGATTTGACGTCCTTGTCACCGCGTATGCCGGGCTCATCGGTCACGGTCGCCTTGAACTGCTGTGCGACGCTGCCGA
>Ga0182021_10008874_pt1 | contig 11899 bp, 7 predicted proteins | sample 612E3MmetaG_FD_120493 | JGI IMG/M metagenome (GOLD analysis project Ga0182021, IMG submission 120493) | Permafrost microbial communities from Stordalen Mire, Sweden - 612E3M metaG (Illumina Assembly) | ecosystem: Environmental > Terrestrial > Soil > Wetlands > Permafrost | place: Sweden...
GGGCACCTGGGCCGCGTGCTCGGCCCTGCCCGCGTGTGCCGCGTGAGCGAGTTGCTCCAGGGCGGCGAGCTCTGCGACGCGGCGCTGGGAGCGGCGGAGTTCGTGGTCATCGTCGCGCCGGTCTACCGTCATTCGCCGGACGAGCGCGTGCAGGAGTTCGTGCGTGCCCGCGCAGACCAGCTGCGCGCCCGGCGGGTGGCGCTGGTGTGTGTGGGTCTTGCCACCAGCGCCGGGGCCGTGCGCGCCTATCTGCAGCCGCTCACCGACGTACTCGGCGACTGCGTGGTGTGGACCGGCGGCCTGGGCGGGCGCATCGCCCTGGACTGGCTGGAGGCGCCCGACCGTGAAGATATAGAGCGCGCCCAGGACATGCGTGGCCATCGCGGCCTCGGCGACCTGGACGCTTACTCCGCCGATGCCGTGGCCGAGGCCGCGCTTGCCATCAAGGCCGTGCGCGATTCGTTTGCGCGCGCCATGCCGGCAGCCGAGCTGCGCGCGCACATCGACGACTTCCTGTCCCGCCACGTCACCTGCACGCTGTGCACCGGCGCCGGCGGCCACGTGCGTGCTACTCCAGTGGAGTACGGCTACGACGACGGGTCGCTGTACCTGCTCAGCGAGGGTGGCGAGAAGTTCGCCCACCTGCTGGTGAACCCGCACGTGTCGGTCGCCGTCTACGACCCCTACCAGGGCATGGACAAGCTCGCCGGCCTGCAGCTGCTCGGCATGGCCGGCCTGGTGGCCGACGATTCGCCCGAGCGGGCCAGGGCCCTTGAGCTGCATGGCCTGGACGAAGTGCGTCTGGCGACCCTGCCGTTCGCGCTCAACCTCATCCGCGTGCGTGTGGAGCGGGCCGAGTTCCTCTGGTCCGGTTTCACCGCCCTGGGGTTCGACGTGCGCCAGACGTACTTGTTCCCGCCGGCCGACGCGGCGAGTCGACCGGACCCGGTGCCGCTGGGCGAGTCGCGGGCCTGACTCCTGCCGGGCCGCCCGCGGCTCGCCTGCTCAAACGAGGCCGCATCTTGCGGCCCTCCATGCCCGGCGCGATAGTTGACCATCAGCCTCGCGCGGCCGCGCCGGGCCAAAGGAACGGACGATCGCCATGACACAGAAGCCTTACGAAGACGTGCGCATAGAGGGTCACCTCATCGACTCCCTCATGCTGCCACAGATCTGGGACGACATCATGGACCTGGAGGGCGAGTTCGAGGTCCTCTCGTTCGAGGTCGGCCGCACCATGACGGAACACTCCGTGGCGGTGATGCGCGTCTTCGGCCGCGACCGCGCCCATCTCGACCAGCTCATCACCGCAATCCAGGATCACGGCGCGGTGGCCCTAGAACCGGAGAACGCGAAGCTCCAGCCTGCGCCCAAAGACGGTGTCTTCCCGGACGGGTTCTACGCGACCACGCACATGGAGACCCACATCCGCCTGAACGGCGAGTGGGTCCCGGTCCGCAATCCGGAGATGGACTGCGGCGTCCGCGTAGACCAGGCCGCCACCGTCGCTGAGACCATCCCGATGAACGACGTCAAGAAGGGCGAGCTCTACGTGGTCGGTCACGGCGGCTTGCGGGTTCTGCCTCTGGAGCGAAGCCGCGAGAGCCAGCCGTTCGAGTTCATGGCCTCGTCGGTCAGCTCCGAGAAGCCGAAGGCGCTGATCATCAACGAAGTGGCACGCGTGCTGCGCCGCACAAAGGAAACGGGTAAGGAGATCATCGCCGTCGTCGGTCCGGCCGTGATACACACTGGTGCCGGGCCTCATCTGGCCCGCCTCATCGAGCAGGGCTACGTGACGGTGCTCTTCGGCGGCAACGCGGTGGCCACGCACGACTGCGAGTCGGCCCTACTGGGCACCTCGCTGGGCATCTCGCTCACCGAGGGCCGGCCCATTCCCGGCGGCCACGAGCACCATCTGCGGGCTATCAACACCGTCCGCGGCCTCGGGGGCTTCCAGGCGGCGGTGGAAAAGGGCGTGCTCACCAAGGGCGTCATCTACACCTGTGTGAAGACCGGCACACCCTACGTGCTGGCTGGCTCGTTGCGTGACGACGGGCCCATGCCTGGGGTGATCAGCAACATGATGGAGGCCCAAGCCGCCATGCGGCCGTACTGCCAGCGTGCCGGCGCCGTACTCATGCTGTCGAGCATGCTGCACTCCATCGCTACCGGGAATCTGCTGCCGGCCGCCGCGCACACCATCTGCGTGGACATCAATCCGGCGGTGGTCACCAAGCTGGCCGATCGCGGCAGTTTCCAGGCGATCGGCATAGTGACCGATGTAGGGCTGTTCCTGGAGCAGCTGGCCGATGAGCTGGAACGTGGCTGATCAGGGGTGACGAGGAGCGGGGCGGGCGCCGGAACGGCGCCCGCCCCGCTCCTCGATGTTCCGCCCCGGCGCCGTGAACGGGTTGGCGATGAAGGCGCCGAGGTAGGAGACTTGTTGCCGGCAGGTGCCGCGCCATGCGGGCACGTCGGCATCGACTGTTAGCGGCCCGGCCGTGACCGAGCGACTATCGCGAGGAGTGCCATGAAGCCCAGGGAGATCCGCAAGAACGTGTACCTCGTCGGCGCCGTCGACTGGGACCGGCGCCTCTTCGACGCGCTTATCCCGCTGCCGCAAGGCACCAGCTACAACGCCTACGTGGTCGTCGGCGAGAAGAAGACCGCTCTGATCGATTCCGTCGAGCCGTCCCATTTGAGCGAGCTGCAGGCGCAGCTGGCGGAGCTGCCGGCGCCGGACTACATCGTCTCGCAGCACGGCGAGCAGGACCACTCGGGCAGCATCGCCCTCCTGGCGGAGAAGTACCCGCAGGCCACGGTCGTCACCAACGAGAAGTGCAAGGCCGAGCTGATCGACCACGTGCTGGTTCCGGAGGACCGCTTCCAGGTGGTCGCCGACGGCGACTCGCTGGATCTGGGTGGCAAGACGCTGACCTTCGCGTTCACGCCGTGGGTGCACTGGCCGGAGACAATGTGCACCTGGCTCCCGGAAGACAAGCTGCTGTTCACCTGCGACTTCTTCGGCTCGCACCTGGCCACCAGCGACGTGTACGCGGATGAGGCGACCGCGTATTCAGGCGCCAAGCGCTACTACGCCGAGATCATGATGCCGTTCGCGGCCCAGGTAGCCAAGGACGTAGAGAAGGTCGCTCAGTTCCCGATAGAGACGATCTGCCCCAGCCATGGGCCGCTCTTCGGTCGTCCGGCGTTCATCATGGACCTCTACCGCGAGTGGGCTGGCGGGGCGCCACGCAATGTGGTCACGCTCGCGTACGTCAGCATGCACTACACCACGCGGCTCATGGCCGATCACCTCACGGCCGCTCTGGCGCAGCGCGGTGTGGCCGTAGAACGCTTCGAGCTGACCGGCGCGGACATCGGCGACCTGGCCTCTTCGCTGGTCGACGCGGCTACCGTGCTGGTCGGCACGCCGACCGTGCTCACCGGGCCGCATCCGGCGGCTGGGTATGCGGCCCTCCTTATGAACACGCTCAAGCCGAAGGCCCGGCAGATAGGCGTCTTCGGCTCCTTCGGCTGGGCCGGCAAGGCTCCGGAGAAGCTCGCCGAGCTGCTGCCCAACTTCAAGGGCGAGCTTCTCGCTCCGGTGATGGTCAAAGGCATGCCGAAGGCTGAAGGCTACGCTGCCCTGGACGCGCTCGCGGCCTCGATAGCCGAGCGCCACCAGGGGCTTGCATCCCGTTGAGGCCGGCCGTGCAGCCGCACGCCGCCCGGCGCGTTCTCACCTCCCGGTGACGGCGGCGATCGCCGCCCGGCGCGCCTGACGACGGGTCGGAGCGCTGGTGCTCACCGTCCTGCTCGGCCTTTCGGCATCGCTCTCGTATTCGCTGCACGACTTCATCATGGTGGGGGTCTCCAAGCGCGTCCGGCCGCTCACCGGGATGTTCTGGGTGTTCTGCAGCAGCCTGGCGATCATGCTGCCCATCGCGCTCCTCCTGGACGGGCTGCCGCACGGCAGCGCACAGTGGCACGCGATCGGCTACGCGGCGGTCGGTGGCGTCTTCTATGTGGCCGCCCTGTTGGCGCTGCTGCGCGGCTTCGCTGTTGGGGCGCTCTCGCTGGTGACACCGCTGGCTGCGTTGGAGGGCGCCTTCGCCTCCGTCTACTCGCTGCTCACCGGCGAGTCGATCGGGGTCATCACGGGCGTAGCGCTGGTGCTGGCCGTCGCCGGCGCGGTCGCGGCTTCGTTCGGGCCGCGCAGCGCGCCACCCGGGACGGGCGTCCAGGCCTCGAGCGCGTCCCCCGCGGGCGCGCCGCCTCGGCGGCTCCGATCGGCCGCCGGCGCCGGCTGGGGTCTACTGTCCGGCATGTGTTTCGCCGTGACGCTCGTCCTGTACGGGCACACCGGCGCACTCGGTCCGGTCACCGCAGCCGCGGCCGGGCGGCTGGCCGCCCTTCCGCTGGTCCTTCCCCTGGTGCTGCTGGCCGGGGCGACGAGTCTGCCCCGCAGGCTGCGGCCGCGGACACTGCTGGCCGGCGCCTTCGAGGCGGGCGGCTATGTTGCCGCGGCTGCCGCCCTTGCCCGTGGACCCGTCTCGGTGGCCTCGGTCACGGTGGCTCAGTTCGCCACCTTCGCAGTCGTCCTCGGCATTGTCGCGCTGCACGAGCGGCCGGCTCGTCACCAGCTGATCGGTATCTGCTGCACGGTGGTGGCCGTCACCCTGTTCGGTTTCGGGTCGTGAGAGGTGCCGGCGGCTTCGCCGCCGGCACCCGAGACCCGTCAGCCGGCCGGCGACTTCAACGCAAGAAGGTCGGCGTAGATGGCGTAGGCCGTCTGAGGCACCAGCGCCGCCATCTCGGCGACCACCACGTCGGCCATCAAGTCGGTGTGCAACACCACGCCCAGGGACGATCCCTTGACCGGCGCCAGCGGGTGGTCCAGCGGGATCTCGGTGAGCCGCACGGCGGCCCCCACGCCGCCGTCTGGCCGCCGGGCGGCCGAGCACAGCACGCACAGCTTGTGTCCGTCGGCCGTGGCGGCGCGAACTCGCTCCGGCGTGAGGCCGCGGATGCTCTCCTTGGGGATGTCGTCCGGTGTGATGCGGGCGTTCATCGCCACGTTGGCCAGCGCCGCCGTCTTACAGGCTGCATCGACTCCGTCGATGTCGTGCGACGGATCGGCCTCGGCGTAGCCCTCAGCCTGGACCTGGGCAAGGGCGTCGGCGAAGTCGCGGCCCTCGCCGACGGCCTCGATGATGAAGTTGGTCGTGGCGTTGAAGATGGCGTCGAAGCCGTGTACATCGCAGTGTCGCAGGCAGAACTCCAGCAGGCCGAACACCGGCATCCCATCGGCGACGGTGCCCTCGTAGCGCCAGCGGCATCCCGAGCCGTCGGCCAGCTCCTGCAGCCGCGCGAATTGCCAGGCCACCGGCCCCTTGTTTACCGTGATGACGTCCAGGCCGAGGCGGAAGGCGGTCTCGATGTGGCCGCTGGCGACGGGGGCGCCGTCGTCCTCCATGACGGTCGCCTCCACGAGGACGTCGGCGCCGGAGCGCTCCATGAGCCCGGCGGCCGGCAACGGGGCCCCGGGGAGCCCGTCACTCGCCAGCTCCAGTAGCCGGCCCGGCGTGACCCCGGCCGGCTCCAGAAAGCTCGCGTGACGAGTGCCGGCGGCGCTGATCAGCACCCGCAGGCCGTCGGCGGCCAGCGCCTCTCGCTTGTCCTCGGCCAGCAGGCAGAACTCGCGGGCGACGTTGCCGAAGCCCAGCAGACAGAGCTTGACGGTGCGTTGCTCGCTCATCGTCGCTCAGCGTGCCGTCAGCTCGGCCACGGCGGCGATGACGCGCTCTACCTCGCCGGCGGTGTTGTAAGGGGCGAGACCCACGCGCACCAGTCCGCCCTGTGGGACCAGGCCGAGCTTTTCGACCAGACGTACGGCGTAGAAGTCGCCGTCCCAGACGAACAGGCCCTTCGCGCCGAGTGCCCGAGCCACGTCTGGGGCCTTGGTGCCGGCAACCGTGAACGACACTGTGGACGTCCGCGGATGTCCTGCCGGCGGGCCGTAGACGTGTACGCCGGGCAGCGCGTTCAAGCCCTCGATGAGGCGCGCTGCCAGCGGCTGCTCGTAGGCCTCGATGGCGTGCATGCCGGCGACCACGGCGTCGCGCCGGCCGGCGACGGATGCCGGGTCGTCGGCATGGTGGCGGCCCAGGTCGGCGATGAACTCGACGGCTTCGCCGGCGCCGGCGATGCCCTCGTGGTTGAGGGTGCCGGTCTCGAAACGATAGGGCGCATCGTCTTCCTGGGCCCGCAGCTTGAGGGGATCGACGTGTGCGTTGGCGTCGCGGCGCACGTACAGGCAGCCGATGTGCGGGCCGAAGAACTTGTAGGCCGAACAGGCGAGGAAGTCGCAGCCGATGTCGCGCACGTCGATGGAGCCGTGCAGGGCGAAGTGCACGGCATCGACGAACATGAGCGCGCCGACAGCGTGGGCCGCCTGCGCGGCGCGCTTGACGTCGTTGACCGTGCCGGTGGCATTGGACGCGTAGCCCATGGCCACCAGCTTGGTCTTCTCGCTGAGAAGCGCCTGCCAGCCCTCCCAGTCGATGGTGCAGGTCGCCAGGTCGACCGGCGCCTCGCGGACCACGATGCCGCGGTCGGCCAGCAGCTGCCACGGGCCTCGATCGCCCTCGTGGTCGAGCTCCGTGATAAGTACCTCGTCGCCGGGCTTGAGGGTGCGGGCGATGCCCTGCGCCAGCAGGATGGTCAGCGTGGTCATGTTGGCGCCGAAACTGACTTCGTCCGCATCGCAGCCGAGGAAGTCGGCCAAGGCGCCACGGCTGCCGTCGATGATGGCATCGGTCTCTTCGCTGGTGGCGAACACGCCATGGATGTTGCAGTTGTGGTTGACGAGGTAGTCCATCACGGCATCCAGCACGCGCTGCGGCACCTGGGTGCCGCCTGGGCCGTCGAGGTAAGCGGTGGGAAAGCCATTGACGGTGCGTCGCAGAGCCGGGAACTGCGCCCGGACGTAATCGAGATCGAAGCGCTTCATGCTGCCGGATCCTTTCGCTGGGAAGGAGGACTCCCCCGGACGGCGGCTGCCTGCTCCGGAGGTGAAGGTTGCTCGGAAGCGGCTGCCGCAATGTGACAAGCCGCGTGGATGGGCGCCTTAGGTCGCGGCGACGCGGGCGCGGAAGAGGAGGATCTGGTGCACGAATCGGACCACGCCCGTGTCTTACGCGGCCTGTCCCAGTGTGTCAAGTAGAAGGCGGCGCCTCGCCGCACCCTCTCGTCGTCCTGCGGCGACCGACGGGCCGTCGGGGGGGCTGCGACGGCGCTCGGGGAGTGCCGGTAGTCGCGTGTGGAAGAATAGGCACGTGAGCTTGCCCTTGAATCCTCTCGACGAGATCGATCGACCCTTTCCCGTTGTCTGCCTTGGCTGGGACGCCGTTGCCGGCCCCGGCGCGGCCAGCGCGGCCGCCGTGCGCAGCCGCCTCGAGCGACTTACCGCACTGGGCGTCGACGTCGCCCTACTCGGTGCCGCGGGGGTGGATGCTGTGGACGGCCGTCTGCACGCCAGGCCCGGGGTAGAAGGCCGTCTGTTCTTCATCCTGTCGCACGGGGCCGAGGTCTATTCGGTGGGTCCCGGCGGCCCGCGGTTGATCGAGCGCCGCCAGCCGAACGACCGGGAAGAGCGTCAACTGGCCGCCGCCGCCGAGGCCGCGCAGCAGGAGTTCGCCGTGCGCGGCCTGCACACCATCGTCTCCGCCGGCCGTCTCGGCCGCCGCATCGTGGACCTGCTGCCCGGGCGCCGCGGCGCCATCGGGCCCGGCTCGCGGCGTACCCTGGAGGAGCGCCTCGTGGCGACGGGCTTCAGGGATCTCGGCGAGGCGGTCAGCCTGGTGCGCCGGGTGGCGCGTGCGCAGGGCGTGGCGCGCCCGGTGGTCACCACCGACGGCCGCCGCCTGTCGATCGGTCTCACCGGGCCGGCCGACGCCGCCCGCTGGGTGGCGCGCAACCTGGGCGCCGATCGCGGCCGATCGGCGAGCGGGGTGCTGGTGCTCGGACGGCAGTTCGGGCGGGTGGGTGGGGCGGAGCGCGCCGGCCGGCGCCTGCTGGTGCCCGAGCTGGACGGCGCCGCCTTCGTATCTCTGGCAGAGGAACGTGACGGCGTCCCCGTCGGTGTGCTGCAGCTGGGCGGCGGCTCCGTCACCTTCCTCCGCCTGCTCGACGAGCAGATCGAGTTTCGCGAGCGGGTCGCCCGGGACGGCTTCCCCAAGCTCAGCGGGGAGGAAGCCTGGCTCTATCGGGTGGAAGGATTCGATCCCTTCCGCGAGCGAGAAGTGGAGACCTGGCTCACCTGCGCCAACGGCGAGACCGGTACCCGCGGAGCCCTGGAAGAGGGCTCGGCGGCCAGCACGCCGGCGACCTTCGTCGCCGGCGTGTTCGGCGACGGCACGGGAGACCCGATGATCCGTCAGCCGGTTCCGGCGCCCGACTGGACGTGCATGCGGCTGCGTCTGGACGGCTCGCTGCTCACGCTGGCCAACGGCGAGATCCTTGAGCACCGCCGCACCCTGGACATGTACAAGGGCCTCGTGACGCGCGAGTGGCGCCAGCGCGAGCGCAGCGGGCGGGTGGTGCGCGTGCGTACGGCGCGCTTCGCCTCCCTCGACGACCGCGCCGTGATGGGGCTGCGCGCGGAGGCATCCCTGGAGGAGTCCGCCGGCGTGCTGGTCTGGGAGGGCTGCCTTGGCATCTCGCACGCCGGTGGCCCGGCTCGCGAGACGACCGTAGAGTCGTTGGAGGCGCCGGGCTTCCTGGCGATGACCCGGGGCCGCAACGGAGGCGGCCACGGCCTGGCCGCCGTCACCATGCCGGCCCCCGGTTCGCCGGTGGTGCGCCGCGCCCTGCAGTCCCGCGACATGATCGGCGGCTGGGTGGAGGCGGACGAGCCGGCCTCGGTGGACCGGCTGGCCGTGGTCACCTCCGCCCGCACCCGGCCGCCGTCCCCGGCGGGGTTGCGCGACCTCATCGACGACGCGCAGACGGTCGGCTACGACGAGCTGCTGCGGCGTCACATCGACGCCTGGAGCCGCCTTTGGGAGCATTGCGACGTGACGATCGACGGAGACCCGGTGGCGCAGCTGGCGGTGCGTTTCTCCATCTACCACCTGCTCAGCACCGTCCAGCCGCTGAAGCCCACAGTCTCTATCGGCGCGCGGGGACTCTCCGGCATGTCGTACTTCTGTCACGTCTTCTGGGACACCGAGATCTTTGTCGTGCCACTTTTCATCTACGCGTGGCCGGAGGCGGCGCGCACACTGCTCACGTACCGCTATCTGAACCTGCCGGGGGCCCGGCAGAAGGCGCGCACCATGGGCCACCGCGGAGCGCTGTTCCCCTGGGAGTCGGCGGACACAGGCGGCGAGACCACGCCTCCCTTCGGCCGGGGGCCGGACGGAGAGAAGATACCGATCCTCTCCGGCTTCATGGAGCACCACATATCGGCAGACGTCGCCTGGGCCGTCTGGGAGTACTGGAAGGTCACGGCCGACGACGAGTTCATGACCAGCATGGGGACCGAGCTGCTGCTGGAGACGGCCCGCTTCTGGTCTTCCCGCTCGGGCCGCGACGCCGATGGGCGCTTCCACATCCGCCTGGTGGTGGGGCCGGACGAGTACCACGAGTCGGTCGACGACAACGCGTTCACCAATGTGCTGGCGCGCTGGAACATACGTCACGCACTGGCGGCGTGGGACTGGCTCAAGGACGCGCACCCGGACGTAGCCGACAAGCTGCATAAGCAGCTCGGCCTGACTGCGCGCGAACTGCGACATTGGCGGACGGTCGCCGACGATCTGATCGATGGCTACGATCCCGCCACCGGCCTGTTCGAGCAGTTCGCCGGCTTCTACGACCTCGATGAGGTAGACCCGGCGCGGCTGCAGCCCAAGCCCATGCCGGCCGACCTGCTGCTGGGCCGGGAGGTGACGCACGCCTCCAAGGTGGTCAAACAGGCCGACGTGGTGATGCTCTGCCACGTGCTCTCCAGCGAGATATCGCTGGAGGTGACGCGCGCCAACTACGAGTACTACGAGCCGTTCACCGTACACGGCAGCTCGCTCTCGCCGGCCGTGCACGCCGCGGTCGCGGCTCGTCTCGGTCTGGCCGAGCAGGCCATGTGGCAGTTCCGGCTGGCCTGCGCGGTGGATCTGGCCGACAACATGGGCAATGCCGCCCGCGGGCTGCACATGGCCACCATGGGCGGCATCTGGCAGGCTGTCGTGCAGGGCTTCGCCGGCGTGCGCCGATATGGCGAAGCCCTGTCGATCGACCCGCACGTGCCCAAGGAGTGGTCGCAGCTGGCTTTCCCGCTGCGCTTCCGCGGTTCGTCGCTGCGACTCACGTTCAAGGCGGACGAAGTGGGCATAACGGTGGAAGGGGCGCCGTTGCCCGCCATCCTGGCGGGGCGAGAGATGACGCTCGAGCTGGGCGAGCACGTGTTCAGGCGCGGCGCCGACGGCGGCTGGGATCGCGCCGCACCCGCGGCGCAGAAGGAGCGGGGCGCATGACCATCCTGGTGGCTCACGACGGCGGTCCGGTCTGTGAAGAGCTGGTCGCTTCGGCGCGCGCACTGGGTCGTGCCGCCGGCTGGCCGCTGCGGGTGATGCAGGTGGACGAAGCCGGCGTTCCGGCGGCTTCCTGCGGGCGGATCGAGGGCCTGGAGGTGGAACACGTCGGCGGCGATCCCGCGAGTGCCATCCTCGAGGCGGCCGCGCATCCGGATGTGACCATCGTGGCCCTGGGGCTCCGTTCAGACGAGCGCCCCGGCCTTGGCCACGTGGCGCGAGAGCTGCTTCAGTCGTCCCGGCGTATGCTCCTGGTGGTGCGGCCGGGCATGCGCCCCATACAAGACCTGAAGCGCATCATCGTCCCCCTGGAGGGCAGCCCCTCGACGTCGGAGGCCATGCGCGTGGCCGACGATTCGTTCTGCACGCGGGGCCGCGAGATAGTCATGGTTCACGTGGTCACCGGCGCCACCCCGGCCGAGCCGGGCTCCATGCCGGCGCCGCGTTTCATGGACCAGGAGCACTACGAGTGGGTCGAGTGGCAGGACGAGTTCTGCATGCGCTTCTCGCAGTGCTCCAAAGGCGGTCGGCACAGGGTGTGTGTGCGGGTCGGTGAGCCGGGTCCCACGATCGTGGCGGAGGCGCACGACGTGCGCGCGGAGCTGGCAGTGATCTCCTGGCGCGGGGACCTGGGACCAGGTCAGGCGGAGGGGCTCAAGCTGTTGCTCGAGAAGAGCCCTTGCCCGCTGCTGCTGGTCTCTCAGCTGGTCGCGTGATCTGAGCTGCGGCCCTGCGCCGCGTCACCAGGATCACGGCGACGCCGATGAAGAAGCTCGCTACGGCCACCCATTGCGGCTGCGTGAGGTGCCAGAACCAGATGGGGTTGCGGCGCAGGAACTCGATCGGGAAGCGCTCCACGGCGGACAGCACCAGGAACCAGCCGAAGACGTACCAGGGCGGCTGGTCTTTCTTGGCCATGCGCCACAGCACCAGGAAGAACACTGTCATGATGAGGATCTCGTAGATGGGCGTGGGCTGCACGCGCACACCGGGCGGCGTGGGCACGGTGCCATGCGGGTAGCCCATGGCCCACGGCAGCGTACTGGGCTTGCCGTAGTCGCCGTCGCCGGCCAGCTGACAGCCGATTCGGCCGATCGCGTAGCCGATAGCCAGCGCCGGCCCGGCCGCGTTGAAGAGCACTCCCAGGCTGACCTTGCGGATGCGCGTGAGGATCGCAACGACCAAGAACCCGCCCAGCAGGCCCCCGTACCACACGAAGCCGGACCCCGAGAACAGGGCGCTCCAGATGTGCTGGTGGGTGGTGCCCCAATTCTCGAAGATGTACCAGATGCGCGCCCCGACGA
>Ga0182021_10008875_pt1 | contig 11898 bp, 8 predicted proteins | sample 612E3MmetaG_FD_120493 | JGI IMG/M metagenome (GOLD analysis project Ga0182021, IMG submission 120493) | Permafrost microbial communities from Stordalen Mire, Sweden - 612E3M metaG (Illumina Assembly) | ecosystem: Environmental > Terrestrial > Soil > Wetlands > Permafrost | place: Sweden...
ACATCTTTAGCCATCCCTTCGAGGCGCGCTTCGTTCAGCAGCAGGCGGTCCTGCATCGTTTCGTTGATACCGTTGGCTGAAGCCTGTTTCAGGTCGAGTTTATTGGCGGCAATGATTTCTTTGGTTTTGCCGCGCAGGTCTTCGGCAATATTGCGCAGGGCCTTGTTTTTAATATCGGTAGAAAGATAAGCCAGACGGTGGCTGGCTTCTTTAGCGGCTTTGCCTTTGGCTTTCAGTTCGGTTATCGCGTTTGTCATCGGTCTGTCCTTTTGTTTTCTCTGATGTGAGTGAATAGCCTATTATAAAGCACAGCGAAATTTGACACAACATAATAACATCATTACCGGCTTCAATCAACGCGCAACTTTATAGTGCAGAGCATAAAATGTCATAGTTTTGTAATATATTCAATTAATCATTTATAACTTGTACATAATCTTTTTGATAAAATTTGTTTATCGTTTGTGGTTAGCACCATACAGAAGAAGGTGGTAAGGCAAATTATATATAGTCCGGAGCGATTATTTTCAGGTGTGACCCGGTAGTAACAATTTGGCTGTAATCAGAATTAAATAAAGACTAATTGTACGAACATGAATATATGAGATGACTTAATTAAATAATCTGTTAAAACCCCGGAAAGGTGGGAGAATGAAAAAGGGCACAGAAATTGCTTTGAGCGGCGAGTTCGCGAAGCTGTATCCGTGCCATTTTTTGTTTTAGCGGTGTCGAATCTGTAAAAACTCTTACGGAATAATGATTCCCGGGAGGAGCGTAATGGCGGAAAATTCAAACAATACAACGAAAATACAACAGCGAGCGGTTAAACGCGGGACCAAAGGTAAAAAGAAAATTTCAGAAAATAAGATGCGTAAAGCACCGGTGATTATTTCAAAAAGCGAAGGTGAAGCTCTCGTATTCGCTGAAAGCATCATTGATACTATACGCGAACCTTTGATCGCGCTGGATCAGGATTTAAGGGTGGTCAAGGTCAGCCGCTCTTTCTATGAATTCTTTAAAGTAACGCCCGAAGAGACAATGGGACAGCTTGTTTATGATTTGGGCAATAGACAATGGGATATCCCTAAGTTGAGGGAACTGCTGGAAAACATCCTTCCTCAAAAAACATCCTTTGATAATTATGAGGTAGAACATGATTTCGCGACCATTGGCAAGCGTATCATGCTGCTTAATGCCCGGCAGGTACCAAGAGTACTAGGGAAAGAACGTGTAATCCTCCTGGCGATTATGGATATCACCGGGCGCAGGGAAATAGAAAGCGGGCTGGAAAAAACACGCAAAGAACTTGAGGTAATCAAACAATCCGCGGATGAAGCCGGCGATTTCGCTGAAAGCATTATTAACACGATACATGAACCGTTAATTGCGCTTGACCAGGATTTAAAAGTTGTCAAAGTCAGCCGCTCTTTCTATCAATTCTTTAAAGTAACGCCCGAAGAGACGATTGGCCAGCATATTTATGACCTGGGCAACAAACAATGGGATATTCCCAGGTTGAGGGAACTGCTGGAAACTATCCTTCCCCAAAAAACATCCTTTGATAATTATGAGGTAGAACACGAATTTTTAACTATCGGCAGACGCGTAATGCTGCTCAATGCACGGCAGATACAAAGAGTGCTGGGGAAAGAACGGATAATCCTTCTGGCGATTGAAGATATCACCGAGCGCAAGAAATTGCAAAATACCTCGATGTTACGGACGAAACAACTGCAGGTATTTTATTATTTGGGTGAATTAGTTGAACGGGAAGGCATCACACTGACGGAAATTTATCAGGAATTAGTTGATTTCCTGCCAAATGGCATGCATTATCCGGACATTACGTGCGCCAAAATATTGATTGAAGAAAACGAATTCCGCACAAATAATTTCAGGGCTACTGATTGGAGCATATTTGCGCCAATTAAAGTAAATGGAACGGACATTGGTAGAATAGAAGTTTATTATCTTGAGAAAAAGCCCGAAAATGCAGAGGGTTCCTTCACCAAAGATGAACAAATGATGATAAACGCCCTTGCCGAGCGGTTAGGGAGAGTAATAGAGCGTAAGCAATTGGAGATTGAAAGAGAAAAATATAGTCAGGAGCTGGCGGAGAAAAACATAGAGCTGGAACGTTTTACTTATACCGTCTCTCATGACCTGAAGAGCCCGCTGGTAACGGTCAAGACTTTTTTAGGATATCTGAAATACGACATCGCTGCTGCTGATGCGCTACTAATCGCGAAGGATATGTTCTATATGAATAGCGCTGCGGATAAGATGGCTGATTTACTAGCAGAATTGCTGGAAATGTCACGTGTCGGGCGAATAGCTAATCTTCCCGTAAAAGTCACTTTTGATGAACTTATCGAAGAAACTCTGAGCATTACGGCAGGACGTATCGCGGAAAAAGGGGTGCAGATTAGTTTACATAAAGAACCGGTTAGTCTTTTCGGCGACCGTACCCGTCTGTTGGAAATCTGGCAAAACCTTCTCGAAAACGCGGTGAAATTCATGGGCGACCGGCCATCGCCGCAGATTGGTATTGGCGTGGAACATCACGGAGACGGCCCTGTCTTTTTTGTGCGGGATAACGGTATCGGTATCGAGCCCAAATATCAAACAAAACTAATTAATATATTTGAAAAACTTAATCCCAAAATGGAAGGGACCGGTATGGGCCTGGCCATCACCAAAAGAATCGTGGAGTTGTATCAGGGTATGATTTGGGTGGAATCAAAAGGATTGGGGCAAGGTTCCACTTTCTTCTTTACCCTGCCCGGCGCTTTAAAAAAATAACTGGAAAGGAGTGTAAACATGAATGGTGAACCTGTTGTTATCCTGGTAGTTGAAGACGACCCGGCACATGTCGAGATAATCCGGCGCAATTTTGGCGCATCCCGTCTGGCAAACCGTTTATTATCGGTAGAAGACGGTCAGGCAGCTTTGGATTATCTCAACCGCCAGGGCGAATACAACAATGCCGATAAATTCCCCATGCCGAACCTGATTTTGCTCGACCTGCGCTTACCCAAAGTAGATGGGCTGGAGGTTTTGAGGATTATTAAATCAGACCCGAATTTAACCACGATACCGGTGGTGATCTTAACCACTTCCGCTGCCGAGGCTGATATGGTCAAAGCGTATGAGCATCATGCTAATAGTTTTTTGGTCAAACCGGTTGACTTCACTCAGTTTTCTAAATTGATGGATACTTTCGGCTATTACTGGGTGGCATGGAACCAGTATCCACAAGAGGCCTAAACCTTGGAGCGCAGGTATGGATAAGAAACAAATACAGGTATTGCTGCTGGAAGATGAGGCGGCTCATGCCGAAGCTATCCGGCGTGCCCTGGAATCAGCAGACGGTGCTTTAGAGTTACACATTGTCAGTTCTCTTAAAGGGTTCCGCGATTACATCGCGGCCGACACGCCGGATATCGCTCTGGTGGATATGGTCTTGCCCGATGGCAACGGTATCGATTTATTGACATATCCGCCCGAATCAAAGGCTTTCCCGATGCTCGTTCTGACAAGTCACGGCAATGAAAAAGTGGCAGTGGATGCTTTGAAAGCCGGCGCGCTGGATTACGTGGTCAAATCACCGGAAACTTTCGCGGCAATGTCCCGTATTTTAACCCGTAACTTGAATCAGTGGTCTTTAATTCAAGAACGAAAAAAAGCAGAAGCAGCCCTGCAGGCATCGGAAGAGAACTTCCGTAACTCACTGGAAGGTGCCCTGGTCGGCATCTATATTGCGGACAAAGATTGGCAGCCGACATTTGCAAATCAGGCATTTCTGGATCTCTTTGATTATGCAAATTTTGATGAGGTCAAAGCGTCCCCGCCCCATGAACGCTATACACCTGAATCAGTTGTCGATTTAACAGGCCGCAAAGAGAGAAATTTGCGAGGTCTGCCAAATCAGAACCAGATAGAGGTGGCAATTACACGGAAAGACGGCACAATACGGCATTTACATATTTTCCATCAGGAGATATTTTGGGACGGGAAGCAGCAGAATCAGCTTTTCTATAATGACATTACGGAACGCGTGCAGGCAGAAGCTGCTCTAAAAATATCGGAACAGAACTTCCGTAATTCAATGGATAGTTCAACGATGGGTATTCGCATCATGGGTAGTGTCGATAACACCGTGTATGCGAATCAGGCTTTATTAGACATGTTTGGTTATAAAAATACAGACGAATTAAGAGCAAGTCCGCCGCAGGAACATTACACCCCCGAATCCCATGTCGATTTTCTCCGGCGTAAAGAGCAATATGCACATGGCGAACCACTTCCGGCCCAATTAGAATTTGATGTTATCCGCACAGATGGCGCCGTCAGAAATTTGCAACTTTCCAGCAAGAATGTGTTTTGGGACGGCAAGCAGCAGTTCCAGCTTATCTATAATGATATTACCGAACGTAAGCTGGCAGAAGCAGCTCTAAAAATTTCGGAAGAGAACTTCCGTAATTCAATGGATAATTCATTGATGGGTATTCGTATCACCGATGCGGACGAAAATACCTTGTATCTGAACAAAGCATTTTTGGATATCCTTGGTTACGAAAATATCGACGAAGTTAAAACAATGCCCCCGCTAAAATATTACACACCTGAGTCATATGCCGGGTATCTCCAGCGTAAGGAGAATCTTTTGCGCGGTGAACCACGCCCTGACAGGGTAGAAGTTGATATTATACAAAAAAATGGTAACATTCGACATTTGCAGCTTTCCACCGTTGAATTGGTCTGGAACGGCAAGCAACAATCCCAGACTATCTACATTGACATTACCGAACGTATTCAGACAGAAAAAGCTCTCAAAGAGAGTGAAAAAAAATACCGCTTAATTGTGGAGAATAGCAGCGACATAATCTTCACTATCACTGCCATAGAAGAGTTCGCTTATTTATCCCCGTCCGTTACCGATGTTCTGGGTTATAATCCCACCGAACTCGTCGGTAAGCCTTTTATTTCCCTGGTTCATCCGGATGATATACCGATGGTGAAAGAGGAAATACAGCGAAGCTATAATTACATTTATAAATTCGGTCAGGAGATTGAATACCGTATCCGCCATATCAGCGGGGAGTGGCGGTGGGTGGCGTCCAAAGGTACCAGGGTCGCCGATGCAAACGGTAACTTCATCTACTTCATTGGCATAATGAGGGATATGACCGCAATGAAACAAGCCGAGAAAGAGAAACATCAACTGGAAGACAAGGCTCAAATAAACAGCAGATTAGCTGCGGTAGGGGAGATGGCGGCCGGTGTTGCCCATGAAATCAACAATCCCCTTACGGCGGTAATCGGTTTCTCTCAACTGCTGCTGGAAAAGCAGAACGTACCTGAAGACATCAAGGATGATATCAGAATAATCGCGGACGGCAGCAAACGGGTAGCTGATATCGTAAAAAGACTACTTACCTTTGCCCGCCAGACGAAACCTATCAAGACTTCGGTGAATCTGAATGAAGTGATTGATAATACACTGAAGTTAAGACAATATGTGTTAAAGACCGCAAATATCAATGTGGTTACTGATTATGACCTGGAATTACCGTGCTCGGTAGTAGACCCGGGGCAAATACAGCAGGTGTTCCTCAACCTGATAGTAAATGCCGAGCAGGCAATGAAAAAAACCCACGGCAAGGGCATTTTGAAAATCACTACGGAGAAGAAGGGAAATTTTATCCGCATGTCATTCCAGGATGATGGGCCCGGCATCGCCAAAGAGAATATGAAGCACCTGTTCGAACCATTCTTCACCACCAAAGATATCGGTGAGGGTACGGGTTTAGGACTCAGTTTATCACGCTCAATTGTCCTGGAACACGGCGGCCAAATGATTGTTGAAAGTGTATCAGGTCCGGGCGCAACTTTCATCGTGGAACTGCCTGTTGTTGATGCTTTGCCTTCGGGACCTGAAACCACCGGTATGCTAACTAAAATACAGTCGTCGCCGGAGAAAAGCGGCAGGATTTTGGTGGTCGACGACGAACCCGGAGTCAGGGCGTTACTTGATAAAGTACTAACACAGATTGGTTACGTAGTTGATACTATTTCTGACGCGGGAATCGTAATGGATAAACTCAATACCGGCGCAAGGTACGATACCATTCTGCTTGATATCAGGATGCCCGGAATGAGCGGGACAGAACTATACGCACATATTATCGAAAAGATGCCGGTGCTGAAAGGTAAGATAATCATCGTTACAGGGGATGTAATGGGTCCGGATATCAAAGACTTTTTAGCTAAGAATAACCTGCCTTATCTGGTCAAACCATTCGATATCAAGCTGCTAAAAGAGAAAATTAATGAAATCATCGGTTCCGGTCAATCTGCAAATTGACAATTTAAACGTGACCTAAGCCAAGACGGGTACTGCGGTGGGCATCAAACTACCGGACCGCGTCAGAAAAGGCGACAATGTTTTTGTGGTCACTGTTTAATCAGTTACTTGATGCCTTTCAGCAGGTTAGCCATTTCGATGGCGTTCGTCGCAGCGTCGAAACCGCGGTTCCCGGCCTTGGTCCCGGCCCGTTCAATCGCCTGTTCCAGATTGTCCGCGGTAATGATGCCGTAAGCGATGGGTATGCCTGAATCCAGTCCGACTTTGGCGATGCCCTTGGAAACTTCGTTGGCGACATATTCAAAATGCGGCGTCGCGCCGCGGATGACTGCCCCGAGGCAGATAATCGCATCGTATTTTTTAGTTTCGGCCAGTTTTTTGGCGACCAGGGGAATCTCGAACGAGCCGGGTGCCCAGGCGACGTCGATATCGGTATCAATCACACCATGTCGTTTCATGGCATCCTGTGCGCCGTCCAGTAATTTACCGGTGATAAATTCATTAAAACGCGCGATAACAATCGCGAATTTCAGTCCTTTGCCCTGTAACATCCCTTCATAAACTTTGCTCATTTTATCCCTCCTGCTTATATATAAGTATCAAGTTTCCATAATCATATGTCAAGTGGCGCGCAGCGCCATCCTGAGTCCGCCCTGGGCGGATGAAGGCCGGAGCCCAAGCGCAGGTCCCAAAACGAAGTGTATGGGAATCTCCGAGCCTAATGAATAGAGATAGAGGTTCTTGGCGCTATTGCTCCTCAGAATGGCCTAATTTTATTCTTTCTTAGTCTCGGGGTGATTATGCGCGATGCCGAGGGTATGGCCCATTTTTGTCTCTTTGGTTTCCAGATAGCGAAGATTATACCGGTTCGGCTCGCAGATAATCGGCACAGTTTCCGTTACTTCGAGTCCGTAGCTCTTCAAACCGAGGACTTTTTTAGGGTTATTGCTCAGTAAACGGACTTTATGCAGGCCGAGGTCTGCCAGTATTTGCACACCGATGCCGTAATCACGCATATCAGCCGGAAACCCTAAAGAAATATTAGCTTCTACCGTATCCATGCCTTTATCCTGCAGGGCATAAGCGCGGATTTTGTTATGCAAGCCGATGCCGCGCCCTTCCTGGCGCATATAAAGCAAAACCCCTCGACCTTCGGCGGCAATCATTTGCATTGCTTTGCTCAATTGCTCCCCGCAGTCGCAGCGCAGGCTGCCGAAGGCATCGCCCGTAAGGCATTCGCTGTGTACGCGCACCAATACCGGCGTTTCCCCTGAAATATCGCCCATCACCAGCGCCACGTGCTCGTCGGTGTCAACTTCACTCTTGTAGGCAAACATTTTAAATTCGCCGTATTTGGTCGGCAGGACAGCTTCAGCTACCTTCTGGACTAATTTATCGTGGTGCCGGCGGTACTCGATAAGGTCGGCGATGCTGGCAATTTTCAGATTGAGCTTCTCCGCCATGATTTCCAGTTGCGGGAGGCGGGCCATTGTACCGTCTTCGTTCATAATTTCGCAAAGGGCGCCTGCGGGGTACAAACCGGCCAGGCGGGCGAGGTCAACAGTGGCTTCGGTGTGGCCGGCCCTTACCAATACGCCGCCTTCACGGGCGCGAATCGGAAAGATGTGTCCGGGTCTGCCCAGGTCAATCGGCCTGGTAGCCGGGTCAATGACGGCCTTAATTGTCTCTGCCCGATCGTGAGCCGAGATACCGGTCGTGACACCGCGGATTTTTGCATCGACGGATACTGTAAAAGCGGTGCCGTGACGGGCGGTATTGTCTCCAACCATCATCGGAATATTCAGTTCATTCAGACGTTGCCCGGTAATCGGCATACAAATCAACCCGCGGGCATTTTTGGCCATAAAGTTGACCGCTTCCGGAGTGATTTTCTCTGCCGCCATAATCAGGTCGCCCTCATTCTCACGGTCCTCATCGTCCACCAGAATGATAAACTTGCCGGCTTTTACATCTTTAATAATTGCGGGAATAGTTGATAATGTCATAATTTACTCCAGATTAAATATAGAGCCGGGGTTAATGCTGAACGAAACCGTGCTCCTGCAAAAAATCAAACGTTATGCCTTCACCGGATTGTTTAGCCAGCGATTCGACGTATTTCGCGATGATATCGACTTCCAGATTAACGACGTCGCCGACTTTTTTCCGGCCGATAGTGGTTTTATTTTGGGAAAACTCAACCAGTGAAACGGTGAAAGAATCGGCGCCGAGCTCGGCAATGGTCAGGCTGAGGCCGTCTACGGCAACAAATCCTTTAACCGCCATATACCGCATCAACGGATGGGGAGCGGCAACGGTCATTAATTTTGATTTCTGTTCCTGGCGGATGGAAACGATTTTTCCCGTATCGTCGATATGTCCCTGCACCAGGTGCCCCCCCAGTCTTCCTCCCAGCGCCAACGCACGTTCCAGGTTGACTTCATCATCCATTTTTAAAAAGCCGAGGTTGGTGCGGCGTAAAGTCTCCGGTTGAATGCCGACCGAGAAGGAGTCGGCAGTAAAATCGGTCACCGTCAGGCAGGTGCCGTTGACCGCGATGCTCGCGCCCAATTCAACATCTGTAAGCACTTTGGCAGCTTTGACCGTCAGTCTGTCCGGGCGGATCAGGCTAACCTTGCCCAGTTCTTCTACAATGCCGGTGAACAATTATCTTCTCCCGATATAGCCGGTAATCATCATGTCGCTGTCAGAACGTTTGGTTTTGACACGTTCCAGCTTTAATGAGTTTACTACTTTATCGGCGCCTTTACCACCGATTGCCGTACGGGCTTTCTCTCCGCCGATGATAACCGGCGCCACGAAAACGACCGCTTTATCCACCAGATTCTGGTCGCATAAAGAACCCAGCAGACTTGCTCCGCCCTCGACTAGCACGCCGGTAATCTGTTTTTCACCGAGCGCAATCAATAATTTATCGAGGTCGATGAGGCCCCTTTTGGCCGGCAGTACCAGAACCTCAGTGCCCAACTTCTTATAAGCTTTCTTTTGCGCGGCGGTGACTTTATCGCTCACGGCCAGCAAAACCCGACCGGGCGGGTTAAAGACCTTAGCCGTCAGCGGGGTGCGTCCGTGAGCATCGACAATGACCCTGAGAGGCTGGTTTTTAGCAACGCCGCCGCGGATACTGGCGCGCGAGGTCAACTGCGGGTCATCGGTTAAAACGGTATTCACCCCCACCATCACCGCGTCGGTGGTATAGCGCAGGAAATGAACATAGCGACGTGACTCATCACTGCTGATCCATTTGGAATCGCCGGTACGGGCCGCGATTTTACCGTCGATGCTCATGGCGTATTTGATGGTGACAAAAGGCCGGCCGGTAGTGATGAATTTGATGTAAGACTCAACGATTTCCGAAGCATCTTCGGCATGTTCGCCGACCACCGTTTTTATACCGGCGCTTTCCAGTTCTTTCAGTCCTTTGCCGCTGACCAGGGGATTCGGGTCGATCATGGCGGCGTGGACTTCTTTGATGCCGGCGGCAATTATCGCCTTAGTGCACGGAGGCGTCCGTCCGAAATGGCAACAAGGTTCGAGTGTAACATACATCACCCCGCCCCTGGCCCGCATCCCGGCCTCGTTCAGCGCCATGATTTCGGCATGGGACGAGCCGGGCGGCTGAGTATAGCCCTGCCCGATAATATCGTCGTCCTTGACGATTACAGCGCCGACGGCCGGATTAGGACTAACCTGCCCCAATGCCAGCTTGGCCAATGAGATTGCCCGTTCCATATAATCCATATTGACTGCATTCTAGCATCTCACTAAAAAAGGTGCAAATATCGGTGGTAAAATACTAATATCTAAAATCTAAATACTAAATAAATTAAAATATTTAATCTAAAAATTCGAATTTTGTATTTCTGATTTGAACATTGCTGAAAAATTGTAGTGATTAATGAAATAATTGATTTTAGGGGAAACTCTCCCTTTCGGGAAAGGGAGATACAGAGGGATTTATCCTAAGAGCTGTTCGCTACATCTGCTTCCTGAACACTCTTTCGCCCCAACTGACAGTAAAGAGCAATAAAGTGCTGACGGCCAGCGGCAGCAGATTCAGTAATGCCGCGGTATCGGCATTTTTAAAACCGCCGGTGTATATTTTCATGATTAAGGCACTGGCGCCGCCGACAATAATTGCGGTTAACGCCCCGATGCCGGTAACTTTCAGTTTGTCTTTCCAGAAGCCGGCAATCACTATCGGAATAATTCCGGCAGTAAAAATGGTGTATGCATACATCAGCGAACTAATTATTTCCTTGAGCTGTAATGCCACGCCTAATGCCAGCAGGCCCAATATCACAATTCCCCATTTGGAAATGATCAGTAATTTTTCTTCGGTGAGCGCCGGTTTAAATTTGTGAATCACGTCCGTGGTCAATATTGTGCTGACGCTGAGCAGACAGGTCACGGCGGAAGACATCACCGCGCTGAGCAAAGCCGCTAATACCAGGCCGACCAGCACCGGCGGCATTACCCCTTTGATAACGGTGGGGAAGGCCTGGCCTGAGGCGATATTCGGGTATAAAACCGCCGCCGTCATGCCGATAAGTGTAATCCCCAATGCGAGCGGAATCAGCAGTCCTGCCGTCCAGAACACGCTCTTTTGGGCCACCCGTCCGTCTTTCGCCGAAAAAATGCGGGAATACATGTCCGGCCCGACTACATAAGTCAGCCCCACCAGCAGTAGATAATTAATCAGTTCGAGGGGACCAAATTTCTGACTGACCGGAAAAGAAAAGTAGCCCGCCGGAAGGCCATTTTTGAGAGCGCTGAAACCGCCGATTTTCCATATAACGAAACCCAATCCGGCAAATATCCCCAGGAAGATGATGATTGTCTGCCACAGGTCGGTTTTCAGCACGGCACGCTGCCCGCCGAGGACGGTGTAAAAAATAAAAACTGCCGTGGAAATTACTACCCAGAGGGTTGCGCTGCCGTAACCGAGCACTGCCATGATGGTGCCGGCGGCAATAATCTGCCCGGCGATTACCGCCATCCATGCTACGACGATAAGAATTGAGGCTGCCAGCGCCGGTGCGCGGCCGTACTGTTTTTCGATCAGGGCCGGCAGGGTATAAAAACCGTATTCCCGGACTTTACGAGCGAAAATAAAGCCGAGCACAATGAGGCCGACGCTGCCGGATAATATCCACCATGCACCGGTCAGCCCGCGCGCAAAGCCTAGCCCCGCCATACCGATGGTTGCCGAAGCCCCGATGATGGTGGCCAGCAGGGAACCGGTGATGAAAAGCGTTGAACCGCTTCTCCCGGCAACAAAAAAGCTGCCGGCGCTTCGGGCCTGCTTACGGGTGGAAAGTCCCAGGGCGATCATAGCGATAAAATAAACAATGACGATTATCAGCGGCAGCAATGGAATCTCCTTTACATAATATACAACTAAAAGTCACGAGACACGTGAATAACAACAAAATAAAATGGTATATCTTTTACATTACTAAAAAGAGGGAAAATAAGCAAAAATAAACAAAAAGAAGACACAAGTAAAT
>Ga0182021_10008876_pt1 | contig 11897 bp, 9 predicted proteins | sample 612E3MmetaG_FD_120493 | JGI IMG/M metagenome (GOLD analysis project Ga0182021, IMG submission 120493) | Permafrost microbial communities from Stordalen Mire, Sweden - 612E3M metaG (Illumina Assembly) | ecosystem: Environmental > Terrestrial > Soil > Wetlands > Permafrost | place: Sweden...
CGCACGAAGCGCTCGATCCGCCGTGCCCCAGGTTCATCCGACAAGTTCATGGTGCGGATAGTCGTTGGCGCTCCCCAGCCGGCAGATCATCCGGCGTGGCATTCTGGCTCCGCTGCAGCGCACGAAGATACGCGACAATGGCCCAACGGTCGCGGGGGTCGATCCGGTCCGCCAACGGATACATGCGGCCGATACCATGGGTGATAACTTCGTAGAAGTGGCCGACCGGCGCCTTGAGCAGCCACGGTTCCTGATACGAGGGCGGGGCCGGAAAGCCCCGCCGGACGACGATGCCATGACCATAGCCGTCTTCGCCGTGACACGGTGCGCAGAAGGCATTGAATCGCTCGCGGCCTCGTTCGAGCAGGCCGCGCGTGAGCGGCACCGGCAGTTCAGTCAGGAGGCCCCCTTCGCTTCTCCCGGTGGCAACCGGGTCATTCGGTGCCGGTTCTCCACGTGCAACGGTGTGGGCCGGCGGATGTCGCGCCGAGGCGCCATCGGCAAAATGCGCTGACGCCGCAAGGGGTCGCACGTTGTCTTGATGCTGCATATTGTCGCAACCTGCGAGGCCGGCGACCAGCAACGCCACCGCGAGCGCCTGCGCGCGGGTGTGGGCGGAGTTCATGCCAGCACCTCCGCGACCGATTCGGCCTGGGCGTCCGCCAGCGTGCGCCGGACGATGTCGCTCCCGTAGAGCGGGTCGTCGGCCCGGATGCAGATGAAAAAACGGTCCTGACTCGCCCGTTTGAAACGCGGATCGGAGAATACGGGATGATGCAGCCGGGGAAATCCCGCGAGCCAGAAGAAAGCAATCACGCCGGCCAGCGCTGCGGTGAGCACGGTCAATTCAAACGTGATTGGGATGAAGGCCGGCCAGCTGTTGAGCGGCCGGCCTCCGACATTGAGGGGATAGTCGCGGGCGGCGAACCACTGCATAAAGAACCCCCCGCTCGCGCCGGCGGCCCCGGCAAGCAACATGATCCAACCGATCGGCGTCGCAGCCCATGGCGGCACTCCGGATTCGACCGGATACGGCGTGTAGGCATCAAGCAGAACGCAGCCGGCATCACGAAGACTCCGGAGTGCCCTCCGAAACGATTCTTCGGAGTCAAAAGCCGCCAGGAGACCGTGACAGGGCGGGTTCATCGGCCGGCCTTTCCCATCGCCACGAAGTGGCGCATTTCCGTCATCGAAATGGCCGGCAGGAAGCGCAGGAACAAGAACAGCAGGGCAACAAACAACCCGACCGTGCCGAACAGGGTGGAGTAGTCCCAGAACGTGGCGTGATACATGCCCCAGGACGACGGCAGGAAGTCACGATGCAGGCTCGTGATGACAATGACGAAACGCTCGATCCACATGCCGACGTTCACGAGCAGGGCCACGACGAAGAGCACCCCGACGTTGTTTCTCAACCGGCGCGCCCACAGCAATTGGGGCGCGATGACGTTGCACACCATCAACGCCCAGAAATAGCCGGCATACGGGCCGATCGCGCGGTTGACGTCCACGTACCGGTCAAAAAGGTCACCGCTGCGCCAGGCGTTGAAGAACTCGTCGCAATAGCCGTAGATTACGATCCACCCGGTCGTCATCATCACCTTGGCCATCAGGTCGAGATGACGTGCGGTGATCATGCCCTGCCATTTGTAGATCGACCGCAGCGGGATGATCAGCGTCAGCACCATCGAGAAGCCGGAGAAGATGGCGCCGGCGACAAAGTACGGGGGAAAAATCGTCGAATGCCAGCCCGGCAGGATTGCGATGGCAAAGTCGAAGCCGACGATCGTGTGCACCGAAACGACGAGCGGGGCCGCGAGCCCGGCGAGCAGCAGATAGAGTTTCTGATAGTGCTCCCAATGTCGGGCGTCCCCGCGCCAGCCGAGACTGAGCAGGCCGTAAAGGCGCGCCTTCGACACCGTCGCGGCGCGGTCGCGCATTGTCGCGAGATCGGGCAGAAGGCCGACATACCAGAACACCAGCGAAACCGTCGCATAGGTGGAGACGGCAAAAACATCCCATTCGAGCGGACTGCGAAACTGCGGCCACAGGCCCATCGAGTCGGGATAGGGCAACAACCAGTAGAAGAACTGCGGCCGGCCCAGATGCAGCAGCGGAAACAACCCGGCGCAGGCGACGGCAAACAGCGTCATCGCCTCTGTAAACCGGTTGATCGAGGTGCGCCACTGTTGATGCAACAGCAGCAGGATCGCAGAAATGAAGGTGCCGGCGTGCCCGATGCCGATCCACCAGACGAAGTTCACAATCGCGAAACCCCAGGCGACCGGCACATTCACCCCCCAGATCCCGATGCCGCGCGCGAACAGCCAGGCGATCGAGGTCAGGAGGAGCAGGACGAGCGCAAACGCGAGGGCAAAGCCAGTCCACCAGAAGCGCGGATACGGGTGCTGCAGCGGGATGTCGCTGATCGTCTGCGTGACGGACGCGAGCGTCTGGCCCGGCGCGGCCAGCGCTTCGTCCAACCGGGCGCGCGGTGCATCAAGCGGGGCCTTCATGAGCCGACGCCGCCTGGTGGATTCCGCACTTTCGCCAGATAGGTCGTGCGGGGCCGGGTGTTGAGTTCCTCGAGAAGAAGGTAATTGGTCGGCTCGCGTTTCCGGCGGGACACGCGACTGTCGGAATCGGCCAGGTCGCCGAAGACAATGGCCTCCGCCGGACACGCCTGCTGGCAGGCGGTCTGGATCTCGCCGTCGCGAATCGGCCGGTCTTCGTTCTCGGCCGCGATGCGCGCGGCGTTGATCCGCTGCACGCAGAAGGTGCATTTCTCCATCACGCCGCGTTCGCGTACGGTCACGTCGGGATTTTTCTGCAGGTTGACCAGCGCGTCGTGCGGCGGCCGGTAGTCCAGGAAGTTGAAGCGCCGGACCTTGTAGGGGCAGTTGTTGGAGCAATAGCGCGTCCCCACGCAGCGATTATAGATCATCTCGTTCAGTCCCTCGCTGCTGTGCACGGTCGCGGCGACCGGACACACGAGCTCGCAGGGCGCATTTTCGCATTGCATACAAGGAACGGGCTGATGCACCACGCGCGGATTCTCCGGGTGGCCTTCGAAATACGTGTCGACCCGGATCCAATGCATCTGGCGCCCGCGGGCCACCTGATCCTTGCCGACCACCGGAATGTTGTTCTCCGCCTGGCAGGCGGCGACGCAGGCGTTGCAGCCGGTGCAGGTGCTGAGGTCGATCGACATCCCCCATGCGTAGCCGGCTGACTTCCGGCGTGGATAGAGCGTGGCATCTGCCGCAGGAGCGGGAACGCGCAAGGCGTCCGGCGAAACCACGCGCACCAAGTCGCGGCCTTCCATCGCGAAGTGTTCCTGGGTCGTCACGAGCGCGTAGCGCCGTCCGGTCTTGCGCACGAGCAGGCCCGGTCGCTGCCAGAGGGCGTTCACCGAGCGCAGGCGGTACGCATCAAATCCGCGTCCCGTTCCAACGGTTCCCGCCGCTGTCCGGCCGTAACCCAATGAGAGCGTGATGCAATCCGGGGCCTGTCCCGGCGTGATCCATGCGGCAGCCTCCACCGCGAGCTGATTGACCGACAATGCGAGCAGGTCGCCGCTTGCGACGCCAAGTCGCGCGGCGAGTCCGGGGCCGATGAGCGCGGCATTGTCCCACACCAGATGCGTCATCGCCTTGGGCAGTTCTTGCAGCCACGCGTTGTTGGCCCAGCGACCATCCAGGATCGTCGGGTCCGGTTGCACAATGAGGATCGGCAGGTCGTCCCCCACAGGCCGGGCGAGAACCGGGAACGCGCCATCGGACGCGGCGGCCGCAACCGGAGGTGTCCCGCCGCCGTCAACGACCCCTGCGTTCAACCAACGATTCCAGCGGAGATCGAAATCTGATCCGCCGTATCCGTGCCGCCACGTCTCGCGGATGATGTCATAGGCCTTGTCGGCCGGGGAAACCGTGAACGAGCGCAGAAGCTCAAGATCACTGCGCGTGTCATAAAGCGGTTCGATCAACGGTTGAAGAATCGTCGCGGTACCGTCGTATGCCCGCAGGTCCGCCCAGGTTTCGAGCCAGTGACTTTTGGGCAGATGCCAGGTGCAAGCGGCCGCCGTTTCATCGACGTAACCGCCGTGATGAACGGTGAAAGGGACGTTGGATGACAGACCGGAGAAATCGAGATCGGCCGGCGCCGTATACACGGGATTCGAATCAAAAATGAAAAGGGCCGTCACCGCACCGCGACGCATCGTGTCGCAGAGCGCCGCCAGATTCCCCGCCGCTGCCCGATCCGTATCCGACCGTTGCGACGGCAGGAGGCGCACCGTATGCCCGTTGGCCCCAAAGTGCGTGTTGAGCGCGAGCGCCCAGCGCTGGATGTCGTCCTCCTCCTCCGGACCGGCAATGCACACGACCGCCGGCGCATGGCGGCGCAGGTCCTCCAGGAGCGCAGTCACGAATTGTGTCTCGACAGGCGGCAGTCCCCGGCCTGCCGGCGGCGTGTTGTTGGCGATGGCTTGCGCGACGGCGTCGAGCACCACGCGCAGGCGCGGGGGCGACACGGGCAGCCGGAAATCGGCCATCGCGCCGGTGACGGTTGGCGTGCTTTCCAACGCGTACAGGCGGTTTACCCGGGCCTGGCCGCTTTCGACGCGCCGACGCCGGGCGAACGCGCGGCTGTAGCGCAGGGCGGCCGGGTGCCGGTACAGGCAGTCGGTGCCGATTGCCAGGACGACATCCGCCTTGTCAAAATCGTAATCGGGCTGATGGCCGTCGATCTCATATCCGGCCAGCGGTGTGTGTTGATACCACCGGGCCTTCGGAAACCGATCGAGAATGCGTTGCAGTTCGCGGCGAAGGCTCGGAGACGTGGTGGGCTCCGTCAGGAGCGCGAGCCCCTCGCCGTGCGCCTCGAGGAATGCCGCCCGGTGGTGCGCCCACTCGGATTCGAAAGCCGCCCAATCGCTCGCCTGCGAGCGTCGCCGGGGCCCGCGCGAACGGTCCGGATCGTAAAGAGAGAGGATCGCCGCCTGGGTCATCGCGTCGGTGGAGCCAAGGCTTTCCGGGTGATCGGAATTGCCCTCGATCTTGGTTGGACGGCCCAGGTGCGATTCGACGACGATCCCGCGCGCAAACCCCTCGACCGGCATGGCAGTCGCGTAGTATTGCGGGCGACCGGGTACCACCGTTTCGGGCGAATCCACAAAGGGCACGATTTTCTCGACGGAACGCCGGACACAGCCGGCCAGACCCGCGAGGGCGATCGAAGCGCCCATGAGCTTGACGAACTCGCGTCGGTCCACCTCGGACGGCCAAAGCGTGGCGCCGGCCGGAAACTCGTTTTCGAGTCGGGCCTGAAACTCTGGCGTCATGGCCCGCTCGTCCAGACTGCGCCAGAAATCCGGGGCGGCATTGGGGACGGAGAATTTCAGCGGTGGCGGCATGGTCATCAGTGATGGCACGTCGAGCAGTTGGTCAGATTCCCAGTGTGGATGTGGTGGGAGCGGAGCAGTTCCTCTGGTTTCCCGCGGGGCTGGACGGCCGGAGACGTTGCGGCGAAAACGTCGGAGGGCGGACGGAGCCGGGGACCCGGATCGCGATGACAGTCCAGACACCACCGCATCGTGAGAGGCTCGCGTTTTTCGGTGCGCGTCATCGTCCCGACGTCCCCATGGCAGGCGGTGCAAGCCACTCCTTTTGTCACGTGAACGCCGTGATCGAAATAGACGTGATCCGGCAGATGCGTGACCCGGCTCCATTGCAGCGGCACATTTCGCGACGCGCTCAGCATCACCGGCCGCAGCGTCGGCATGTCCGGGAAAACCTGCGAATGACAGCTCAGACACGTCTGTGTGGATGGCATACCCGCGAAGGCCGATGTTTCCGCCGAGGCGTGGCAATTGCGGCAATCGATCCGAAGGTCGCCTGCGTGTTGCCGATGGCTGAAGGCCACGGGCTGTTCGGGCGCGAACCCGATCTCATTCCAATAGGTCGAGTGGTAGTAGGCCGACGCCATGAATCCGGAGCCGATGACCAACAGGGCTGCGCCGCCCAAAGTCACTCGAAGCAGGATCGTGGCCCGCGCCGAAAAGAGCGGCCCGCCTGGACCCGCGGATTCGCTCGAGCGATTCGGATCTTCGGATGGGGGGACGATGGTCACCGCGCTATTCTCTCAGCTTCTCCCGGTTTGTTTCGCTGGGCAACGGCGAACGGGCGGCGCGACGAAGCACGTATCGGCATCCACCGATCATCCGTCGTGGGAGTATTCGGGCGATTCACATGCATGCCTGGAACCTGGAAAGTAAAGCGCGGAATCTGGCCTTGGCAATGGAGTTGCCGCGAAATGCAAGAGATACGAAGAGCGAGTGGGAGGGAGGCGCACCGGTAATGCCCTGCTACCGGCACGCGCGTTCGAGGAGCCTCCTTCCACGCCGGCGAGCTCGTTCTGCCACGAATGTCCGCGACCCTGTCAGGTACTGGTAACACCCCATGGAGCCGCGGCCCTGCGGGTGATACCGTGCCGACATCCCACGCCTACCATGGGTCCCGACGCCCGCCTGATTTGTCACTTATGCGGCCAGGAGCACCGGCCGACTCGCCTCGCGCCGGGAAAGAAGGCTTTTTGCGTGCGCTGCGATGCCATTTTGGCGCGGGGCGCGCGAGCGGAGCCGGATACTGCTCTCGTCTTCTCCATCACCGGCCTTGCACTCGCCCTGCCTGCGGCCCTGCTGCCGTTCGTCAGCGCGGGCAAGCTGGGTGCCGAGCGGATCAGTCTCCTGTTTACGGGCGTGAGAAGCCTTTGGGATGGCGGCATGCGTTTGCTCGCGGTCCTCGTCCTGCTCTGCGGCGCGCTCCTGCCCATCGCGCTCCTCGTCACCCTGGCGGTCCTCCACGCTCCCTCCCGCCTCGGCCGGCAAAAAGCCGACTGCCGGCTTGTTCACCAGGTTGGCCAATTGATCGATCACTGGGCGATTCCCGAGGTGCAGGTCCTGGCCGTCCTCGTCGCCATGATGAAGCTGGGAAGCATCGTCGACGTCACGATTGGCCCCGGATTCTGGTGCTACTGCGCCATGGCGCTCTCGCTCCTGATCGCGCAGCACAGCTCCCGGTTCGATTCAACCGCCCCGCCTCATGGTGCCGGTGGATCCGATGCCGGCGCCCCGTCATGAACTGCCGCCTCGCACGTGCCCGGTTCAAAAGCACCTCCACGGCCGCTGCGCTGGCGCTGGCCGCAGCCGTCATCCTGGTGCCGGCCAACCTGCTTCCCGTCCTGAGCACGCAGACCTACGGCCAGAACCGCAGCGACACCATATTCTCCGGCGCGATTGCGCTCTGGCGGCAGGGCCTGTGGGTGATCGCCGTCATTGTGGTCACGGCGAGCATCTTCATCCCCGTGCTCAAGCTCGTCGGGCTGGGCTGGTTGCTGCTGAGCGTTCACCGGGGCGCCTGCGGAAACCCGCGGCGCCTGACGCGCGTCTATGCCGCCCTCGATTTCATCGGACGCTGGTCGATGCTCGACGTTTTCCTGGCCGCATTCCTCACGGGGCTGGTTCAGTTCCGCGGACTGTCGACCGTGGTGCCGCGCGCCGGCATCGCTGCCTTCGCGGCGGCGGTCGTGCTGACCGTGCTGGCCACACAGGCGTTCGACCCGCGCATCCTCTGGCGCGCCTCCCCGGCGTCCACGTCATGAGTGCCCCTCCCGAACCAAAACTGTCCCGTGGCCACACGATTTCCCTCATCTGGGTCGTTCCGTTGATCGCCGTCGCGATTGTCGGCTGGATGGGCATTCGCGCACTGCGCGATGGCGGGTCCGAAATCACGATCGATTTTGCCGACGGCTCCGGCGTCGAGGCCGGAAAGACGATCCTCGAATACAAGGGATTCTCAGCCGGCACGGTGGAGGCCGTGGAGCTGAAGCCGGGGCTGGGAGGCGTCAGCATTCGCGTGCGCCTGCACAAGAGCGCCGCGTCGCTCGCCAGCGCGGGGGCACGGTTCTGGATCGTGCACCCTGAGATCGGATTCTCCGGCGTGCGAGGACTCGACACTCTTGTCACCGGTGTGCGCCTCAGTGTGCTGCCCGGCAAGGGACCGCCGATGGATCGCTTCACGGGCCTCGACAAGACGCCGGCACCGGATGTCACCGACCGGGGCCGGGCCTTTATCCTGCAGAGCGACCGACTCGGTTCGCTTTCTACGGGCGCCCCGGTGTTCTACCGCGAATTCAAGGTGGGAGAGGTGGAAGCCAGCCACCTCTCCGAGGATTCAACGATGGTGCTGATCCGCGTTCACCTGGAAGCCCCTTATGTCGATCTCGTACGCACAAACTCCAGGTTTTGGAACGCGGGCGGATTCTCCTTCAAAGTCAGCCTCTTCGGCGGAGCCGAGCTTAAGGACACGTCGCTGGAGTCGCTGGTCACGGGCGGTGTCGCCTTCGCGACCCCCGACGGTGGCCCACTCGCGCCCGCGGCACTGAGCGGAGCCCAATTCACGCTCGCATCCGAGCCCAACAAAGACTGGCTGAAATGGTCCCCGAAGATTCCGATTAAGTCGATGGAGGCCGGCGCGGAATCGCGATCCAAGATGGGACTCCTGAACGAACTCATCAGTCCGTGAGGGTCTGGCGAATAACGCGGGTTGCATGGTTTATGTTACATCACACCACCGAAGACCACGGCGGTTTCCCCGGCAGCTGGCTGCGGAACTCCCGTGACCGTTGCCCAGGCCGGGCCGGGTCCGCCCGGCCGGTTGACGTCTGCCGCGGCCACCGCTCCTGGGCGTGGCTCTTGGCGGCGGCCTCGTTCCTGGGCGCGCAACGCGACTGCCTCGCGCTTCCCAGCTTCGCGCGGCAGTTGAACATGGAATGCAGCGCCTGCCACACGGAATTCCCGGTGCTCAACCAGTTTGGCCGGCAGTTCAAGCTGACCGGCTACACGCTCAGCACCGAGCAAACGCAGTTTCCGCCGTTCGCCATCATGCTTCAACCCTCGTTCACCCGGACCGAGAAGAGCCAGGCGGGCGGCGCGGCACCGGGGTTTGGCGACAACAACAATTGGGCGCTGACCCAGGCGAGCCTGTTTTTTGCAGGCCGGCTGTTCGGCCCCTATGCTGCGGACCTCTTCGGCAAGGACGGCGCCGCCTTCGCGAACCGGTTTGGCGTATTCAGCCAGATGACGTACGACGGCGTCGGCAAGACCTGGGCGTGGGACAACACCGAATTGCGCTTTGCCGACACCGGAACGATCGCCGGAAAGGGCGCGATCTACGGTTTCTACGTGAACAACAATCCGACGCTGCAGGATCCTTGGAACAGCACACCGGCGTGGGGCTATCCGTTTACGGGCTCAGGTCTCGCTCCAGGACCGGCCGCGGGCACGTTGATCGATGGCGGCGCCTCCCAGCAGGTGGCGGGCGCGGGCGCCTATGTGTGGCTTGACAGCACCTATTATTTCGATGTCGCCGGCTACCGAACCCTTGGAACCCGCCTCCAGAGCTCCCTCGGCGTGGACCCGGCGGGTGAAACCCAGATCGCCGGCGTAGCGCCCTACTGGCGGTTCGCCGTGGAAAGAATCGTTGGCGACGGCCGCTGGGAATTCGGCACCTTTGGCATGGCCGCCGACACGTACCCGGGCCGCGACTCCAGTGCGGGCCAGGACCGGATCGTGGATCTCGGCCTCGACTCGCAGTATCAGTTGTCGTCCGGCGCCAGCGACGTCACGGCGATGGTCAGCTGGATTCACGAGCGCCAGAACTGGAATGCCAGCAGCATGCTCGGCACTACAAGCAATGCCGCCGACACGTTGCGGAGCGCAAAGGCCACGTTGAATTACCTCTACGACAAAACCTATGGCGCCACGCTGCAGTATTTCATGATCGATGGCTCCAGCGACACTCTGCTCTATCCGGACAGCCAAACGGGTTCTCCCAACAGCGACGGCCTCGTCCTGCAGGTGAACTATCTGCCGTTCAACAAGGGGGCTGGCCCGTCCTTCTGGCCCCGCAGCAACGTCAAATTGTCCCTGCAATACACGATCTACAACCAGTTCGACGGCGCCAGGACGAACTACGACGGCGCCGGCGCCAACGCCCGGGACAACAACACGCTCTACATCGAGGCGTGGATCGCCTTCTAGAGCGGTTTCATGTGAGGCGTAGCCGCTCCTTGGGTGTTATTTCACTCGATAGCGTGGCCGGGAATTCGGCTACAGGTTTATTGAAACCGCTCGAGCCCGACGGACCTGCTTCAGATGGACCGGGCAGGCTCAGGTCGCTGTTCTCCTGTTTGATGTAGAACCGCTTACTGTGATGCGCTGACCGCGACGGAGTAGTTCCGGCCCTCCCAGCGCCGGGTTTCTTTCCAGAAGAAGGTGAACTCGATCACCGAAGCCTCCGGGCAGTGCTCCGTGGGAAGATCGGCGAACCACAGATTCAGCGCGCTGATCTGCGTCGCGTTCGCCTGGGTGGTGCTGACCCAACTATCCGGGGACCAAACGATGGTGGCGTCTGCCTCAACGATGACGCGCAAGATCTGTCCGGATGGCATGCGGCGAATCGCATGACGGGCACTCCACATTTCGTGCGAGTTTCCGGCCGGGTTGACAACGTAGCGTTGGAAGGCCGGTTCGACCCGGTCGAAAACCGCACCGTCGTTGGCGCTGCGCACGAGGGAGACATATTCCGCATGCGACCAGCAGAGCGGCATGGCCGCACCGGTCGGCCGCCCGCGCCGCATTCCCTTCTCAGGCCGGTCTTCGGCGTCCCACAACTGCTCGCTGATCATGCCGCCTTCGTTGGCGAACCGCTCCATTGCGGCAATAAACGGCTTGGGATCGCGGCCGGCCGCGAGTTCGTAATGTCCACGCTCGCCTGTCAGAATCGGCCATGCGCGGCCGACGCCCGCGCCGTCGAAAGCGCCTCCGTCGTCCTTCTGCCCGTAGCCATCGTGGTTGTAGCGGCGCCAGCACGGACCTTGCGGCAGGTCGCACTTGAGCAGGCGGTCCATGACCGCGAGGGAATCGCGCACGATGGGATCGTTGGCCGCCCGGATGCCCAGCCGTACCAGGTGCAGAAAATCGCCGCCAACCACGTTCCTTGCCGGCCGGAGACCGCCGCCGTTTGCGACGGCGAGCACGGTGGCATTCGGGTCGGCGTGCGGATCAGGCGCCTCCGGATCCGTGGGGTTGATTCGAACGTAATGGCGCCGGATCCCTTCGACCAGTTCGCCGGCGGTGGTGACAGTCCATTCTTCAACGTGCGCCGCCAGCCAGTCGGCATAGTGCAGAATAAAGCCGGCGGTGCCCGTTTCCCCGTCCTGTCTGGCGAACTCCGCGGCGCAAACCAGGCTGGCGATCACCGTGGCGAGGGTCGAAGGGGAGTAGCCGGCGTTCTCCTCCCAGCGTTCCTGTCCGGTGACCGGTCCCTGCCGGATGAGATAGGAGGCAGCCCGCATGATCATGACACAAGGATCGAAACCGCCGAGCGAGACGCCTTCCCGCCGCAGGCGCCACGCCAGCAGGATGGGGGTGGCGATCTCGTCAAGCTGCACACCACACCAATACGCATTTCCATTGATCCAGCTGTTTTGCGGGAACCGGCCATTGGTCCGCTGAATGGCGGCGAGCCAGATCAAAGCGCGTAGCGGAGTCCCGGTCTGCCCCGTCGCCAACAACGCGGTCGCGCTCTGAGCCAGGTCGCGTGTCCAGACCAGATGATAGCCGCCCAAGTCGTCGTCGTTCTTCGTCTCACCCCACGGGATGCTCATCGACGCCACCAGGGCGCCCTGGAATGCTTTGTCCTCGTGGGCGAGAAGGATGCAGCGGCTCAGCCGATACAGGTGACCGCGGTCCGATGTCTGCGCGCTGAAATCGTACTTCGGATTGACCACCGTGCGCTGCCACTGTCGGACATAGGCCTTGCGATGGACATCGAACG
>Ga0182021_10008877_pt1 | contig 11896 bp, 10 predicted proteins | sample 612E3MmetaG_FD_120493 | JGI IMG/M metagenome (GOLD analysis project Ga0182021, IMG submission 120493) | Permafrost microbial communities from Stordalen Mire, Sweden - 612E3M metaG (Illumina Assembly) | ecosystem: Environmental > Terrestrial > Soil > Wetlands > Permafrost | place: Sweden...
AACCAAAACGACCGTGATAAAAATTACTTTAGGAAGAGTTAAAAAGGGGTGGTCAATTTAATCCGCGATCCAGTGGTCACATTACACTGCGAATAAATGGTCAATATACCCGCGTTTTCCACCGTGAAAGCTGACCAAACTTTGAGGTGGTCAAAGAAGGTTTAAGATTGAAGACAGCTTTCCTGGCATTCCCATTTTTTGACCAGAATTTTATTTCAGATTTACCCAAAAATTCGATTTTTCAGATTTCTGAGTAAAAAAAAAATCAATTTCGATATCCTTGGAGATTCTGAAATTTCTGCAGAAATTTTTTCAGTGAAAGATCTCTCCCCGTTCTGGTAGGTCAAAAAGGCTCCTTTTTCAAGAAAAAATACGGGGCTCCCGCCGGCTTCCCATGACCGAGATGAGAGATGGATGGGTTCCTGGGCAAAAATCAATTGTCAAACTGCATAAAATCTACATTCTTATTAACTCCTTCTCATGGCCTCCCGGGAACCTAAGAACCCAATAAAATAAAGTCAATCTGCATAACTAACGTGCAGATTGAGTTATGAAATCCGGAGTTAAATTATTGTTGTTTTGTTTTGAATGTTCGGTGAAAGAAGACCGGTTTTAAAGTGGTCAAAGAAGGACGGATTTTATACTTAGTATCTTGTTATAGGCGGTTTTATCTTTTTACTATTATATGATGGGAAGTCTTCTCTTGTAGCCGAGGCTGACGAAATATCTAACCTTTAATTAATATCAGATATAACTGAAATATTAATATTGGCTGAACCATAAATAGCTTAATTGAGGTAGGTTCCTTTAATCAGATGGTCCACAGCTGGAATTCCTTTTAAAATGCCTGTTTGATGAACAGAGCTGTTCCTGTTTCTTTAGAATGTCTATGTCATTATAATTTAATAAGTTACAATTAGCAGTACAAATCCGCATGATTTTATAAGTATTATAGCAGTAATGGTTAGAATATTATCTAATTTTATAAATCATCTGATTAAAATCCTCTTTGAAAGTACTAAGTAGACAATGCGTTATGGTAATCGTTCTTTAATTATTCAATCAAAAACATATAAGTATAGTTTTATAATTTTTAATTCTTTAATTACAATGAAACAATTAATTATCTTAATTTTCCTGTTGTTTGCGTTTACGGTTAGCAACGCACAAAAGGTACTGCAATCAGAAACTTCCGGATCAAAATCAACACCAAATGTCCAGCAGAAAGCGCCACAGGGGCAGATGCGGATTAATTTTGCTGAACAGGAAGCAATTATAAAAAAATTCACCAGGTCATTTGATTCCCTGACACCTATGCAGCAGAATATGTTTTTTACCAATGTAAAACATATTATGGATCCTGAAGTTACAAAAATAGAACCAGGCATAATGGACAGTGATCCACCATCAGATGCTATAGTTTTATTCAATGGTAAGGATCTTAATGAGTGGGAAGAAATTACATGGGGACCAGGCGGACCAGGTGAGAAAAAACCGATAACATGGATAATGAAAGACGGTGGCATGCAGCCGACCAGCTCTTCGGGCAGCGCACAGACAAAACGGGTTTTCAGAGACTTTCAGCTTCATATAGAATGGAAGACTCCAGCCGGTTTACCTGCAACAGTTACAGGTCAGGACAGAGGGAACAGTGGTGTAATTATCCAGGGGAATTATGAAGTCCAGATACTTGACAGCTACGACAATCGTACATACCGTAACGGTCAGGCGGGTGCTGTTTATATGCAATATGCTCCATTAGTAAATCCGAGCAGAAAAGAAGGAGTATGGCAGACTTACGAAATCATTTATACAGCTCCGCGTTTTAAGGACAGTGGAACTTATTTTACCCCGCCAAAAATTACGATTATTTATAACGGAGTATTGGTTCAGAACAATGTAGCCATACAGGGTCCGACTGTATCTCCCGGTATCCCGCAATATATAATAAAGGAACATGGCGACGGACCAATTCAGTTGCAGCAGCATGGCAATCCGACAACATTCAGGAATATTTGGATCAGGGAACTATAAATGAATAATTATATGAAAAGTCTGATTAGGATATTGGCTATAAGTCTGATAATGATGGTTAACGCCTGTTTATTCGTTAACCTATATGGACAGGATACTTATAAATTACTCAGAAGTACTCCTGAAAATGAAGGAGTATCTTCATCACAGATCATCGATTTTCTAAATGCTGTAGATACCGGCAGAGTTGAATTACACAGCTTTATGTTTATACGTCACGGTAAAGTTATAGCCGAAGGCTGGTGGGATCCGTATGGCTCTGATAAGAAGCATATCATGTTCTCAGCCAGTAAAACATTTACAGCAACAGCAATAGGACTTGCCGTTTCGGAGAACAGGTTAAAAATCACTGACAAGGTTAGTTCTTTTTTCCCGTATTCTCAGCCTGATTCAGTCAGCGATGACATGAAAGCACTGACCGTACAGAATCTATTAACAATGTCAGTCGGACAGGATCCTGAACCAAGGGCGATGGGAACCGGTGGCGACTGGATAACTGTTTTCCTGAACAGTGTACCGGTTCATAAACCAGGGACAATATTCAAGTACAATAATATGGCCACTTTTATGCTTTCAGCCATCGTCCAGCAGGTTACAGGCCTGACAGTTTTTGATTACCTGCAAACCAGGATCTTCAGGCCTTTGGCAATCCGAGGAATTGACTGGGATCTTAACCCGCAGGGAATAAACCTGGGAATGATCGGGCTGAGACTCAAAACAGAAGACATGGCAAAATTCGGACAATTATTATTGCAGAATGGTGTCTGGAACGAAAAACAGCTTATTCCTAAAGAATGGGTGAAGGAAGCTACTTCATTTAAAATTCCAACAAGCTTATCGGCTAATAAAGATTCTTTAAAGCAGAGCGACTGGGGGCAGGGATATTGCTACCAGATGTGGCGGGGCAGAAACAATACGGTTCGACTGGATGGATTGGGAGGACAGTTCGTCGTACTTATTCCTGATAAAGATGCTATCGTAGTTCTGACAGCCAATGCTAAAAATACTCAGGATGAATTGAACCTTGTGCATAATTATCTTATACCGGCAATAAAATCTGAAAAACCTTTGCCTGAAAACTCTGAGTTATTAAGTACTCTTCAGAAAAAAGAAGCAATGTTGTATCTAAAACCGTTTGTTGCTGTTGCATCTAAATCAGAACTGGAATCAAAAATTTCAGAAAAAGAGTTAATTCTTGAAAAAAACATATACAATATCCAGTCCGTTTATTTTACCTTTAACAAAGGAGAATGCAGCTTTGCCATTAAAAGGGATGACAATATATCTATTGTGAAGTGCGCAGCAGAAGGATGGAAATTTTCAAATACAGCATCATCAGCTCTTTTAGCTTCTCCCCATCCTGTTTCAAAGTCAATTGATGCGAATTATAAATTAACACAGCCTGTGATCAGAGTTGCAGCCAGTTACTCATGGACTAATAAAAATACGATTGAATTGACTGCCCGTTTTGTAGAGGAAAGCCTTGGTTCGGAAACGATAGTTTGTAAGTTTTCAGAATTCAACGGTACTGTGAATGTATCAATTGAACAAAAACCAGGTGGATTAATGATGGGGATGCCAGCCCCGCCGGCCGCACCATTAAGAGGTGCTCTTATAAAAATAAAGTAGAATGGTATAACCGGAATGAAGGGCTGTCTGATTGATTATAATTTTGAATCACATACAGTTCCTTCATGTCCCTGATTTAAAAATTTTATTATGATTAGAAAAATTATTTTATCCGTATCCCTGATTCTATCATTCCTTTCTGCAAAGAGCCAAAACATCACTAAGATAGATACCGGTACTGTAAACCATGCTCATTATAAAATATATATTCCGAAAGATTGGAAACATAAATTAGTGATGTTTGCACATGGTTATGAGTTTATGGGGTCTCCATCCGCAGTCGCTTCGCCTCAGCTGGACCAGATTGCAAAAATATTTCTTGACAGAGGTTTTGCTGTAGCTGCATCAGCGTACAGCTATCAGGGTTTTGCACTACCCCAGGGTGTAGACGATACCGAAGCTCTGCGGCAATATTTCGGCGATAAATACGGTGCCCCCGATTCTACTTTTATGACAGGTCAATCAATGGGAGGGGGAGTCGCGCTGGCAATAATGGAGAATTTCAGTAAGAATTATAATGGTGCTCTGGCAATGTGTCCATTGTCGAGTCGGCCATATTTACAAACCAGGAAAGAATTTGATACTCATGTATTATTCGATGCATTGTTTCCCGGAGTAATTACACCACTCTGCACTTTAATTGATATTCATACTGATTTTAAACCCACCGGCTTTGCTGAGATGGGAGCTAAGATTGAAGCTATCAGAAAAGCCATTGCAAAGGATTCAGTTAAAGCTGCAGAATTAGCCCGTCAATTTTACCTTAAGATCAGCGATATTCCTTTTTCCCTGTTTTTCAGTGAAGGAGTTTTACGTGATGCTGTGATAAAATCGGGTGGTAATCCTTATGATAACACCAATACAATCTATACCGGCTTTTCAAATGACTGGGAACTCAATAAAAAAGTTGATCGTTTTAAAGCGACTGCCAGTCCTGATATTATTTTTGAAAAATACGATCGGACAGGGGATATCGGGAATCCTGTGATACTGATGCACACAATCTATGACCAGTTAATACCACCACAGTTTGGAGAAGTAAATTTTGAAAATATGGTTCACCAGAAAGGGAAGGATCTTTTTCTCACCGTTAAATTATGTAATGGTCAGGGACATTGTGTTTTTACCGCTGAACAGATTGGGAAATCGTTTGATGAGCTGAGGCATTGGGTAAAGACCGGAGAGAAAGCAAAACCCGGATCAATCGATTAATTGAACAAAAGCTGGAAAATGAAAACAAATAATTCCTTCAGGATAATAATTACAGTAGCTTTTTTCATAGCTCTTGTAATTAATTCATGCGTTCGTAAAGAAGAGCAGATGGGTGATGCCGGACCCACTCTCGTTAAGTTCTATCCGGCCGGTTACTCCAAAGTGCTTTTGGCACCTGTGGCATCTTCTCAAACTGTTGCTATTATCGAAGTCCGGAGGGATCCTGCAAGACAAGCTTCTATGAATACTTCAACTTCTGCTGTGCTTAAATTTGATAAAGACACGGCAATCATTAAACAATATAATATTTTAAATGGTACTTATTATGAATTACTACCTGATGCTCTATATACTTCCATCCCTGGCATTGCAACTGATGGAACTTTAACAGTTAATATCGATGCAGGAGAATTTGTAAAGTCTATTATGATAACTGTTCCAAATGTCTTCAATTTTGATTTCTCAAAAAAATACGCTCTTGCTTATAAAATTATGTCGGTTTCAGGGACCGATTCAGTATCCCATTCGATACCTGCTGATACTGCCATAATCGAAATCGGAGCTCAGAATGCCTATGAAGGCTGGTACCATTCAATGGGATTTCGAGATCACCCAACGGCGGGTATTTTCACTGTTGATATTGACAAGTACCTGTCAACAATAAATGAGTATACAGTCGAGACATACACCGGTGATTATACAGGTTACAGACTATGGATAGCAATTGATTCCAATGCTGTTCTTGCAAATAATGTTACTGTATCAAGTCCCGACGTAATGTTGTATAACAATGATCCTACAGTCAATGCAAGAGGTATTCCCGGGGGATATAATCATTATGATCCTTTAAATAAAGTATTCTATTTGTATTATTATTACAATTCTTCTGCCCCAAGGGTTATCCAGGAGACAATAACAAAGAAATAATAAAGCAGCTAAAGCTAGCAGAAAGTAATATTCTGTGATTCTCTCAATTTTTCCGACGAAGCCCATCGCTTCTTCTAAAGCGTCAACAACCAAAGTTGGCTGCATGGCGGAAGTAATTTTGGCAGTTTCTATGGATCGATTGACTCTCCTGTTCCATTTATGACATATGTTGAAACTTTATTTATTGAAGCAGAAGCACAATTAAGACAGACAACTTCTTCACAGGCACTTGCAAATGCTGCTTATGATGCAGCTGTAACTGCTTCATTAGATAAATTCAGTGTACCCGATGCAACATGGTTAACAAATAACACAACAGGTGTTCTTGGAGACAGGAGTATACAGAACATTATTGAGGCTAAATACATTGCCCTATTTATGCAAATGGAAGCATATACCGACTTTAGGGGGACAGACTACCCGGTTCTTGTTCCGACTGCCGGGCAACTGTTCCTGTCAGATACCCATATAGCTTCGATGAACGTTTATATAATACTGCAAATGTTCCAACTGGAATAACTATCGACTCCCCTCTTTGGTGGATGTCTTCCAAATAAAAATTAATAGTTTGGTTTTAAGGGGTAGGTGTTTGTGTTACTCTTTAATTCTATCCATTTGAGTCAAAACTTAGGTGGATGGATTTTTATTTGACTTGTGTCAATGTCTTTCATAACTTTATTTTTTAAACCAAATAAACAAATGACTATGAAAAAAGTATTATTAGTTCTGGTATTATTGATGTCAGTTCTGATTGTAAATGCCCAGGCTACCCAAACTAGTGTAACCAAAACTAAGTCTGACATAAAGGTTGCTGATCTTCCGAAAGCTATAACTGACAATATTGCTAAAGATTATGTCGGTTTCACAATTAAAGAAGCAACAAGCGTTACAAAGAATAATGTACTAACCTATCATGTTGTTATTGTAAAGGACCCCACTACAGAAACTCTTGTTTATGAGAAGGATGGGAAGTTGGTTAAGATTCTTCTTGATAAAGAAGGTAAGCATCACGGTTCAAAAACAAAATAACATATAAAGTTGGTAAGTCATTTGAAAACAGGCCAAAAGATGTTCGGGTATGCTCTCATTATAGTAGAATTAGGTTTAGGTTAATTCCATCCATCTGAGTTAAATCCTGGGGGGATGGATTTTTTTATTTGTAATAAAAAAATTGATTTCGGCTTATTCAAGGTGTAACTTTGGTAAAAAGAGAAGAAATTCCAATAAATATTCCTATTAATTAAACAATGGAGTTAAGCACTATAAGACTTGAGAAAAACTAATAATTCAATCCTGGTTTGTGATATATCATTGTTTGCGCTTTAAGAAAAAGGGGATTAAAAAGATATTGCAGATATGAATCTAAATTTTAAATTTTTCTTCTTCTTATTATTTCCATTCTTGGTCATTTCTAATTCCAATAGCCAACCAGTACAATTTAATGATGATAAATTGAATTTAACTGATTTGGGCAAGAAGATTGAAAATTCTGTTAGTTTTAATACTACTCTCTACAATTACAAAAGGATAAGAGATACTACCGGGCAAAAAATTAGAGTAAAAGCTATTTCACTAATAATAAATGGGAAGACTTTAGATCCTGAAGAAATGAATACAAGAGGGCAATCTTCACTCTATTATAAAAGAAAAAGCTACAGTTTCAGCCTTAAATCCGAAGCATTATTCCGGCATGGAGAAAGAACTGAATCACTTAAAAAGTTTTATGCAATAAGCCTTTCCATGGACAAAAACTATAGTCGTAACCGTCTGGCTTTCGAAATGATGGAGGCTGCTCAGTTATTTCACCTCTTTTATTCCTTTTGTGAACTACGAATAAATGGTCAAAGCGAAGGAATCTATATGGTTATTGAACGACCTGAGGATTGGGCGATAAAAAAGAAAGATTCCCCTTTGATAATACGAAGGGGATATAACAATACAATAAAGAATATAAAGACAAACAATAATATTGAAAGGGGCAAGGCTAAAAAGTACAAAGGCTATTTTGGACAGATTTACAGATCCTTAAATAAATATGAAGGTGAGAAACTTTATAGGACTCTATCAAACTGGCTTGATATGGATGTTTATATGAAGTGGTTAGCTTTCAATTTTTTCGTTCGTAATAGCGACTATACAGATGAAGTCTATTTCTTTATTGACCCGGGTACCAGTAAATTTAGTATCATCCCCTGGGATTATGACGATTTGTTTGCAGTAGCACCGCATGAAGGAAATATCGAAAGCAGAAAATTTATTGGTGATAAATTGTTCTTTTCAATAGAAGATAGATTAGATAAAAAAATAGTTGCAGATCCGTATCTATATAAGATCTACCTAATTCAACTTAAGGAATTGATGGACCAGTTATCAAATGATGTTTTAAAAAGAGTTTTTGAAAACACTTATGCTGAGTTGTATCCCTATTATTTAGACAATGATATTATAAGCAAATCGAGATATGACCTTTACAAGGATGCGAATTTAAAAGATCTGAAAAGTGACTTGTTATCTGTATACGAAAACTTAATAATTTATAGATCATTCTATTTAAAATATCTGGAAAGCAAAAATAATTAAGATCAAGTCAAAACAAATCGAGTGCTTTCTTTTGGCTCTGAAGATTTAATGAAAATTTATAAGGGAAATCCTGTTATTTGTGGCCTACTTCATTCAACACGCTTATCTTAAAGAATTGTTTCTATAATAGGAAAGGTAGCCCTTATTGAGAATGGTAATTGGCATCTGATCCTTAAAGAGAAGGAACCTGGAATGAGGGGATCTGATATTTACTTCGCATTCATCTGAACAATGATAAATCGGCAGATAAGTTTTATTCCTTATAATAAATATCCAACAATGCTCTTCCATATTTAAAACTTATTTCGTTGATCGCTACATTATAAACCTTTTTCCCGGTTCGTTCTGAAATATCTTTTAAAAGCTTCTCCTTTTTCTCGGGTTTAAGTAATTCCAGTTTATCATAATAAATTGTTGATGCCTTTCAAACTTGTATTTTGCAGTATACTCTTCAAGGAGATATACGGTTAGAAGAATTATTCCATTGATTATCAAAATTCCTAATAAAGGGAATTTAAGCAGCTTAAATGAATTGATGAATGAAACTGCTAAGGTTGCAAAGGTATATGCCATATCTTTTGCCCTGAAATTAATTGATCTCAGCCTCATGATCCCGAACAGGGCAAATAAGCCAACTGCCATACCCATTTCTACAGGAACTGAATTTAGTATGGCGGTTATAAAGAAGGCCGTTACACCCATTACGGAAAAGTAAAACAAGAATTCCTCTTTCTTCGAATATTTGAAATAAATTAACCTTATAAGAATGAAGAGGAAAACTATGTTGATTGCGAACCGAGACATGAAACTCAGAAAGTTTGGATTGGTCAGATCATAAAATTTGTCAGCCATTATATAATTTTATTAGGATTAAAAATCTTTGCAACTATTCATAAAATTGTAAAGAATCATATCTTTTTTCCCTTCCAGCTGATTAAAGAACCCATCCAGGTAACCGGTCATGTCCTTTTTTGCCTGATTATTTACATAGGGAAATTCATTGATCACCTTGTAAAACTCACTTTTCTTTTCCAAAAACAGTTCAAGTTCTTTCCGATAAACTTCTTTGGTGCGGCATACTCCCCAGAAAATACGTTGACGCACATTTTCAGTGCCTACCTCCTCCGTAGGAATTGCATATGTCGGGTTCACCAGTCCTGTCCAGTCAAAATCATGGGGAATTGCTATCCCTAGACCAGACGGGTCAAAACCAGTAGATTTTAACACAGTGACATTATGCAGCCCCGGCACTGACCAGTCATAATTCCCTATCATATAATTGAAGATCGCAAATCTGTCCATAATCTTAGGAATGATACTTTTCTGATTCAATGTCTTTGATTTTACCTGGAGACAATTTATCCTGGCAGCAAGCATTTCAACAGGTTCAATAAAAAATCCGTACTGTTTGACAGGTTTTTTTTTCTTCTCAGAATCAATATAGTTAATAGTCAGCAACCGTACTCTGAAGCTTGTATCGGTAAGGACGTTAAATAACTTATAAGCGAGATACTCTCTGAGTACGTAATCTTCCTTGTCCTTGCCAGAGCTGCACTGAGGAACAAGTTTTAGCTTAGTAATTTTGTTCAGATCAGGATAGCCAAAATCAGCTCTCTTAAAATTCAGTTCAATCGGAGCAAACATGCAATACCGGTTTCGGAATATGCCGCGAGTCCTTAGTCTTACACTCTGACTAATTGAATCCGGTCTGTTCAGGTTGAAGGTTATTTCAGCTTTCAAATAATCTTCCTTGGGTTTTGTCCTGAAATAGGTTGAGAGATCGAAACGCAGAGATATATCAATAATCTTATCCTCTTCAAAAAGCCTGAAATATTTTTTAGATGAATCAGGAATGGAAGTTTGAGCCAGCAAAAAATTATTCCTGTTGATGAAGGGCGAAACAAGAAAAACAACAACAGTTATCTGAAAGAAAATCTTTTTTTTCATATCACTTCAAATATGAGGTTAAGAAAGACTACTATCTGATTTCCTTTATATTGTTAATAGTAAATTTACTACATAGGATTGAATTTAGAGTATTTCTGGAGTTATTTTTTATTTGACTTGTGTCATTGTCTTTCATAACTTTAACACAATGATTTAATAATATGGCAAGCTTCATTCTAGGTTACGAATATGACATTTTTGTGATCTATTTATTACGGCTGAATAGGGTCAAGTCTACTAGCTTTTCCAGTTGACTCTTTCAATTTTAATTAAGTACTTGATTTATAAATTGATAAATCTTGTATTTTGAATTGTTTTAATATTAAAAGGTCTTTCAAATAGTTGCAACTTTCAACGGTCAGGGGACCTTAAAATTTCAGGAGATGATTAAGTTTATCTCCTTTTTTATGCAGCAGTGTTTTACATCTATATTCTATACAGCAAAAAATCAGATAAGTATTGCATTGGATTAACTTCTAATGTTTACAGAAGACTGGAGCAACATAATGAACCTCCGGAGAATAAAAAATACACTGCGAAGCATCTGCCATGGGAACTTAAAATATTTTTTGAGTGTTCTGATTCCAGAGGTAATGGTTTGTTAGTAGAGATGTTCATAAAGAATCAAAAAAGCAGGGACTTTTTGGAAAAGCTTATTTCGGAGAAAGATAATCCGGATTATTTTGTTAATCTGATTGAAAATATTCTAAAGAAATAACTGGTTAGAGCAATCCCGAGTCCTCGGGATTAATCCGTGGGTCGTAAGTTCTCCCGAGAACTCGGGATTACCTGGGGAGCATAAAACAAAAATAAAACCCTGTAATATAGATTATTGCAGGGTTTTTGACTTTAACAGCTAAAGAATAACTAAAGAAATTCTGATTTTATAACCAAATTAAAATGATTAAATACTTTTACAGAAAATAGGCTTTAAGGAACACTTATAGTCTGTTTGCATTTTTTACATTTGATTAATTCTCCTTTTCTTAGAATAGAAACACTATATACTTCTTTACATTGCTCACAGGTAACTTCAATCCTATTTTCAGGTTTCCTATATTCCAGATCAAGCAAAGTTTTCAGACTATTTTTGATAGATAACAGGCGGGATGCCATAACAAAAAAGGTTATGAGAATTGCTAAACTGATAATACCAGTTAAAATGCCTATTGATTCATCCATTGTAAATACTTTAATTAAGTTATTATAAGTGAATTTGTTAATTGAATAAATAAGATTTAATCAAAGTTATGAAAGGGTAAAATGAGAAACAAATTTATTCGGTATTCTAACTTAGCCTCAATTCTAAGAATTTCCAATTCTTTAAAAAACAAATTAACTTTGACTAAATCCTGCCCTGATATCGGGGTACATTATAGTGATATGCATTTACGGGTCATGATAATGCCATTATTAGCCAAATAGTTTTATTCCAAATTAATAATTGCATTCAATGATTCTGAGAATCTTGTTGCTTTTCTTCAGCTTTTAATGGTGTATTCATCCAAAATCTTCCTGAATTGTCAGAGTTGGAAATACAGTTTTGTTCAAGGGGCGCAGACTGTAT
>Ga0182021_10008878_pt1 | contig 11896 bp, 7 predicted proteins | sample 612E3MmetaG_FD_120493 | JGI IMG/M metagenome (GOLD analysis project Ga0182021, IMG submission 120493) | Permafrost microbial communities from Stordalen Mire, Sweden - 612E3M metaG (Illumina Assembly) | ecosystem: Environmental > Terrestrial > Soil > Wetlands > Permafrost | place: Sweden...
CCCTGGAGCTGGGCGGGAATGCCGGAGTTGTCGGAAAGCACGGCCACGGCATTGACCGGGCCATCGGGGGCGGGATTGAAGGTGGCATCGGCGGAGTTGTCGGAATTGAACCGGGCGAGGTTGGAACTCGTCGCCCCGGCGAGCGTGGTGAAACTTCCTCCGGTAAGAACCCGGCCATCGGGTTGCACCGCCAGCGCGTTCACCTGGGTGCCGGCCGGGCCGCCGGCACTGACAAAGAAACTGGTGTCGACCGTGCCGTTGGCGTTGAGCCGCGCGATGGGCAGGCTCAGGGTGACGGCCGGCCCGTTGGCGGGCTGCAACGTCGAGAAGCCACCAGCCACAAGAATCTTGCCGCTGGCCTGTACGATCAAGGCCCGGACCTGGCCGTTTGCGTTGGGATCGAAGGTGGTGTCGAGCGTGCCGTCGGTATTCACCCGCGCGAGATAGTTGCGCTGCGTCCAGTTGGTCGCGCCATTGGGCTGCAACGTCGTGAACCCTCCGCCCAGAATAATCTTTCCGTCGGACTGCAACACCATGGCGACGACCTGTTGGTTGGTACTGGGATCGAACGTGGCGTCGAGCGTGCCGTCCGCATTGAACCGCGCGATGCCATGACGGTCCGCGGCCGTGGTCGCGCCGCTCGCAAACACCTGCGTGAAGAGGCCGCCAGCGACAACCTTGCCATCGGGCTGCACCACGATGGCGGTAACCGTCGAATTGGTGTGAGCGGTGAACCCGGCGTCGACCGTGCCATCGGTGTTGAGCCGGGCGAGACTGCTGCGCTGCGTCGAGAGGCCTCCGCCATTGGTGTAGAAATTGTTAAAATAGCCGCCGACCAAAATCTTGCCGTCGGATTGCATGACCAGGGAGGAGACGGAGGAATCGGGCCCGGGGTTAAATCCGGTGTCCACCGTGCCGTCGGTGTTGAGCCGCGCCATGTAATTGCGAGAGGTCGTGGTGGCATCGCTGGCGGTAAACACCGAGAAGGCGCCGCCAACGACAATCTTGCCGTCGTTTTGGATCGTGAGTGTGTAAATCTGGTTGTTGGCGTTGGGATTGAAGGCGGTGTCAACCGAGCCATCGGTATTGAGCCGGGCGATATAGTTGCGCGTCGTGCCCCCGATGCTGGTGAACGCTCCGGCGACGATGATCTTCTGGTCGGCCGGTTGCACCGCGATCGCGAAAACGCGGCCGTTGGCGTTGGGGTTGAACGCGGCATCGAGGGTCCCGTCCGGATTGACCCTGACGACTCTGTTGCGCGTCTGTCCGCCCACAGTGGTGAAGGTAAGGCCGCCGAAGAGGATCTTGCCGTCGGACTGCTGCACCGCCACGGCCTGGATGCGGCTGGAGGCGTTGGGATCGAGGTTGGCGTCGAGGGAGCCGTCGGCATTGAGTCGCGCCAGACGGTTGCGATTGGTCGTAACGAAGGCCCCGTTGGGTTTCAGCTGGGTGAAATTGCCGCCGATCAGAACCTTGCCGTCGACCTGCACCGCGAGGGTGTCGACCATGTAATTGGGGCTCGGATTGAAGCCGTCGTCGAGCGAGCCATCGGGATTGAGGCGCGCGACAAAAGCGTGCGAGAATTGGGAGGAAGCATTGCCGGGAGTGATCGCCGAAAAGGAGCCGCCGATCAAAACCTTGCCGTCGGGCTGGAGGGCCACGGCCAGGACCTTGCTGTTGGCGTTGGTGTTGGCGAAGGTCGGGTCGATCGTACCATCGCCGTTGAGGCGGACAAAGAAGCTGTGGTTGATGGCGGTATCGGCGCCGTTGGGCTGAAACGTGGAGAAATAGCCACCGGCCAAAATCCGGCCGTCGGACTGGATCGCCAGGGTCGTGACGCCGGCATTGGGTTCCGGGTCGAACGTGGCATCGATCGTGCCGTTGGCGTTGAGGCGCGCGAGGTAGCCCCGCGTCGTCGGCGTGGTCGCGCCATTCGGCTGCAACGTCGTGAAGGCGCCACCGACGATAATCTTTCCGTTGGCCTGCACCGCCAGCGCGAGGACGGAGGCGTTCGCATGCGGATCGAACGTGGGGTCGAGCGTGCCGTCGGTTTTGAGCCGGGCGATGTAGTTTCGGTTCGGCCCGCTTTGGGCGCCGTTGGGTTGCAGGGTGTCGAAATCGCCCCCGACCAGAATCAGCCCGTCCGGCTGCACGGCGATGGCATTGATTCCCACTTTCGCGGCTGACGTATTGGTATAGGTCGAATTGCTGGCATTCGGATCGAACTTGGTATCGAGCGACCCGTCGGCGTTGACCCGCGCCAGATGATTGCGCGTCGTCGGCGTCGCGGCGCCATTGGGCTGCAGCTTGGTGAAATTGCCGCCGAGGAGAATTTTGCCGTCCGACTGCAAGGCCACCACAGTGACCTGGCCGTTCGCGTTGGGATCGAAAGTGTCGTCGAGCGACCCGTCGGCGTTGAGTCGCGCGACGTTGTTGTGGAACGTGCCCACCGTCCCGTTGGGTTTCACCAGGGTGAAATTGCCCGCGATGATGATTTGGCCGTTGGGCTGGATCGCCGTCGCATACACGATGCCATCGACATTGGGATCGAAGCCGTCGGCCGCGGAAGGCGAGTTGCCTTGCGCGCGCAGCACCACAGGGGAAACCGCCAATAACGCGGCCCCGGCAATACTGATACGACGCAAGGAGGAGCTTAAAAACGAAACGATTCGCATGGCTAGAGTAGCTTGGTTGGCGCAAATCCGGACGAAGCGCAAGCGGCGACAGGCCTCTGGCGCAGCTTTGTTTCTGGGGTTCCCCCACTGCCCAGACACCCCGCGAAGGGTCGGCACAGCACAATCGGTTTAAGCCAAAGCGAGTAAGGAGAAATCACCGTCCGCCCTTAGAGTTCGCGAAGGGCCCCCGGGTTCCGGAAAATTCTCGTGCGGCTGCGGCCGGGCCGGGACTTTTGTTGCATTACTATCAAAGACGGCCGCTTTGGCTTTCTTTCCATCTGCCTCCCAAGGAAATCCCGGAAATGGTGCGATGGCTTGCTACCAGTTGTCGCTGCGGAAAGGCGCGGCGGGCAGGCCGGCGCCATTGAAGAGATTCGCCTCAGGCGCATTCTTCCACGCATACCGCACCGCGACCGGGGCGGGCACTTCCCGGGTGCTCACGATGAGCGTGGCACCTTCGATCCGGCCCTGCGCTGGTTGAAATTTCCGGTCCGCCCCGGCGACTTCGAGGGATTGTACGGGTCGGTCGTGCGCCACCAGGCCGCCCTCGTCGTGGGCGAAGCGCACGCGCATCGCGCCGCGTTCGGGCGTGGCGCCGGCAAACACCGGGCCGGACCAGTCGCACGGGATGTGGTAGACTCTGGCTTTTGCGATCAGCGCGAGGCGGCGGCCGACCTCCTGTTTGTTGGTCGGATGGATGGTGTCGGGGCTGCCAATGTCGATCGCCAGCGCCTGGCCCGTGTTGGGCAGCGCGAGCGCCTGCGCCTGGGCCTCGCGGATAAAGGCGAAGGCTACGCCGGTTGGATCGCTCGGCATTTTGTAATTGGCGAGGCTCACCCAATAAAACGGGATATCGCCCTGCCCAAAATGGGCGCGCCAAGAGGTGATCAACGCGGCGAAGAGGGCGCGATATTCGGACGGACGCTCGGAGTTGCTTTCGCCCTGATACCAAAGCGCGCCGCGCAGGGCATAGGGCAGCAACGGGCTGATCATGCCGTTGAACGGGCCGGTTGGCGTCCACGAATCGCCGGGGCCGCGCGGGGTGCGTGGCCGGGGTTGCCGCTTGAGAAAGGCCGCGTACGCGGCGGCGCCCTGGGCTTGGGCGGCCGCCTCGGCTTTCGTCCACCCGGCGAAGGTGGCGTCATAGGCGGGTTTGTTGGCCGGATATTCGGCGAGGTTTTTCCGCCAGCGTTCGCTTACGATCGCGAACGCCGGATTGCTCGCGAGCGCGGCCGGGCTCAGCCACGACTCAATCGGCGTACCGCCCCACGAACTGTGCACGATACCGATGGGCACGCCGAGTTTCTGGAAAAGGTCGCGGGCAAAAAAATAGCCGACGGCGGTGAACTTGCCGACGGTCGCGGGCAAGGCCGGCTGCCATTCGCCCCCCACGGTATCGCGCGGCGTGTCCGCGACGGTCCGCTCGATCTGGACCTGGCGGATGAGCGGGTAATGGGCGGCGGCGATTTCCTTCGCGGCATCCTGCGCGCGTTCGACCGGCCATTCCATGTTCGATTGACCGGAGCAGAGCCACACCTCGCCCACCACCACGTCGTGGACGATGACGATGTTCTGCCCCCGCGCCACGAGGTCGGCGCCCAGGGTGGAGGCCGCGAGCGGCGCGAGCACGACCACCCACCGGCCATCCGCGCCAGCCGTGGCGCCGATTGTCTGGCCGCCAAAGACGACGGTGATTTTTTCGCCGGCAGCGGCGCGGCCCCACACCGGCACTGGTTTGCCCTGTTGGAGCACGGCGCCGTCGCGGAAAAGCGGTGCGAGCGCGACGTCGGCGCGGGCAGTCAGCGTCCAGAACAGGAGAACGGAAAACAAAAAACGGGAATGGATGGTCGGCATCGAAAAGCGCAGGCGAAAATGTCGCAGGAGAAAAAACGCCGGTGAAAAAAACACTGGCGAGTCGGCACGCTAGGCGTCGCCCCTCCGTCCGCCAAGCCCCGATCAACGCGCAGCGGGAACTCGGGCGCAACGGCCGATTGGCGGTGGCGCAAGTGGCATGGGCCTCTTGCCCATGTCCGAGGGCTTGATACAAACCCACGGGCAAGATGCCCGTGCCACGGCGGGCATCCCAATGCTACCGTCAATCGGCAGATGCGCCCCGGGAACTCCCAGGTGTAACCTAATGGGTTACACTTTCGCAGTGCCTCCCCAGCTCTGGACTGTAACCTAATGGGTTACAATCGGGCGGGCGCTGCGGGAGGCAAACCGGGGCGGGCGTGGCGCGGGGCGCGGCGGTCGGACGGGGCAACTCCGGACTTGCGGGGCGGGCCGGGCGTACGCCTTTTAAACCGTATGAAAGTGTCGTTTACGGCCAAAGAATATGCCCGCCTGCTCGAACTCGTTTATCTGGGTTTGGGGGTGACGGGAGCGCAATCTGACGATCCGCAGAGCATGCCCGAGCGCTACGCCGGCGTGACGCAGAAGACCCTCGCGTTGGCGGAGACGTTTGGTTGCGCCGATCTGGTGGAAGTGGATGCCGCGGGGCAGTTCTTCCCGTCGGCCAAGCTGGAGGAAGGGCCGGCGCGCGAGAAGCTCGAGAAATTCGTGGGCGACTCCTTCTGGGCCGAGCTGGCCTCGCGTCTGGCTGAGCGCGATCTGCGCGCCGAGCTCGGCGCCACGAAAATCAGCGACGAGCTCGCCGCGGAGGAAATCGAAAAGCTCGAGCAACTCGAAGATGGCTACTGGCGCGAATTCGAGACCAACGGGGTGGATCACGTGCAGGTCCTGCGCGGTGGGCACGGGTGAGATGCGCCCGCAACCCCCGGCGGCAGGGCCGGGCGCCAGTGTCGCTCCGTGAGGCGTCGATAAACCTAAATTCCGCAGACCGATCTTGTCACAGAGGCCACAGAGCACAAACAGGAGTTCACCGAGGAAGACTTGGGGGCTGGTCTCGGAAAATCTGGATTCACTTGCTGGGTGAATGCCGCAGTTGCGGTTACTCCGATGCCAGGCTCTGGGTCCCTCCTGCTTGCCTCTGTGTCCAATGGTATTTTCTAGGATAAATCGAGCGGGAAGGCCTCACGGGGCTGGCTTGGCGTTCCAGACGGCGAGCGTATCGGCGGAACCCTGGCTGCGGACGCCGTTGTCGGTCAGGATTTCTTCCGTGGCCGCGACCATTTCCTTGCGGGGAAAGACCAGCGCTTCCGACGCGCGTCCGACAAACTCGATCGTGATGAATTCGTCCTGGGCGTCGCGCAACACGGCCACTGCGTGCCGAAGATTTTTTATGGCCACACCGTTGATGGTTTTGACGACGCGACCGGCCGGGTTCGCGTAGTTCTTGGAGAGCTTATGCGAGAAGAAAGGCGAGGGCACGATCACGAGTTCCTCCCCTTCGAACGCCGGTCTGTCGCCCCGCCGCGTGATCAACGGGCTGCCCGTGACGCTGAGGGCCGCGTTCACGCTCGCCGCGGTGGTGCCGCTGGTGATAGCCGCGACGATATCCTCGGTGGCGGGCGAAAGCACGAGCGGTCCGTACACGAAATACGACGGGTAGTTGCCCAGCAAAAACGGGAGGAGTTTCGGGCGGTCGGGCGACACGGGCAATTCGATCTGCAGTACCTTGCCGGCCCGCACGACGGTCAGCGGCACTTTCCCGTTCCGGGCGATTTTCTGGATCAGGTAGTTGAACCGGACGCGCAGATTGGCGCTCACTTTGATCATGCCCTCGTTGTCCACGCGCGTATCGCCGATCTTGGTGATGAGATCCCACTCTTTCAGCGGGTAGGCGGGGTCCGGGATGTCGGCGGCGTGGACGATCATGCCTTCGACCGCGGCATCGAGTTTCAGAAACGGACGGAGGGCGGGGTTTTCGAAAGTCTGCAATTCATCGAACATGGCGGGTTTGCCCTCGTATTTGCCGTCGGCGATGTCTTGGAGGAACAGTTCGATCTCTTCGCAAGGGATGATGTAGCCAATGTTCTGGGCGCCGCCCAGGTGACTGAAGGCGAGTCCGACCATTTTGTCGCCCACCATCGCCGGGCCGCCGCTGTTGCCGGGGTTGATGGCCGCGTCGATCTGGATGCGCAGGCCGGAGACGAAGTAGTTGTACCCGGTGAACTCGATGCGGGAAACGATGCCCTTGGTGATCGAGAGGCTCGTGCCTCCGGTGGGGTAGCCGTAGGCCATGACGGAATCTTTCACCTCGGGCAGGATGTTGGCGCGCGGAAGCGGGGGCCGCGTATCGAAGAGCGACTCGTCGTCGAGTTTGAGGACCGCGAGGTCGATGCCATAGGCAATCGCCTCGACCGTCGCCGAGATTTTATTGCCGGACTGGTTGGCCTGCACCTGCACCTGGCTCGCGTAGCGGACGACATGGGCGTTGGTGAGGATGCGTTTGCCTTCGATGACGACGCCGGTGCCGGAGGCTTCGTGCGGGGCCTGTTTGGTCCAGGGTTTGGACAGGTCGGGATACCGCATCGTGGAGAACACCTTCACGACCGAGTTTTCGATCCGGCCGGTCGAGTCTTCGGACGGAGCGGGCGGCGTGGGCTCGGCCGCGGCGGTTTGCGCGGCGGTCGGCTCCGCCGTGGCGGCGCCGAAGGTGAAGGTGGGGGCGACGAAAACAGCCGCGGCGAGCAGGCCGGCAAGCATCCCGTTTTGACGTGGGTAAAAGTGCATGTTGGACAGGGGCGAAACAGGAAGTGATGCGCATCCGTGGCGGAAAGCCAGAAACTATTTGCCCCTGTCTGACCTCCCTGAAGTTTCGTCGGAGATGCCGCCCGGCCTCATGGCTGGGCTATCATCCGCACTGGCCGGGGGAAGGTCAAAGGGGGAAGGGCAACACATGCATGGAATCGTGCCACTGCGAAAGGGCCACGGTCGCTTCGGCCTGGGCTTGCTGGGCTTTCAGGACAGAATCGAGAGAAGCGCCGCCGGCGAAACTTTTCATGGCAGTGTCCACCCAGCGGCCCAACAGGCAGGTCGCAGGCATGGTTTCGGTGGTGCCAAGGGAGGATCGTGGGGCGGCGTGGGCGGGCATGGATTGCGGCGGAAGCGGTTTCGAGGGCTGGCCGAAGAATGGGGCGTAGCCCGAGGTGAAAACGGCGACGGCAAGCGACAGGGCGAAGAGAGAGGCAGGCAAGGTTTTCATGGCGTGGTCGGAGTCCTTGGCTCCGGGCTGGGGGAGGGTGGTTGGTTTGCGGAGATTGGTTTCGGTACGCGCAAAACATACCCGATCCCGCGGCCGGACCGTTAATCGATAAACTCCATGCCGGGCATTGGCTGGATCGATACGCTGGATTCGCGGGGGTGAGCTGCGCAGCCGGCAATCCGGAACTCGGATCTTTTACCGCGAAACACCTAGCGCGGCGGAGCCGCAACCAAACCGGCAGTGGATTTTACAGGAGGGCGCAGAGGAAGCAGAGTCATACTAACGATCCGATCTTTTCGGAGTTTTACAGAAGGTAACGAAGACCAATTCTCGTCGCATATTACGCGCTTCGTTCTCTTGGTTGCCTCCGGTAAAATCCGATGTCGGTTGGTTTGGTTGCGGCTCCGCCGCGTAGGATCCCTGGGTTAAAAAAAATGCACGCAGGAAAACATCATGTTCGGATATTGTTTGAGTGCCCCACTTTCGCAGTATTCAGAGGCTCACCCGGCTGCGAAAGAGCTGGGCTTGCCGGCGCGAGAATTCGATCTCCTGGCCGCCGACCAGGATGACCTTTAGGCTGTCGCTGAACCACGGGCTAACCTTCTCAACGAACGTCACGTTGATGAGCTGCGCACGGTTGGCCCGGACGAACAGGCGGGCCGGCAAGCGCGCCTCCATGGCGCCCAGCGAACGGTGCAAGAGCGGCTTTTCGGAATCAAAATGAATCCGGGTATAATTATCTTCCGCTTCGAGCAGTCGGATGGAACGAATCGATACGAACCAACAGCGGTCGCCTGCGCGCACGAACACCCGGTCGTCCTCACGCAACGAAGCGTCCGTCCCGCCTTTGTCGTCCGCGGGCGGCGCCGGCAACGTCCGCGGCGGCGCATCGCGATTCTCCTCTGGCCATCGCCGGTTTTTGAGCTTTTCGAGGCTGGCGGCGAGCCGTTGCGGATGGATGGGCTTGAGCAGGTAGTCGAGCGCATTTACCTCGAAAGCGCGAATGGCAAACTCGTCATACGCCGTGGTGAAAATGACATGCGGATGAGGCGGCGGCAGCTCCTCCAGGAACTCAAACCCGTTGCGCCCGGGCATCTCGATATCGAGGAAGAGCAAGTCGGGCCGGATACCCGCAACCAGCTCCAGCGCCTCGCGGGCGTTGGCTGCTTCGCCGCATATCTCGATTTCGGAGATATCTTCGAGCAAACCGCGCAGTTCCTGCCGGGCGAACGGCTCGTCGTCGATGATCAGGGCTTTCACTGGGGTATTGGGTGGAGCGAGCCAGACGGGGTCAGATGACGTGCGGTGAAAAGCGTTCTTTACGGCACGGGCTCGGCCGGGTTGCGAGCGATTCCGAAGTCGGCCTGCGGCCGGACTGACGCAGGAATCAACACCTCGGCCGCCACGAGATCGGCTTCACATTGCACCAGGGTCAGACGCGCGGCCGGACCGAAAAGAAACGCCAGGCGGCGGCGCGCGTTCTTCAGACCCAGACCGGTCGATTCTGTCCCGTCCGCAATGATCCCCGGATTTGTGATGGAGATCAACAGGGCGCTGCCGCGAATCTCCGTCGTCAACCGAATCTCGCCCCCGGCTTCGCGCGGCGCGATGCCGAACTTGACCGCGTTTTCCACGAGACTTTGCACCAGAAACGGCGGAACCGCCCAGGCGGAGGTGGCCGGTGCGATATTCCGCTCGACTCGCAAGCGCGGCCCATAGCGCAATTGCTCGATCGCCAGGTAGCTGTCGACCGTCGCGAGTTCGCGTGTCAGGGGAATCAACTCCTGTTCACCCACCGCGAGCGAGGCACGCAATACGTCCGCCAGCAGGGTCACGGCCTCGCGCGGCTGCTGGAGTTCGCGGGGAATCAATGCCCGCAGCAGGTTGAGGCTGTTGAACAGGAAATGGGGGTTGAGTTGCGCGCGCAGCGCCCGCAGCTCGGCCTCCTTCAGCGCGGTTTCCAGACGCAGACGCTCTTCGAGGCTCGCGCGGTTATCCCGGTAGTTGGTGACGGCGAAATAAAACGCGATCCAGCCGCTCAGCACAAAAATGAACTCGTTGAAGAGCGAAAAGAACCGCATTGAAGGCATGCTCTTGGCATCGTGGAAAAACCACACGTATAGCGGGGCAAAAACGGGTCGGACGAGCGCCGCGCCCAGCACCGCCGCCAAAATCACGGCCACTCCAACTCCGCCGATCAGATGCCAGCCGGCCGAACGCGCCCGCAGCCAGAGAATCGCCCCGTGCAGCGGGTGCGATACGACCAGCCCGAAGAAACAAATCACTGCCCACGGGAAAATCCTCTGGAATGGGTGAGGTTCGCCGAGGATTGAGGCGGAGCCGAAATCGTAAATCACATTGCCAAGCCAACCCGCAAACTGGCAGCCCCAGTACGCCCAACCGCCCAGCCACTGGCGCCGCCAATCCAAGAGGCGGTCTGACCGCTGGAGTGCGTGAGGAACAACTGGCATGTCGTTCACGATGGACCGCCTCATTACCGTCGCCAAGCAGAAGCGGCCACGATCGGGGTCAGTGCGAAAGCACCTTCCAAAAGAAATCGACGTTATGCTGTTGGATGTCGCGGATCTCCCATTCGGTTCCCAGGAGCGAATCGTTCGACAACTGGGCGTACATGGGAAAATCCTTCAGCGGCAGCGCGGCCCGGGCTTGCTCCAGGGTTTTCCCCTCGACTTTGGCGCGCCGCACGCCGGTCCACAGCCTGTCGAGATAGCCGAGGAATTGCTCTACCTCCCCCTTGTGCATGAACTGCCGCTGGCTGCAGCTCATGAACCGCGTGTTTTCGTTGGATTCGTCCAGCACCGCGCGCAGCACGACAAACCAATTGTCCACCATCGCCGGTGTCGTGGTGTCGGCCAGGCTGCCGCTCGCAACCGGAATCCGCTGCGGGAAGAACAACTGTCCGACCATCACGAGGTTTTCCTCGGGCACACTGATGATCGTGTCGGCCACCGAGTGGAATCCTCCGAAGTAGACGAGGCGGACGGTCAGGTCGCCCAGGTTCAGGGTCAGGTGCCGATCGAAGGTGATGGTAGGTGGCGGCAGATCCACGCCGGCGTGGAAGTCGCGGTCGATGGCTTCAAAACATTTCACGCAGCCGGCATAGCTGGGCGTATCGAGATAAGCGGGATAGTTTTTGGCGTAGTATTCGCGCATCTTCGCGATCTCGCTGGCGGCGCTGAAATCCCGCCACCGCGCCTGTTTCGTGGGATCCACCGGCATCTTGAGCATCGCGCGGCGCACCGATTCATGCCCGATGATTGGGAGGTCGGCATAGGCCGCGTTGCCGCCGATGTGGTCGTCGTGTTCGTGGGAGTTGATCAGGTAGATGAAATCGCTGCGCTTGAATTCCGTCGCGATCGCTTGACGGAATCCGAGGGCGACCGACTTCGACCAGGAGGAATCGACGACCACCAGACCCTTGGAAGAAGCCAGGGCGAGAATCGCGTTGTTCCACGGATCGCCGTAGACCACGGCCACTCGTGGACTGACCCGGAGCACGTCGAGGCCGAATTCGTTGGTCGCGGCGGGGGAGTTGATGGCGAAGGCCGCGACAGAGGCGACACCGAGAAGGAACAGTTTCGATTTCATAAGGAAGGGAATGAACTGCGCTTTGAACCAAGTTGATGGGTGGCGAGAGGTTGATTTGGCGAATGGGCGTGCGATGGGATCGCATGTTCCGCGCGCGGCGGCGACGATGGGGAGAATTGCCTTCAAGGCACGGTCCGAGCTGCCAGCGGTCGTTTTCGGAGGCGAACGGTCGGACGGGTGGGTGGACTGCAACCCGGAACCCGGAACCCGGAACTCGGAACTCGGAACGACGGATTCCCCGGGTTCGGGGGATTTTTCTTTAACCCGCTGCGCTGTTCCTGCATTATCTGTTTTTGCCATGTCACCCTCTGGGCCACGACGCTTTTTGCCGTTCGTCTTGATCGTAGCCTCGCTGCTGCTTGGCGGCTGCGTGTATATCCGCCTCCTGCAGTTGAGAATTCAGCTGGGCGATTTCGACAAAAACTTCACTGTGGACGCCCGCGACGGGCTCACTTTGACCTTTAAGAATCCAATCCTGCTGGATGAAGACATGGAGGGGTTTTTC
>Ga0182021_10008879_pt1 | contig 11894 bp, 11 predicted proteins | sample 612E3MmetaG_FD_120493 | JGI IMG/M metagenome (GOLD analysis project Ga0182021, IMG submission 120493) | Permafrost microbial communities from Stordalen Mire, Sweden - 612E3M metaG (Illumina Assembly) | ecosystem: Environmental > Terrestrial > Soil > Wetlands > Permafrost | place: Sweden...
ATCCATTAATTTTCGCGGATCGGGCGATCCTTTGAGGCGATCGCTCGGATCTGCCATCGAGCACCAAATGCTGGACAAGACCTTCAATCCGCAAGCAGTGGAAAGCCGCCAGTCCGACCGCTGGAATCGCGCCGAAATCGGCCGGCCGGAAGGGAACGGCGCGCCCTTCACCGTCATGATGCCGCCGCCCAACGTGACGGGCAGCCTGCATGTCGGGCACGCGCTCAACCACACGCTGCAGGACGTCATCATCCGCTACCGTCGCATGCTGAAGGACCGCGTGCTGTGGCAGCCCGGCACCGACCATGCCGGCATCGCCACCCAGATGATGGTCGAGCGCCACTTGGCGAGCGAAGGCAAGTCGCGCGTCGATCTCGGTCGCGATGCTTTCGTCGAACGGGTCTGGGAGTGGAAGGAGAAATCCGGCGGGACAATCGTCAACCAGCTTCACCGCCTCGGCACCTCGCCGGACTGGTCACGCGAACGCTTCACCATGGACGAGGGACTTTCCGCCGCCGTGCGCAAGGTCTTTGTGCGCCTGTTCAAACAGGGTCTGATCTATCGCGACAAGCGGCTGGTCAACTGGGACCCGAAGCTGCACACCGCGATCTCCGACCTTGAGGTCGAGCAGAAACCGCACAAGGGCTCGCTCTGGCATCTGAAATACCCGATCGAGGGCATGCCCGACCGCTATCTGGTGGTGGCGACCACCCGGCCGGAAACGATGCTCGGCGACACCGCCGTCGCGGTCAACCCGGAGGACGAGCGCTACAAGGACCTGATCGGCCGCCATGCGGTTCTGCCGCTGGTCGGTCGCTTGCTGCCGATCGTCGGCGATGCACATGCCGATCCCGAAACCGGCAGCGGCGCCGTCAAGATCACGCCGGCGCATGATTTCAACGACTTCGAAGTCGCCCGGCGCCACGGGCTGGAACTGATCAATATCTTCAACCGCGACGCGCGGATCAACGAGAACGCGCCCGAGCGTTTCCAGGGGCTCGACCGCTACGAAGCGCGCAAGCAGATACTGGCCGAGCTTGAGGAAAAAGGTGTCCTCGACCTCATCGAACCGCACGACCATTCGCTGCCGATGGGCGATCGCTCCGGCGTCGTGATCGAGCCGTGGCTGACCGACCAATGGTACGCGGACGCCGAGCGGCTGGCGGGTCCGGCGATCGCGGCGGTGGAGCAGGGGAGGACCCAGTTCGTTCCGGCCCAGTGGGAGAAGACCTATTTCGAGTGGATGCGCAACATCCAGCCCTGGTGCATCAGCCGGCAACTCTGGTGGGGGCACCGCATTCCGGCCTGGTACGGTCCCGACCATCACGTCTTCGTCGAGGAAACCGAAGCCGAGGCCCATTCGTCGGCCCGGCAGCATTACGGTCATGACGTGTCGCTGATTCGCGATGCGGACGTGCTGGACACCTGGTTCTCGTCCGCCCTTTGGCCGTTCTCGACCCTGGGCTGGCCGGACGAGACGCCGGAACTCGCGGCGCATTACCCGACCGACCTGCTGGCCACCAGCTTCGACATCATCTTCTTCTGGGTCGCCCGGATGATGATGATGGGCCTGCATTTCATGGGCGACGTGCCATTCAAGCGAGTCTACATCCATGCGCTGGTGCGCGACGAACACGGCCAGAAGATGTCCAAGACCAAGGGCAACGTCATCGACCCGCTGGTCCTGATCGACAAATACGGCGCCGATGCGCTGCGCTTCACGCTGACGGCGCTGACCGCCCAGGGCCGCGACATCCGCTTGGCGGAATCGCGGGTCGAGGGCTATCGCAACTTCGCGACCAAGCTCTGGAACGCCGCGCGTTTCTGCCAGATGAACGAATGCTATCCGGTGGTGGATTTCTTGCCAGCCAACGTTACCTTGCCGCTCAATTGCTGGGCGATCGGTGAGCTGGCGCTGACGGCGGACAAGGTCGGCAAGGCGCTCGACGATCTTCGCTTCAGCGACGCGGCACTCGCCATTTATCAGTTCGCCTGGGGCAACTTCTGCGATTGGTACCTGGAGTTCAGCAAGCCGATCCTGGCCGAAGGCGGTGAGGGCGCGGCCGAGACCCGCGCGACCACGGCGTGGCTGCTCGATCAGATCCTGCTGCTGCTGCACCCGGTGATGCCCTTCATCACCGAGGAGCTCTACGAGAAACTCGGCGAGCGGGACGGCCGGTTGTTGGCCACCGCCAACTGGCCGGAATTCGGCGACTCGCTGGTCGATCCCGCCTCCAAGGCCGAGATCGACTGGCTGATCCGCCTGGTGTCGGCTGTCCGCAGCACGCGCTCGGACCTCAACGTTCCGGCGGCCGCCATCGTGCCGCTGATCCTGCGCGATGCCGGCGCCGTCAGCCTGGAGCGGCTGACGCGCTATCGCGGATTGATTGAGCGGATGGCGCGGGTGGACGCGTCCGACCCGGCCCGTGACGCGGAATCGCGCGGCGCGGCGCAGATTCCGCTCGAGGAGATGACTATCCTGTTGCCGCTGACCGGAGTCATCGACTTCGTTGGCGAAAAGGCGCGGCTGGACAAGGAACTGAAGCGACTCGCCGGCGAGATCGAGAAGATCGACAAGAAACTGGGCAATGCCCAGTTCCTGGAGCGCGCCCCCGAAGAGGTGATAACGGAGCAGCGAGATCGTCGAACCGACTACGAGTCATTGGCGGACAAGGCTCGCAAGGCTTTGGACATACTGGCGGCATAAAGGACGCCATTCGTGACAAATATTCCGCGTCTCGCGTCATGAGAAGACATCGCAGATTGGCCGTCTTGCTGGTGGCGTTGGTCGGCGGTTGCATGGTGCACCCGCTGCCGATGTCCGGACTGGAGATCAGCGCGGCGCTCAAGGATCACACGGCGGAGCTGCCCGGCGGGTTCATCGAATACTATGCCCCGGACGGGAAACTGCATGGCTGGTCCGACGGACAGCCCTATGAGGGGACCTGGGAGGTCCGGAACGACACGTTCTGTACGGCGCTCGACGGCGATCCCGCTGTCTGCTCGCAGGTGGGCCGCGACGGCGATGCGCTTTATTGGAGCCCCGACGGCGAGACCAAGAAGAACGGGGAAACGAAGCTTAGTCGTGTCAGCACGATCCTGCCAGGCAATCCCCAAAATCTCCAATAAGCCGGCGGTCGGCCGGCTTCAGAAAGTGTGTCCGATGATCAACTTGAGGACCACGTCGCCGGAGGCCCTGGTGAAGCCGTGCCCGACGCCGAACTGGATTTCGTTCTCCTCGCTCTTGTAGCCGACCACCCCGAAGACGAGTTGCTGCTGCCCGTTCGAGTCCTGCAAATGGCGGAGCAGCCCATAATCGGCGTAATGCTCGATCCCCACCGACCAGTTTGGCGAGACATTATAGGCGATGCGCTCGGCCGGCGTGATCCCGATCGAACCCAGCCCAGCGAACCCGAATTCGATGATTGGATTGGCGATCAGGTCGACCGGTCCGATCCGCACGCCGATGATCGGGCGAATCTCTGTGGAGAAACGCGTCGGTTCCCAATGGCGCGCGTTGTAGCTGAGCTCGAAATTCACGCCGTAGAAGAAGTCGCGCTGCTCGGCATGCGGGACGACGAACAGCGACCGGAGCTTGACGCTGTCGAATTCCGCCCGGCCACCGCTCGTGAGCGTATAGACCGGCACATAAGCGCCGACTTCCCACCAGTCAGTGACCCCGTAGGCGAATTCCGGAACGCCGTTCAGCGCGTGATTGGGCACGATGCCGCCCGGAATATCCGCTGTCTTGCGTCCAGATGGCGTGTAGTTGTTGTGCAGCGCCACGCTGAATTCGCCAGGCGCATTGATCTCGGCGTCATAGACCTCGATCTCGTCCATCTGCGCCCTGGCCGGCGCGCCATATGAAAGAGCCGACAGCATCAGGCTGATGGAGATGAATCCTCCGGCGTTTCCGATCGGAAATCTGCGCTGGAAGATGGATTTCTGCCGGTCGGTCAATGTCATCGCGATCTGTTCGAGGGCCCTGGTCGGCCAGTCCCGCTCAAATAGGCTGTCACCGGCGCTTGCGACATGCGACCACACGACGCTTGTCTAGTCGCGGAGGGTCAACACCACCGGCGTGTGGTCGGATGCCTTCTCCAATCCGCGCGGCCCCCGGTCGACGACGCAGTCTTCCAGCCGGTCGGCTGCCTCGGGCGACAGCAGCCAATGATCAATGCGGATCCCCTGGTCGCGCTGCCAGCGGCCTGCCTGGTAATCCCAGAAGGTATAGACATGCGGCCGGGGATCGACCGTCCGCAGCGCGTCTGTCAGGCCCATGTTCAGCAGCGCGCGATAACGGCCCCGCGTCTCCGGCTGAAACAGCGCGTCGCCGGTCCAGGCGCGCGGGTCATAACAATCGATGTCCTCGGGGATGACGTTGAAATCGCCTCCGATCACGAACGGCCGTTCGGCGTCGAGCAGGCCCTTCAGGTGTCGGTACAACCGGTCCATCCATGCCAGTTTGTAGGGAAACTTCTCGGTGGCGACGGGATTGCCGTTCGGCAGGTAGATATTGATGACATGCAGCCCGGCGATGTCGGCGGCGATGAAGCGGGCATGGTCGTCCCCGTCGCCGCCGGGCAGCTCACGCCCGGCTGGCTCGATCGGTAGCTTCGAGAGGATCGCCACGCCGTTATAGGACTTCTGGCCGACCCACAGGCAGCGATAGCCCAGCGCCTCGAATTCCAAGGTCGGAAAATCGGGCGTCTTGATTTCCTGCAGAACCGCGACGTCGGGACTATTGGCGGAGAGCCAGTCGCGGACGATGGGAAGCCGGGCCTTGATCGAATTGACGTTCCAGGTGGCGAGTCGGCGCAAGATCCGGTTCAGCCGATCGCGAAGGAGGTGCCGCACCCGCAGGACGACGTCGCGTTCGGATTGCGAACCTGAAAATAGGCGCCCATCAGGTCGTCAACGAAATCGACCTCCGAACCGGCGATCAAATCGAGTGAGGTTTCGTCGGTCACCAGCACCGCACCGTCACGTTCGAAGGTCAGGTCCTCATCGTTCAGCTGGTCGTCGAGCGCGAAGCCGTACTGGAATCCGGAGCAGCCGCCGCCGCTGACGGTGACCCGGAACATCTTGCTGGTCCCGTCCTTGGCATTGAGCTGCAATACCCGCCGGGCAGCGGATGCGCTCAAGGAGAGGCCGCGCGCCTGCGGCGGGGCGATCGGATTGGGTGTTGCGGTAGATAGGGTTGTCATATCATGAACTCCTGACCCCGCAACTTAGTGCCTGCGGGGCGCTTCGACAATGCATTGAACCCCATGGCGTGGCGTGATTGCGATTACAGGCCCCCAAGGCTAGTGTCCGACCCATGAATCACCGGCAAAATGGCGCCTCGGTCGCGGGCTCGAAAGGGGTGGTCCGGGCTCGTTATGCCTCGGACCCGGCCCTGTCGGGCGGCCGGCTTTATCCTGAGCCCGAGAGCGCGACCCGCACCGTCTTTCAACGAGACCGCGACCGGATCATCCATTCGGGCGCATTTCGCAAGCTGCAATACAAGACTCAGGTCTTCGTCTACCACGAAGGCGATTATTACCGGACGCGGCTGACGCATTCCATCGAGGTGGCGCAGATCGCGCGCTCGATCGCCCGCGTGCTCAGGATCGACGAGGATCTGGCGGAAGCGGTCGCCCTGGCCCACGATCTGGGCCACACGCCCTTCGGCCATGCGGGCGAATTCGCGCTCGACCCTTGCATGCGCGAGTATGGCGGCTTCAACCACAACGACCAGGCGCTCCGGATCGTGACGCGGCTTGAGGCGCGTTATGGCGGCTTCGATGGTCTCAACCTGACCTGGGAGACTCTGGAGGGGTTGGTCAAGCATAACGGCCCCCTGCTGCCGCTTGCGGAGGGCAGGGTGTTGCCGACCACCATCGCGGCCTTCCGGGATGTCTGGGACCTTGAACTCACGAGCCATGCCGGCCTGGAGGCGCAGGTCGCGGCGCTGGCGGACGATATCGCCTACAACACCCACGATATCGAGGACGGGCTGCGCGCCGGCTTTTTCACCTTGGATGAACTTGCGGCGCTTCCTCTGGTCGGAAACTGCATCAACGCGGTGACGACAGCATTTCCCCGGTTGGAGGAGGGACGTACGATTCACGAGACCACCCGCCGCCTGATCGACCATCTGGTGCGGGACGCGGTCGCGGAGACGGAGCGGAGGCTTGCGGAGGTTGCGCCGGATTCGGCGGCCGATGTCCGGGCCGCGGGTCGCCCAATGGTCGCGCTCTCCGCCCAAACATCCAAAGATGAGAAGGTGTTGCGGGAATTTCTGCAACGGCGGCTTTACCGGGATTATCGCGTCAACCGCATGACGAGCAAGGCGCGGCGGATGGTGCGCGATCTGTTCGACCATTTCATGGCGGAACCGGAGACTCTGCCGACGCCGTGGCAGGTTGAGATTGCCCGGGAGAACTCGGGAGACCGTGGCAAGGCCCGGGTCATCGCCGACTATATCGCCGGCATGACGGACCGCTTCGCGATCGCCGAGCATCAACGTATTTTCGACTTTCAAGAACGAAGAACATGAATATTTACAAACATTTCTCCACCATGGTTCAGGAGATTCTGACCGATTTGTCCAGCTCGGGCGCTTTGCCGGCCGGATTGGATCCGAGCCGCGTTTCGGTGGAAGCGCCGCGCGAGGCGGCCCATGGCGATCTGTCGACCAATGCCGCCATGGTGCTGGCCAAGCCCTGCGGGATGCCGCCGCGCGATCTCGCGACGCTGCTGCTGCCGCGCCTTCTCGATCTTTCCGAGGTGACGAGCGCGGAAATCGCGGGCGCGGGCTTTATCAATCTGCGCCTGACCGAGGCGTTCTGGCACGATCGGCTGCGGGACGTGATTCAGGCCGGCCCGGCCTTTGGCGAGAGCGACGACGGCAAGGGCCAGAGGGTCAATGTCGAATACGTGTCCGCCAACCCCACCGGTCCGCTGACCGCCGGACACGCGCGCGGCGCGATCGTCGGCGACGCCATCGCCAGCCTGCTGGTGAAGGTCGGCTATGATGTGTGCCGCGAGTACTACATCAACGATGCCGGCGCCCAGGTGAACGTCCTGGCGCGCTCGGCCCATCTTCGCTACCGCGAGGCGCTGGGCGAGGCGATCGACGAAATACCCGCCGGCTTCTATCCGGGCGAATATCTGAAAGCCGTCGGCGAGGCGCTGGCCGAACGCGACGGCGCGAAATGGCGCGACCTGCCGGAGCCCGAATGGTTGGCGGAGGTCCGGCAATTCGCCGTCGCCCGCATGATGGAGGCCATCGAGGCGGATCTGGCGCTCCTCGGCGTGCACATGGACCGCTTCTCGTCCGAGAGGAGCCTGGTGGAAGCCGGCGCGGTGGAACGCGCGCTCGAAGAGCTGCAAAGCCGAGGCTTGCTCTACACGGGCGTGCTCGAGCCGCCGAAGGGCAAGCAACTCGACGACTGGGAACCCCGCGAGCAATTGCTGTTCCGCTCCACCTCGTTCGGCGATGATGTCGACCGGCCGCTCCGCAAGGCTGATGGCAGCTTCACCTATTTTGCCAACGACATTGCCTATCACTTTGATAAATATAGCCGTGGCTACCCGACGCTGATCGATGTCGTGGGCGCGGACCATGGCGGGTGGGTTAAGCGCATCATGGCGGCGGTCGCGGCGGTGACCGACGGCAAGGCGGTGGTGGACGTCAAATTGTGTCAGCTGGTGAACCTGTTGCAGGACGGGCAGCCAGTGAAAATGTCGAAGCGTTCCGGGATGTTCGTGACGCTGCGTGACATTATCGATGAGGTTGGACGTGGCGTCGTGCGGTTTATCATGCTGACCCGCCGCAACGACCAGACGCTCGATTTCGACTTCGCCAAGGTTACCGAGCAGTCCAAGGACAATCCTGTTTTCTATGTCCAGTACGCCCACGCTCGCTGCCGCTCGGTGTTGCGGCTGGCGGAGGAGCAATATTCCAGGGAGGCGGTTTCACCGGACTATTTGCTGGCCAGCGATCTGGCGCGCCTGAGTTCGCCGGAAGAGATGGATTTGATTCGTCGCATGGCGGCCTGGCCCGCGGTGATTTCGGGCGCGGCGCAGATGCACGAGCCGCACAGGGTCGCGTTCTATCTCTATGAGTTGGCGGCCGACTTTCATCAGCTTTGGACGAAGGGAAAGGATAACGCCACACTTCGCTTCTTGCTCGAAGATGACCGTTCGCTGACAATTGCGCGACTCGCGTTGGTTCATGCCGTGGCAACCGTGATAGCTGGCGGTTTACGGCTTATCGGCGTCGAGCCGGCGGAGGAGTTGCGCTCATGACTTGGGAGCATCGTAGGGAGTTGAGGGCCGATCCCGGCGCGGCCCCCGGCGAAAGAAACATCGAAGCGCCCAGGCGCCGACGGTCCATCTGGCCGTCGATCGCGGTCGTCGCGGCGGCGGCGGCCTTTGGTGGCGTCATCTGGTACGCCTACAAGAGCGGCCACGATGCGACTGTTTCGGGACCGCCCCCGCTGATCAAGGCCGACACCGGCCCGGTGAAGGTCAAGCCGGATCAGCCGGGCGGCCAGGAAGTCCCGTTTCAGGATTCGACGGTCTATGACCGGCTGGGCCAGAACGGCCAGAAGCCGCAGGTGGAAAAGCTGCTGCCGCCGCCGGAACCGCCGGTTCCGCGACCGCAGCCGGTACCACAGGCTGAGGCCGCCGCCGCGGCCGACCCGGGGCAGGGCGTTTCGGCCGATCCGGTGCTGCCGCAGCCGTCAGGCAACGCGGTCCCGCCGAACGACAGCTCTCCGACGGCCCTGGCGCCGGCTCCGGGCGCGATCGTGACCACCGCGCCTCATCCGTTGCTGCATCCGGTGCCGTCGGTAATGCCGCATTCGGCGCTCGCCGAACTGCCGAAGAAGCTGCCGCCGGCTTCAAAGAGTCAGGCCACAACCGTAAAACCCGTTCAGGCGCCACCGCAGCCTGCGCCCAAGGCGCAAAAGCCGATGACGATCGCCGACCTGGAAAGCAAGGCTTTGCAAAACAGCACGGCTCCGATCGTGACGCCGGCAAAGCCCGTTCCCGCGTCGAAACCGGCTGCGCCCGCCAAGCCGCCTGCGCCCGCGCTGGTCGCCGCGGTCAAGCCGGCCGCGCCCGCGAAGCTGGCAGCCGCGGCGAAGCCGACGTCGGGGGGCAGCTTTCGCGTCCAGTTGATGTCCGTGCGCACGCCCGAGGCGGCCGCGACTGAGCTCAGTAAATTGAAGCGCCGTTTCCCCGATCTCGCCAACGTGTCGACGGTCAAGGCGGAGATACCGGGAAAGGGAACGGTCTACCGGCTTCAGGCCGGGCCGTTCGAACAGTCCGGCGCGAAATCGATGTGCGATCACATGCGGGCGCAGGGCCTGGGCTGCATTGTCGTCAAACCCTGATGCTTCGGGCAACCGCCCGCGCGCCATTATTTTCGGTTGCGCGGATCTGAGCCTGCGGCCTGAAGAGGCGCGGTTCTTCTCGACCGCGAATCCGCTCGGCTTCATCCTGTTTCGCCGGAATGTGGCGAATCCCGATCAATTGCGCGCACTGGTCGGCGAACTGCGTCGCTCGGTCGGACGTGCGGATGCACCGATCTTGATCGATCAGGAAGGCGGCCGGGTCGCCCGCCTCGCGGCGCCGCATTGGCCGTTGCTGCCGCCGGCGCGCGCCATCGGATTGCTCGCGGAACGGGATTTCGCCGCCGGAGTTCGGGCGGCGACCGCGCTCGGGCGTGTGATTGGCGGCATGCTGGCCGAGCTAGGTCTCGATGTCGCCTGCGCCCCGCCGGCCGATCTTCTGCTGGCCGAAACCCATGCGGTGATCGGCGACCGGGCTTTTTCGGCTGATCCCCGGATGGTGGCGGCGCTCGGGGCCGCTGTGTGCGCAGGATTGCGCGACGCCGGCGTGACGCCGATCGTTAAGCATATCCCCGGTCATGGGCGCGCCACGGTGGACAGCCATCTCGCGCTGCCGCTGATTTCCGCGGATCGCGCCACGCTCGACGCGACCGACTTCGCCGCCTTTCGCGCTTTGGCCGACGCCCCTTGGGCCATGGTGGCCCATTGCGTCTATAGCGCTTACGATTCCGCGCATCCGGCGTCCACGTCGCCCGAAATGATAGCCCAGGTCATCCGGCGGGCGATTGGATATGACGGCATCCTGATCGCCGACGATATCGGCATGAAGGCGCTGCGCGCGCCGCTCGCCGAGAACGCGGCGGCGACTCTGGCGGCGGGCTGCGACCTCACCCTCCATTGCTCGGGCGATTTGGCGGAGATGGAGGCGATTGCTCCGGCGGTCACGGCGTTGAGCGACGAATGCTGCCGCCGGCTTGAAAAGGCCGCGGCGTGGATGGGGCAGGGGGGCGAGTCCTTCGAGTGGGGCGCCGAACTCGGGTTGCTCAAGGATCTGGCGCCATGGTGAAGCGTCGGCCGGAAGTAGCCGCCTTCGATGGCGAGGCCGAAATCAACGAGGACGGGCAGTTCCTGCTCGACCTGGATGGCTATGGCGGCCCGATCGACGTCCTTCTCACTCTGGCGCGCGATCAGAAGGTCGACCTGACCAAGATTTCCATTCTAGCCCTGGCGGAACAATATCTCGCCTTCATCGAACGGGCGCGGCGGCTTCGGCTGGAACTGGCTGCCGACTATCTGGTGATGGCCTCGTGGCTCGCCTTCCTGAAGTCCAAGCTGCTGCTGCCCGAACCGGAGAACGAGGACGAGCCGTCGGCCGCCGAAATGGCGGACGCGCTGGCGTTTCAGATCCGGCGTCTGGAATCGATGCGTCAGGCGGGGGCGAAACTGTTCGGCCTGCCGCAATTGGATCGGGATTTCTTCAGGCGCGGCGATCCGGAGCCGATCATGGTCGAACGCCGCAGCGCCTTCACGCTCAGCCTGTATGAACTCCTGTCCGCCTACAGTCAGCACCTCGCTCACCGCAACCGGGAGCTCTATACGATCGAGCCCTTCCTGCTGCATTCGGTCGAGAGCGCGATCGAACGTCTTTCGCGCATGATCGGCCGCCTGCCGGGATGGACCCTGTTGTCGCGTTTCCTGCCATCATACAATGCCGAACAGGTCGGAGTGGGCGAACAGTGTCGGCTCATCGGCCGATCCGCGGTGGCGGCGACCTTTGGCGCCACGCTCGAACTGGCCAAGCGCGGCGTGGTGTCGATCCGTCAGGATGGCAGTTTCGAACCGATCTATATCCGACCCCAACCGGGCGGCGGGAGTGGGCAATCGTGAATGCCGATGATTTCGATGCTTTGCGGTTGCTCGAGGCGCTGTTGTTCGCTTCGGCGGAGCCTCTATCCGAGAAAGCGATAGGCCAACATTTCGACGCGGGCACGGATGTGCGGTCGCTCCTGATACAGCTTCAGTCGAACTATGCGGGTCATGGCGTCAATCTCGTCGAACGCGACGGCGCGTGGGCTTTCCGCACGGCCGCCGACCTCGGCTATCAATTGCGCATCGAGCGGGTGCAGCAGCGCAAGCTGTCGCGCGCCGCGATCGAGACCCTGGCGGTCATCGCCTACCACCAACCTGTCAGCCGCGCCGAGATCGAGACGATTCGCGGCGTCGCCACCGCGCGCGGCACGCTCGACGTCATGATCGAAGCCGACTGGATCAAGCCGGGACCACGTCGCGAAACCCCGGGGCGGCCCGGAACCTGGGTGACGACGCAGGCCTTCCTCGACCATTTCGGCCTCAGCGGTCTCAAGGACCTGCCCGGCGTGGACGAACTGAAGGCGACCGGCCTCATCGACAAGCGGCCGGCGATCCAGGCCTTGATCGATCCGGAAGCGGTCGAGGAGGAAAGCGACTCTGACGACCTGACCGGGTCTCTGTTTTAGGCTGGTGGCGTTGCCACGCCATTTGGCGATGTGCTGACTGTCCTGGCCAAACCCG
>Ga0182021_10008880_pt1 | contig 11892 bp, 7 predicted proteins | sample 612E3MmetaG_FD_120493 | JGI IMG/M metagenome (GOLD analysis project Ga0182021, IMG submission 120493) | Permafrost microbial communities from Stordalen Mire, Sweden - 612E3M metaG (Illumina Assembly) | ecosystem: Environmental > Terrestrial > Soil > Wetlands > Permafrost | place: Sweden...
GCGACAAACTTCCTCACCGTCGTTGAATCATCAACAACCAAAACTACCTTGTCCATACTTTTATTACTCCTTTTTATATACGGTCGTCTTGGGAAAACTCACTATTTTAAATGCACTTGAAATTCTGTGCAGCATTTCCGAAGAACCTATAAAGAGATATCCGCCTCGATTGAGACTATCGTATAAATCACCGACAACTTGAATTTTCGATTTTAAATCAAAATAGATAAGAACATTCGAGCAAAAAATAAAATCGAAGTGTGTCATTTGCCGCATCATGTGGTGGTCAATCAAATTATTATATTCGAATCGCACGAGCTCTTTTACTTCTGGCCGGAGGTGGTAAAGCCCGTTGGAATAATCAAAATACTTATTCACATATAGTTCCGGCAAAGAACGAATGGCATAATGACTATATTCACCTCTGCGTGCCATGTCGATCACTGCAGTGTTAATATCGGTGCCTATGATTTCAATATTCAGGTCGGGATATCGAGGCTTGAGGCGTTCTAAATAGAGCATTGCGAGCGTATAGGGTTCTTCACCGGAAGAACACGCCGCACTCCAGATCCTCAGGCTCCGTCCACCTTGTGCTTTCTTGGCATCGATGATTTCCCCTGCAAGTTTCTGCTGAAACGCGTTCATCTGTGCTTCGTTACGAAAGAATGAAGTCTCATTGATTGTGACAATGTTGCACAGTGACTCGAACTCACTTTCTCTATACTGACCATATTTCAATAAGTAAAGATAATCTTCAAATTGGGGGACATTAAGTGATTGGAGGCGTTTTGCAAGTCTTCCCTCGATTAAATATTTTTTCTTTTCCGGGAAATAAATACCTGTCTTCGAATAAATAAAATCTCTTAACAATTCAAAGGTCTCGTCAGAAAGCTTCGGAGAAGTTGATAACTCGGTTCGGATTCTATCTGGGGACTTTTCAAACACGATCATCGACTCTGTTATCAGGGAGTTCATCTCCAATGATTGATTTACCAATTTCCGCCGGAAATCCAGCGCCCCGTAATGCTGAAATCGCTGCTTCTTGAACCATTTCATTCTCGTCGTTTATAAAACGAGCGATGCATTCAAGAACACGCCTCGTTGGCATTGTACCCATTTGGTCTATTATATGAACACGAGACCATGGATCCAGGTCAATGAGAGCGTCATTCAAAAAGTCTGCAGCACTATCGCAATCGAGACGGAAAAGCGTATCCGCAATGATTTCACGATCTTCCTGACTGGCATCCTGCCATGCTTCCACAGTCACAGCAATGGTCCGTTTCAATTCAGTGTCTTCTATTGGGTAAGCATGAAAACTTTTATACGAGTGAATAAATTCGGTCGCAAGTTTTCCAAGCAGCATAATTATTTGAATCTTTCCTCTTGACACCCCTCCTTCGAGACACTCAACGGCAATTTGAAAAGCCAGGGGCCTGGCAGACATCTGGGCTATCACGACGAAGTCCATTTCTTCAGAAATACCTAGGGAGAGAAGAAGAGCCCGCGTTACATCTTTATCTTTAAATTGAACCAACCCTTTTGCAGCACTCAGTTGAATATATTGATTATCACTGTGTAGTGCATGCAATAAATCAACCCGAACTGTATCATTAAATTGAAATTCTATATTACACCGTTCTATAATGTGCACCATTTCATGCAGCAATACATCCCGAAGGTGTTCTTTGATATTTTCATAGTGGGCGAGAAGTATATCTAATGTTTTATCGTTTCCCACTATTCCAATTGCATCGAGCAGTGCGAAAAGATATACTCCATCGGTATTGCCGGCAGTAAATGCTTCTTTGAATTTATTTTCGAGAAAACTCCGAACGGAGTCGCCGCCGATTTTACCAAGCGCTTCGATTGCCATGATGCGGGCGAATGGATATCGATTGTAGGTGTCGCCTATTGGTACGATGGCAACAGTACTTCCAATATTACCAAGTGCTTCGAGTGCAGCAACTATAACATTGGGATCTGAATCTTGTAAAAGCGGCAACAAATAATAAATGGGTTCTTTGCTCTTTATTTCTCCTAGTATATCAACTGCTAATTTGCGAACATCTTTGTTATCAGATCTTAGATATGGTACAAGTGCATGAACCGAGTTTTCTCCCAATCTGATAAGTAATTTTGCAGCAAGATTTCGGGGTGCAATATTTTCATCCTCAATATGATAGACGATGGCACGAGCTGCGCCCACTCCGCCAATACTGAGGAACGAACGTGATACGGCATCCTCGACACCTTTGTTTTCATCCTGGATGGCAATCGAGAGAACCGCTAGGACATTCCGATCGTTGCAATCTGTAAGATCTTCTGCAGCTCTGCGCCGAACATCAGGGTCAGGATCCGTCAGCAGAAGACAGATAAGATTTTTTGTTTCTTCATTCATAGAATCTTTTTCGGTTCATTCTGATTATGTCTGTTTTCCATCGGCTGTCAATAATTACATCATTTTTTTATTTTCAATTATATCAACGCCCATCAATGTTCAAAGAATATGCATGTCGATTATGGGAGGTCTATATTATTCTGACATACTTGGTAACGTAAGCAATTTTTGAATATCCGGATCATTCAGATTCTCGCGAGTGACTACGCGTACACCGATATCAATCATTAATGGAACTTTCTTTCCGCGGATGTTATCGACAATCGTTTTGATGCTTAGATATCCCATTCGTGTTGGATCCTGGGTAATGAGCGCACTGACTTCACCTTTCTTTAACGCTTCAACAACGGGAGTCGGAGTATCGAAACCAACGAATTTGAGTTTGCTGGTTAAATTGGCATCTCGTAATGCAAGCAGCATCCCTATCGTTGATAGCTCATTTGGGCAGAAAACACCGTCGGCTTCCTTGAGTTGACTTAACAAGTCCATACTTGCTTTTTTAGCCTCATCCACGGTTCCGCCTGCATAACGATCTTTCACGATCATTCGAATGTTTTCGTGTTTGGCAATTGCTTCGAGGAATCCTTCTTCACGTTCCGTCGTGTTGGCTTGGCCTTTTACATATCGTAGCAGCACAACCTTGCCTTTGCCTGTAAGCAGCTTGGCAAGATACTCGCCTGCAAAACCTCCAGCATTTCTATTATCTATCCCAACAAAACTAATGAAATCCTTTCCCGCCTTTCCTTTAAGTGCACTGTCAAAAATTAAAACAGGTATTTTTTTCTTCATCGCCTTAGAAACTGGTTCACTAAGGGCATCATAGCTTATCGGCGAGAGAACTATTCCAGACACACCGTCTGTAATACACTGCTCAACGATTGCGATTTGCTGTTCCTTATCGCTTTCAGTCAGCGGAGCCTTCCAGACAATCTCAACATCTGCTGCAGACATAGCTCCTATTTTTGCGCCTACGTGTACCGACTTCCAAAACACTGATTTGTTGCTTTTTGGAATAACAACTATCTTGAGTTTATCTTGGGTTAACACTAAGGATTGTAATCCGAGCGTAGTAACAAAGATAATTAAAAAGCGTATGCATGTGGTTTTCATGGTTTATTCTTCCATTTGATTAAGATACGGTTTTTCAATAATGCAATAAGTTATATTGGACTTTATCATTCTTGAACTCGAATAGATCACGGGTATGTTTGTTTTTCGATGCTGAAGTAGGATCTCCTGTGTATCACTTATGTACTTCCTCGGTACTGTGAATATTTCTTTGCACATTCAAAACAGCTTATTCCACACCACTTGACATTGAATACAGTTTTTTTATTTCCGGATCATTGAGGTTCTCACGAGTTACCAGCCGCACTCCGATATTAATCGACAGGGGAATTTTCTTCCCACGGATGTAATCGACCATTGTTTTGATGCTTTGATAACCCATTCGTGATGGGTCCTGGGCTACCAATGTATTTATTTCTCCGTTTTTTAATGCTTCAATCAAAGGTAGAGATGCATCGAAGCCAATGAATTTGATTTTGCCGGCCAGATGAGCATCTCGCAAAGCAAGCAGCATACCATTCGTTGCTGTTTCATTGGGGCAGAAAATTCCATCAGCTTCCTTAAGTTGAATTATCAAACTCATATTTCCTTTTTTAGCTTCATCTATAGAACCACCCGCATTTCGATCTTTTATAATCAATTGAATGTCTTTCTCCTTAGCAATAGCTTCGAGGAATCCTTTTTCGCGTTCCATCGTACTGGCTTGACCTTTCACATATCGTAGCAATAGGACATTGCCTTTGCCCTTCAATAATTCGGCAAGATTCTCGCCTGCAAGATTTCCTGCCTTCTTGTTATCTATGCCGATGAAACTGATGAAATCTTTTCCAGGTGTTCCATTGAGCGCACTATCAAAAATTAAGACGGGTATTTTTTTCTTCATTGCCTTGGAGACCGATTCGAGCAATGCATTATTATCTACCGGCGAGAGAATTATTCCCGAGACACCTTCCTTGATACACTGCTCCATAATTGAAATCTGTTGTACTTTATCATTCTCTGGTTGTGGAGACTTCCAGATGATCTCAACATCTTTTGATGTAACAGCTCCTATATTCGCGCCAGCGCGCACCGATTTCCAGAAATTAGACTCTTTGCCTTTTGGAATAACGGCAATCTTGAGTTTTTCCTGCGGGAACATATATAGCTGCAATCCCGATACAAGGATCAACAAGGATAGAAAACGAGTGATCGTTCTTTTCATAATATTAGTCCTTTCATTCAAGCACACTATGCATTGATAATGAACCAAGTGAAACAAGTTTCATGCTTGTGCATTATTTCTATCGTATCTATTTACTTTGTTGATTCCAGCTGTTGTTTTTCTTTGTCTTTAAGAATTCGCTCGAGGTCTAAAAGAATCAATAGTCGATTTTCCAGTTTCGCGACTGCGGTGATATACTCCGATCCAATACCCGCGACAATAGATGGAGGCGGTTCGGTGATGTTCTTTGGAATCCGAAGTACTTCACTGACCGAATCCACAACAAAGCCAACAACCATCCCGCCTAACTCGACAACGATAATGCGCGTATTACGGTCACTTTCCTTTGGAGGAAATCCAAAGCGTTTCCGCAGATCAATAATGGGAATAACTTTTCCGCGCAAATTAATCACACCGCTGACGAAATCAGGTGAATTGGGTACTCGAGTAATCTCTACCATCCGGTTGATTTCCTGAATCCTTTGAATATCCAATCCAAATTCTTCATGACCAATATTAAAACTCACAAGTTGAAGGAGCTCTTCCGTCTGAGTTTTCATTTCCTTTTGAGCTTTTGCATTTATTGAGGTTGTCATCAGCATACTCCTTTTATTAAGGCATAAATTCTCATTACAGAATGGTTCGAATGTGAAGAATCAGCTCATAGTCCATCTGCAAAGCAAGCTTCATTTTCAATTACAAAAATTGTCATCTTACGAGAAACACTTTGATCATTTTGTGAAAAACCTGTTCCATGCTCTTTATTTTTAATACAACCATGTTCTTAGTAACTCATGCAATTTAATTTGCACAATAGTGGCAAGCAACGAAATCGGTATAACTCTGATTCTTCTATAAGAATAAACCTACTAGGGATACCGCGATTAAGCGAATTCAAGTTTGGTATGCCGATGAGCTGTGAAATTTCATCTTTTTGCTGGTTTCAATGCCATATAATAATTAAAGAACGGACCAATCGAATTTGGAGCGCTGTGAGAAAATAGTGAGGAGAAGAAAGTGGGTGCATAAAAAAAACACATGGGATCATTCATTCAGATAAAAATATCATTGGCTTGAGAATAGTTCGCTCATACTAAAGAATTTCAGAACCCCGTCCAAATTATCCGATGGCCTGACGTTCTTATGCAGGCAGTTATGTCACCAGGTTGTTTTGTAGAGCATAGGTTACTATTTGGGCATTATTCTCCAGTTTCATTTTCTGTAAAATGTGTGTACGATGTGTGCTTACTGTTTTAACGCTTACTGAAAGTTCTGCTCCAATCCCTTTAAGTGACATGCCTCTGGCGATCATCAACATGATTTGATATTCACGATCAGAAAGATGTTCATGGGGAAGTTTTGGTGAACCTCGGCTTACATTTTGTGCGATTGATTCAGCAAGTAATTGTGAAATATACACTTTGCCAGCGGCAACACGACGGATTGCAATAATAAGTTGTTCAAGCGCAGTGTCTTTTGAAAGATATCCGGATGCACCGAGATTCAATGCGCGAATCCCAAATACTTCTTCAGGGTTCATGCTTAAGACGAGTATAGCTAAATCAGGTTTTTCTGATTTTATTCTTTTAATCGCTTCAAGACCGTCAAGCTTCGGCATCGAGAGATCGAGTACGAGAACATCAAACTCCGCGCTTCGAATTTTATCCATAACTTCGAGACCATTGCACGCTTCGTCTTCAACTTTAATATCCGGAACATCTTTCAGAATTGTTTTAAGTCCTCTTCGGACTATCGGATGATCATCAGCTATGAGAACACGAATCATGATACACTCTCTCCAATCTTGTTATTCTTCGTTGGGACTTCCACCGTCAGCACTGTTCCATTTCCTGTCTTGCCCTCGATTGTGAAAGACCCACCAACCATACGGATACGTTCACGAATGCCGACGAGACCCAACGATTTCGTTCCTTTCAATTCTTTCTTTGTGATACCACGTCCGTCATCTCTTATAACAAGTATGACAGAACCCTGCCGCAAGGATAACCTGATAAAAACATGTTCTGCCTCCGCATGACGCAGAATATTGGTCAGGGCCTCTCGAAAAATCCGATAAAGGGTTGTACTAATCTGACTTTTTATTACAATGTCTGCAGGTTCAACAGTTATTAGTCCTTTCAAGCCCGTTTTCTTTTCCACCTGATCGATATCCCACTGTATCGCACCGGTCAGACCAAGTGCATCAAGTTGCGGTGGACGGATCTCTTTCGAGATTCGTTTCACCGAGGCCAACGCATCATTCACCGATTCCATCATTGCATCAATTCTTACAGTAACATCGGAATCGCTCTTGACACCTTCTAATTTAAGCCAACTTAAATCAAACTTCAAGATCGTTAACAATTGACCGAGTTCATCATGAAGTTCACGCGAGATCCGTTTTCGTTCTTCTTCAAGAATATGTTCTAGGTGTTCTGTGAAGTTTTGCAGTTGCTTTCGCGAGATTTCAAGTTGTTGTTCGGCTTTCCGACGTTGTGTGATATCGCGGCTCACCATGACCATCCTCTGCTCGCCTGAGGATGTATAATAAACTCGTCCTGAGGACTCAAACCAATGCCATCCGCCTGATCGATCGCGGTATCGGTACGTTGCACTTCCCCCTAATTTCCTGAGAATCCCTCCTATTATAGCCTTATCCCTCCCATAGACCCTTGATAATAAATCAGTACCAACGAGGTCCATTGGTTCAAACTCTAAAATCGGTTTAACATTCGGACTGACGTACAGGTATTTTCCTTCAGCACTAATTTCAGACACGATATCCGTTGAATTCTCAACAAGCAAACGGTAACGTTCTTCACTCTCGCGCAGTGCTTCTTCTGCGTGTTTATGTTCGGTAACATCAAAAACAAAACCTTCGTAATAGAGAACTTCGGATGATTTATCCCGGACACCGTGGATCGTTATTAAAACCCATATAGCGGAGCCGTTTTTTGTTTTCCATTTGGTTTCATAACTCAAAGTTATATTTTTTTCTGCAGAACCATCTTCAGTAACGAACCGTTCCCGATCTTTTTCATCGTAAAAGATGTCCTTCCACATATTACATCCTAGCAATTCATTGACACTCTCATACCCTAATATATTTGCAATACTACTATTTGCGCTCAGCAGTTTTCCTGAGAGAGTTGATTGGTAAATGCCGATCGGAGCCCATGTTACTATATCTCTATATTTTTTCTCGCTCACTTGAAGCGCCATCTCTGCCCATCTGCGTTCTGTGATATCGGTAACCGCTCCGACAATAGCAATTGTCTTTCCGTCCTTTACGACGGGTGCTTCCTGAATTTCCACCCAGACCCGGCGCCCTTTCCTGCTTATGAGTTCAAGTTCATAAGCTTCCTGCCTTACACAAGTCTGGACCGCTTTTTTTGCAAGGTCACAACCAAGTTTATTAATCGAATTGTCCGTCATAAATTCAGTAAAGGGAACTAAAGCTTCATCCGGCTCACAATCAAAAATTTCTGTGGCTTGAGGACTGAGGTATGTAAAGACCTGATCGGTATTACGTGAATAGAAAAGATTTGTACTGTTTTCAACTATGTTACGTAATTTTTCATCCCTTTCTCGCAATGCTTCTTCAGCCCGCTTGCGGTCGGTGATATCTCGTGCAATAACAATAAAACCCGTCACTTTTCCCTGACTATCCTTCAGCGGTACTTTACTAGTAAGATGCCAACGAAGTTCATTTGTATCTTGACGCAGGATCAATTCTTCCTTTTCGATCAAAGGCTCACCTGTGTTGACAAACTTCATCTCATCTTCGTAATATTGTTTCGCCAACTCGGGAGGATGAAAATCAAACGTTGTCTTCCCCAGAGTATCCTCTTGACTTTTCATTCCAATCGACTTCAAATGGGCATGATTGTTCAGTATGAACCGGCCTTTGGCGTCTTTAAATTGAAAAAGATCGGGTAGATTGTCAATTATAGCTCGAAGTAAATTACGTTCATTATGAAGCTCTTCCTCAGCACGCTTGCGTTCGGTGATATCGGTGGCAACTCCGACGAGACCGATAGGCTGTTCCTTTTCATCATAGACGATCGAAGTCGAAAGAAATATGGGAAACAGTGTACCATCTTTTTTTCTATTCAGCAGTTCTCCCTGCCAACCACCTTTAATTGTTTCACTTAGTATCGTCCGCTCGTGAATGTTTGGATCAGTAGAAACAATGCTGATTGAGTTCCCAATAATTTCTTGTTCGGTATAACCATACGTTTTTAAAAAAGCATCATTGACGAAAAGTAAATTATTGTTAAGATCGGTAATGCTGATTGATTCACCAATGCTTTTTACCATATGACTGAGCAAGGTCAATGATTCCATTACTCGCTTTTGCTCTGTGATTTCTCGTCCTATTCCAACAAGTCCAACAATCCTTCCTTGGTTATCTCTCATAGGAAGCTTAAAAGTGAGCAGCCAGTTTTTCTTGCCCCCTTTGTCAAGGTAATATTCCTCTTTATTAAGCACCGATTTCCCGGTGTGGATAACAGAGATGTCGTCAGCATAAAATCCTGATGCAATATCTGCCGGGTATAAATCAAAATCTGTTTTACCCAAAACTTCTATTTCGGATTGTCTACCCATATTACGAACATCTGCTACATTAGCAATCGTCTTGCGGCACTCCGAATCTTTCACATAAATGGCATCCGGCAGATTATCAATCACTAACCGGAAGAGGTTCCGTTCACGTTTAAGTGATTCCTCTGCTTGTTTGAGTTCGGTGATATCGGTAATTGTGCCAATATACCCGACTATTTGATTTTCAGAATTTGTTTCCGGAATTGCCTGCCCCATCACCCATGCAATTGTTCCATCAGGTCGCAAGAAACGGTAATCAGAATAAGATGTATCGTGAAGCCGCGTTGCTTCCTGCCATCCTTTGAATAATTTTGTCTTATCATCCGGATGCACTGCATTGAGCCAACCATCGCCTAATGCCTCTTCAAATGATAATCCAGAGATTTGACACCATTTCGGATTCACATACGTGGTAGAACCTTTTTCATCAGTATGAAATATCCCGACAGGAGAAATCTCGGTGAGATTTTTATACCGTTCCATACTATCTTTCAACGCTTTTTCACTTAATTTTCGCTCGGTAATATCACGATCAATGCCAATGGTGTATGATTTCCCATGCCACGTGATCGGGACACCGACATATTCAATGGTATTATCTTTTCCATCCGGTCGAATCCATGAGAAGGACCCCCGATATGCCGTCTTTGTGGAAATAGATTCCAACCGAGTGAAATTTGATGACTCTTCAAGCGGTATCTGGAGTGATTGTGTAACTCCGAGATTCAGCAGCTCTTTGCGAGTACGGCCTGCCATAGCAGCGTACCGCTCATTGCATTCGACGAGTCTCCTCTTGGAGAGATCCGGGTTTCCATCATACATACATATGCCATCAAACACATTTTCGAACACCATTTGAAATCTTTCTTCCGACTCCCGAATTTTTTCTTCCGTACGCTTCCTCTCGGTGATGTTGCGTATGATCACAACAATCTGATCCTCGGGGAGCGGTACAAGCCTGGCTTCAAAAAAAAGAATCTGATCTTGTATGGATAATGGATATTCTATGTTAACAATTGTTCTTGATTCTCGTACTTGCTGTATCGCTTCACTAAATTTTTCACTTACCTGCTTTAATGGAATATCCTGAATTCGTTTCCCATGCAAGTCCTTAGGATTTAGTAGTAGATCCGTGGTGGCACCTACTTTGTAATTTAGGATCCTCCCCTCACTATCAATTCGAAATAGTAAATCAGGTATTGCTAAAAAAATTGCCCGCACTTCAGAATTTGCCTGGAGAAGCTCCTGTGAACTCAGTTCTAAAGACCGTTCAAGCATCCCACGATCCATATCGGATTCCCGATAAGCATCGTTTACTGCATCAACAAATCCCTGCCATTCCGCTGGAACGCGGAATTCATCACCGAAGGATTGTCTCAGCTGGCGTTTTAGCAGACTGTGCATGTGTTCCATACCACTATTCCTCTAAAAGAGTTGTAATAGTCATTGACTGATTATGCAATTCGCACTTGGCACCGGGAAATATTTGGTTCAAATGCCCTGGTTCATTGTAAAGTTTGCATGTACGTGATTCGTGCATTCAACGATATGTATCGTGTGCCAAAGCCCACTTTAACCCATAGAGTATATCTATTCAAGCCATCAATAATTATTGTCAAGCGCTCAACATCCGTTTTGACAAACTCAATTCTTTATGAACGATCGATTATAAATATTGCATGAGATTTTTTCAGAGATTTCCACGTAGAGCGATTTTGTACAATGAAACTCATTTGCACATACCTTGTTCTGTTATTACTGAAACTACAATAGCGTTACGTATTAGGCCTCCCATAACGGCGTTGGATAGCAATGTAAAACTAAAGTGCCTTTCCATGTGCTCGAGAAACACAAGAGATACGAACGGCATTTGAATTACGAGAATTCCAAATAAAATGAGACAAAGTGTACTCAAAGATCTTAGGTTCGTCCCTTTATCCTTTATCAGATGTTGAATTCTCCCTGAAACATGTTGTCTCATTTTCATACGCATGAATATCATAGTTTAAGGGAAGACCGAAATTGTACTCAAGATAGACTAAATTAGCGATACAAAGAAGCTATAATTAAAGTACTCAGAGAGCAACATCCTTGATGTCACCTTCTCGACCATTAGTGAAACACCGTCTGTTGATTAAATATTGCTGAATTACTTTCTATTACAATTTGTTTATGATATATTTTGGTATAAATTATGGATAAAGGCAACTTGTATTATTAACTTAGTGGCGACTGATTACTCTCAAAAGCATTTATAAGTTCTATCAGCAGATACAGGATTCATAACGAACGTTAATCAAAGGTATCGTCTTTTGCTGACATCTTCCGATTTGTGCGCACTCTGAGAAGATCTGCATCAATCATAGCCAAAGGAATCAAATCGCAGCATGGGAAACAAGGCAAAATAATTTTGAGATCATTCACGGCATCGCATAGTATATGGTACATACAAATTGCAGAAATGGATGGCAATGGCAGCACTGATAAATACTCTTATTGTCGAAGATAGCCCGACACAAGCAAAACTCCTTCGCTTTATTCTCGAAGAAAACGGTTTCATCGTCGATTCTGCACCGAACGGCGTCAAGGCATTGGAATGCGTGCGCGTCAAAAA
>Ga0182021_10008881_pt1 | contig 11891 bp, 11 predicted proteins | sample 612E3MmetaG_FD_120493 | JGI IMG/M metagenome (GOLD analysis project Ga0182021, IMG submission 120493) | Permafrost microbial communities from Stordalen Mire, Sweden - 612E3M metaG (Illumina Assembly) | ecosystem: Environmental > Terrestrial > Soil > Wetlands > Permafrost | place: Sweden...
GTGTGGCTTGCCTTGCGCTACGGAGGAGTGGATGCACGGCTGAGCGTCCCGTTTGTGCGTCAGGGCTTGAACATCGGCTGGCTCTACTATCCCTTCGCCTTTCTGCTCATCGCGGGGTTCTCCAACGCTGTTAATCTCACCGATGGGCTTGATGGGTTGGCCGCCGGGACGGTGGCCATCGCGATGTTCGCCTATGCCGGCATAGCTTTCCTCCAGGGCCGGAACGACCTGGCCGCCCTGGCGGCCTGCCTCACCGGCGCCTGCGTCGGCTTCCTCTGGTACAACTCCCACCCGGCGGCCGTCTTCATGGGTGACACCGGCTCACTCGCCCTCGGCGCGGGGTTGGCGGGGATGGCCATTGCCACGAACATGGAGATACTGCTGCTGCTGGTCGGCATGCTGTTCGTGATCGAGGCCATGAGCGTCGCCATCCAGGTCTTCAGCTTCCGGGTCTTTCACCGGCGAGTCTTCCTGATGGCCCCGATTCACCATCACTTCGAGCTCAAGGGCTGGTCGGAGACCAAGATCATCGTGCGCTTCTGGATCATCTCCGCCATCCTGGCCGCGGCGGGGTTCGCGCTCTACTACCTCAGCAACACGCGTCTTCCCAAAGGGCCGTGAGCTGGGGTAGAGACCCGTCGCTCATCGTGCGGGGGGGCATGGGGCTTCCCGACGAGGTGAAACGCGTCCTGGTTCTCGGAGCCAGCCGTTCGGGCACCAGCGCGGCGGTGGCCTTGGCCTGGTTGGGGCGCGAGGTCGTTCTCAGTGACCGTCGTGCCCCGGAATCGCTACCAAGCCTTGCCTCCGCCGGTGTCGCGGGGGTCGGTTTTCTGCCGGAGGACAGGCTTGCCGAAGAATGGCCGCGGCCCGACCTCGTGGTGAAGAGCCCCGGCATCCCCGCCGAGGCGGCACCGGTGGTCCTCGCCGGCAGATACGGGGTTCCGGTATGGAGCGAGTTGGAGCTGGCCTACGTGCTGTTCCCGAACCCCTTCGATGCCGTCACCGGGACGAACGGCAAGACCACCACGACTGCGCTGCTCGGGCACCTGTTCGCCACCGCCGGCCGCGCCGTCCGCGTGCTCGGCAACATCGGGGTGGCCGTGACCTCGGTCGCCGGTGAGATCGGCTCCGACGAAGAACTAGTGGTCGAGGTGTCCAGTTTTCAACTGGAGGACGTTCACAGTTTTCGCCCCGCGGCCGCGATCTTCCTCAACCTCACTCCGGATCATCTCGACCGGCACGGCACCATGGAGCGGTACCTCGCCTGCAAGGCGAAGCTGTTCACCAACCAGAAGGAAGGGGATGTAGCCGTCCTCAACCTGTGCGATAGCGCAGTCGCCGAACTCGGTCTGGAGCTCGCGTCCCGCGAACGCGCACCCCGAGTGGTCTTCTTCTCCACGAGGGGTCAGGACGCCGTGGGCGAACACGGCGCCCGGCCCGAGTCCTGGCCAAGTGACGGAACGATCTTCCTGCTGCGGCAGCCGGTCGTACGTATGGACGAGATTCGGCTGCCGGGTCTTCACAATCTGGAGAACTGCTTGGCCGCGGGCACCGCCGCCATGGCCCGCGGGGTCTCTTCGGAGGCCGCGGCTGAGGGCCTGCGGACGTTCACCGGAGTATCTCACCGCCTCGAGATGGCAGGAATGGTCGACGGCGTGACGTATGTGAACGATAGCAAAGCGACGAACGTGGAGGCCACCCTGACCGCCCTCAACGCATATGCGGAGAACGTTCATCTGATCCTCGGCGGACGGGACAAGGCCTCTGACTATCGCCCGGTCGCCCGCACCTGCGCCAGAGGCTGCAAAGCGGTGTATCTGATAGGCGAGGCGACTCCTCTCATCGAAGCGGCATTTGCAGAAGTCCGTGTCCACGAAGGGTTGGCCGCCGTTCCCGACACCTACATCGCCGGAGACCTGGAGCACGCGCTTGAAGCCGCTTCGGGCAAGGCCGTTCCCGGAGATGTAGTGCTGCTCGCGCCCGCCTGCGCTAGTTTCGACCAGTACTCCAACTTCGAGGAGCGCGGCGAACATTTTCGCGCCCTCGTCACTCGCCTGGGTGGGAAGAAGCGATGAGCCAGGCCGTCGTCCGGGAAACATCCATCCTTGCCAGGCGCACGCAGCCTGCTGCTCAGGACGCGATCGTTCGGGCTCAGCGGACGCAGCCGGTCGCCACTCCTACCGAGCGGAGTCAGTTGGCCAGGCTAAGGGACGAGGCGCCGGGATCCTACCGCCTGGTCTGGATAACCACGCTACTTCTGCTGGTCACGGGAATGTGCATGGTGCTCTCGGTCTCGGTGGCCGGAGCGGTGGAGGGCGGCGACAAGTTCGGCCTGCTGCGCACGCAGTCTGTCGCCACCGCCGTAGGAGTCGCGCTATTGATAGTCATTTGGCGCGCTGACTACCGTAAACTGAGGGTTGCCTCGATGGCGTTTCTGGGCTTGGTCGGGTTCGCGCTGCTCCTGGTCCATATCCCTCCGTTCGGCCGTACGGCGGGTGGCGCGTCCAGCTACCTCAAACTGGGCCCGTTCACGTTGCAGCCTTCCGAGTTCGCGAAACTAGCCCTGGTGCTCACGGGTGCCCACCTGCTGTCCATGCGCAGGGCTCAGACTGGGAACTTCGGAGCCTACGTTTGGCCGTTCGGGATCATCGGCCTGGGAATGTGTGGGCTCGTCACCCTGGAGGGCGACCTCGGCACCGCCATCATCATTGGTGGCCTCCTGCTCGGCCTGCTTTGGCTTGCCGGAATGAAGGCGAAGCACTGGATCTTGCTCGCCGGGTCCTCGTTGGCGGCGGCTGCGGGCGTGATCCTCTCGAGCCCCGAACGCACCAGCCGGATCTTCTCGTTCCTCAACCCTAGCGCCGACCCGCAGGGCTCGAGCTACCAGCTCTGGCAGTCACTGGTAGCGCTGGGTCGCGGGGGATGGTTCGGGGTGGGCCCTGGGGAGAGCATCCAGAAGTTCCAGTACCTTCCCAAGGCGCATACCGACATGATCTTCAGCATCTTGGGCGAGGAGTACGGGCTGCTGGGGGCCCTGGCCGTGATCATCCTTTTCGGAGCCTTTGCCGTGGCCTGCTGGCGGCTCGCCCGGAGGTGCGCCGATCCCATGGCCAGGTACCTGATCGCTGGGTGCGGTATGCTCGTCACGCTACAAGCAGTTGTCAATATCGGCGGAGTCATCGGCGCCCTGCCTCTGACGGGGGTGCCTCTGCCGTTTATAAGCTATGGCCGCAGCAGCCTCGTGGTGATGTTGATGGCGGTTGGATTGATCCTAGCGGTCGCGAAACGTGCGCCCGCCCGATCGGTGGTGCCAGCAGCAGTGAGGTGCGCCAATGTCACGCATATTGATCGCAGGCGGTGGGACGGCGGGCCACGTGGTGCCCGCTCTGGCGCTCGCTGACGTCCTCTCTCAGCGGGGTCACGAAGTAGCGTTCTGTGGCACCCCGCGCGGGATGGAGAAGGAGTTGGTCTCGAGAGCCGGCTTTCCCTTCTCGGTGGTTCGCGTCCGGGGTTTTGCGCGCAGGCTGGGACTCTCGACTCTCCATACCCTCGGCTCCATGCCGGTCGCGGGAGTAGACGCGTGGAGGCTGCTGCGCTCCTTCAAGCCCCATTGTGTGATAGGCGTGGGGGCCTACGCGTCCGGACCGGTGGTCGCCGAAGCCGCGGTCAGCGGGATCCCTACTGTGGCCGTGGAGATGGACTCACATATGGGGTGGACCAACCGCATCCTAAGCGTGATAGTCGACAAGGTGTGCCTGTCTTTTCCCGATCCCAAGCACGCGAGTGGCAAGTACGTCTACACGGGCCGGCCGATCCGGCCGGCGCTCCTGGCCGCTACTCGCGAAGAGGGGCTGGCCCGGTTCGGTCTTGATCCCGGCCGTCCGGTCGTTCTGGTTTTTGGCGGAAGTCTCGGCGCTCGCTCGCTAAACGAGGCTGCGCTCGCCGCTTTCGGCCGGGTGGCGACGTCTTTCCAACTGCTGCATGTGACCGGGAAGCAGGACTACTCCCGGGTGACCGCAGCCTTGCGCGAACCCGGAGCGAATCCGTCATATCAGGCTTTCGCTTTTCTGGACGACTTCCCGCTGGCCCTCGCCGCCGCCGATGCGGTGGTCTCCAGGGCCGGAGGCTCTGTGGCGGAGATCCTCGCTCGCGGCGTGCCGTCGTTGCTGGTTCCCTATCCGCTCGCCACCGGCGATCACCAGTCGGTGAATGCGCGGGTGGTCTTGGAGGCTGGGGCCGCGCTCACCATCGCGGACTCGAATCTCGACGCCTCACGGCTAGAGGAAGCGGTTGCCCGACTGCTGGAGCCGGAGACCAATCGCGCCATGAGAAAGGCGGCTCTCTCGCTGGCGCGGCCGGATGCGGCTACCGGGATCGCCGACGTAGTAGTAGAATTGGTCACCTCGCGCTCCGCGAAAGACCATGACTAGACCAGCCAGCCACACCTCGACCATCCCTGCGCCCGAATGGCTGCGTAGCCTCCACTTCATCGGCGTCGGTGGAGCCGGCATGAGCGGCATCGCGCTGGTGTTCCACAGCCGGGGCTACGAGGTCACCGGTTCGGATCTCAAGCCTTCACGCTACACCGCTCTCCTGGAGAATGGTGGGGTTTCGGTCAAGATCGGGCACAAGGCCAGCAACGTCGGCGAGGTCGACGTCGCGGTGATCTCCTCGGCCATTCCGCCCCACAACGTGGAGGTACAGGAGGCACGCCGTCGCGGGATCCTCATCGTGAAACGCGCGCAAGCCTTGGCCTGGTTGATGCAGGCGGGCCGTGGAGTAGCGGTCTGCGGCACCCACGGCAAGACCACGACCACATCGATGATCAGCCGGGCACTGGTGGACGGAGGCTACGACCCGACCTTTCTCGTGGGAGGCGAACTGAACGATCTGGGCTCGAACGCCCGCCAGGGAGAAGGCGAGTTCGTGGTCTGCGAAGCCGACGAGTCCGATGGGTCGCTGTTGCTTCTCGGCCCCGAGACCGCCGTCCTCACCAATGTCGAGCTCGACCACCACAGCCACTACCTTCACATCGAAGATGTCGAGAAGGTCTTCGCCGATTTCGTAAGCCGCCTGCCCGCGAACGGCCTGCTGGTCTACTGCGCTGAGGATGGGCGCGCCTCGGCCCTGGCGAAGCAAGCGCCTTGCCGCACGCGCTCCTACGGGTTTCAGCCGACCGCCGCCTACCAGGCGCGGGAGATCGTGGTGGAGCGCCCTGGGAGCAGCTTCGAGATCTGGCACGAGGACCGCAAGGTGGCCTCCGCCGGGCTGGTCGTGCCCGGGAAGCACAACGTGCTGAATGCGCTGGCTTGTTTCGCCACCCTGACCGAGCTGGGCATGGCGTCGGAACCGATTATCTCCGCGCTGGGCACGTTCAGCGGGGCAGTTCGGCGGTTCCAGTTGAAGGGGGAGCGAGACGGGGTGACGGTCGTCGACGACTATGCTCATCATCCCACCGAGCTCCGGGCCACCCTCCGAGCGGCCCGAGAAGGGGAATGGTCCCGAGTGATCGCCATCTTCCAGCCTCACCTGTACTCACGTACGGAGTTCCTCCACGCCGAGTTTGCCGAGGCGCTCGTCGAAGCCGACATTGCCGTGGTCACCGACGTGTACGGTGCCCGCGAAGACCCTTGGCCGGGGGTGAGCGGTAAGCTGATCGTCGACAGCATACTGAGGCTGGCAAAGAACAAGCCCGTGGTCTATCTGCCCAGGCTCGGTGCTGTCGTGGACTATCTCCAGCGACTGGCCGTGCCAGGCGATCTGGTGCTGACCCTGGGGGCCGGCGACGTCCATCGCGTGGGCGAGCGCTTCTTGACTGCTGTCTGAACGGGCCGCGCGATGGTGCTGCCCCGCTCTCTTATCGAGAAACTGCGCACGCTGGACGGCGTGCGACTCCGAAAAGACGCTCCCCTCGCCCCCTTCACCACCATCGGTACCGGCGGCAATGCCGCGCTGTTGCTTACGGTAGCCGACACTACCGCGCTCGTGACTGTCCTCGGCATGCTGCACTTCGAAGCGGTTCCCTGGGTGTGCCTGGGGGCCGGGTCCAACTTCCTGGTGGCCGACGCCGGCTATCCATCGGTGGTCATCAAACTCGATGACAGCTTCCAATATGTGGACGGGATGCCCTGCGCTCCCGTCGAGGTTGATGACGAGGTGATCGTGACCGCGGGCGCGGCGACTCTGTTGGCCAGGTTGGCGGCAGCGGCGGCCGAGGCCGGGTTGGGTGGGCTCGAGTTTGCCTGCGGAATCCCCGGCTCAGTGGGTGGCGGGGTGGCCATGAACGCCGGAGCCTACGGCCGCTCGCTTGCCGACGTGGTGCGGGAAGTCCAGGTGGCCTCTGCATCAGGGCAGTCCTGGCGCGCGTTGACCGACTTCGACCATGGCTATCGCTACTGTCATCTGCCCCCGGACTCCATCGTCACCGCGGTCCGATTCGCGTTCGCGGCCGGCGACAGCAAAGTCATCCTTGAATGCCATCGCTCCATCATCCGCAAACGACGGGGCGTGCAGCCGCAGGGAGTGCGGACGTTCGGGAGCGCGTTCAAGAACCCCTCCGGCGAAGGCGCCGGCAGGCTGCTCGAAGCCGCGGGACTCAAAGGAGTGCGGCAGGGGGGTGCCGAAGTATCCAGTGTCCACGCCAACTTTTTGGTGAACCTGGGAGATGCGACTACCGCGGAAGTGCTTGCTTTGATGAGCCGGATGCGAGAGGGAGTACAGCGGACGAGCGGAGTAGTTCTGGAGCCTGAAGTCAGGCTGGTCGGCTGCCGCTTTCCGTGGGACTCGTCCGCGATCGATCCCCAGGAGCCGCTCGACGTCGATGGATGACCGTATCCGCGACCGGCGCCGCTCGATCATCCGGCAACAAGGCCGGAGACGGGTGGGCCTTGTCTTCATTGCCGTGCTGGTGGTGGTAGCCGCTGTTCTGTTCGTCTGGCTTCGCTCTTCAGATGTCTTTGCCGTGCGGCGCATCACTGCCACTGCCACTGCTAGTGTGACGCAGAGCCAGATCTCACAAGCCACTTCGAGCGCCCTCGGGGTTAGCCTGCTGCGCGTGTCGACGAAGTCCATCGAGGAGAAGTTGGCGGCTCTGCCGTACGTCCGTTCGGTGGAGGTATATCGTGACTTTCCCAACACTCTCGAGGTAAGACTCGTCGAGTATCAGCCGGTAGCGCGCTTGCGTACCGGCAGCGGCGCCGTCTGGTTGGTGAGCGAAGACGGCCGGGTGCTCGCAGAGGCCACTTCTGCATCCCTGGCCTCCCTACCCCTAGTCGTCCCCTCGAGCCCGGTGTCACCCGCGGCTGGCGACCAGCTGCCGCGAGCGATCGCACAGGCTCTCCCTCTCGTGACTCTCCTCGGAGCGAATGGCACCGAAAGCGGCCTCAAGGGAAGTCTGCCCTCTGTCAAGGAGGTCGACATCTCAGCAGCGGGGGAAATCGTCCTCGGAATGAACGGTGGACCCGAGCTGCGCCTGGGCGATCCCACGGGACTCCAGCGGAAGTTGACTGTCGCCGGGGCGATCATCCAGCAATGCTTGAGGGATGGAAAGCAGCTGCAGTACGTCGATGTGTCTGCACCTGAGCGCCCCGCTGTCAAGGCTAAATGAACGTGGTATCGTGCGTTTTAGCAGGAAAGCGCGCATGGGGCACGTACTGCTCCCAGGGTGAAGTAGGGACTGAAGGCTTGGTCGCAAAAGCTCAAGTCGGAGTCCTGTGATTCGATGATTCTGGAGGTTCGAGTAGCATGAGCGACACGGGATCCGGCTACCTTGCGGTAATCAAGGTCGTGGGAGTAGGCGGCGGGGGGACCAACGCCGTCAACCGCATGGTGGACGCTGGGCTGAAAGGCGTGGAGTTCATCGCCATCAACACCGACGCCCAAGCACTTCTGATGTGCGACGCAGACGTGAAGCTGCACATCGGGGGAAAAGTCACGCGTGGTCTCGGGGCGGGGGCGAACCCCGAGGTGGGGCGCGAGGCGGCTGAGGAGAGTCGTGACGACATCCGTGAGGCCCTCAAGGGGGCGGATATGGTGTTCGTGACGGCGGGCAAGGGTGGCGGCACCGGCACCGGTGCCGCTCCGGTGATAGCGGAGTTGGCCAGGGAGATAGGCGCTCTCACCGTGGGGGTAGTAACCAGGCCGTTCACCTTCGAGGGCCGGAAGCGGGCCAGCCAGGCCGACGCGGGCATCGAGGCCCTCTCCAAGAAGGTGGACACCATCATCATCATCCCCAACGATCGGCTGCTGCAGGTGGTGGAGAAAAGGACGTCCATCATCGAAGCGTTCAAGGTGGCCGATGACGTTCTGCGTCAGGGAGTGCAAGGCATCACCGACCTAATCACCGTGCCGGGGCTGATCAACCTGGATTTCGCCGACGTACGCGCTGTCATGCGCGGCGCAGGTTCGGCGCTCATGGGCATCGGCATGGCAAGCGGCGAGAACCGGGGGATAGAGGCCGCCAAATCGGCCATTTCCTCACCGTTGCTCGAAGCCTCCATCGAAGGCGCCACGGGGATCCTCCTCAACATCAGCGGCGGTCCGGATATGGGCCTCTTCGAAGTGAACGAGGCCGCGGAGATCATCGCCGACGCCGCCGACACTGAGGCCAATGTGATCTTTGGTGCGGTGATCGACGAGTCGCTCGGCGATCAGATGAGGGTCACCGTGATCGCGACGGGTTTTGACGGTCTGCGGCGGCACGAGGCGGAGGTCGAGAGACCTATCGAGCAGCCGGCTCTCTCTCGGCCGCCGGTGAACCTGGACACGGTCCTTCCTCAGAAGGCGCACACCTTCGAGATGGACGAGGACATCCTCGATATACCACGGTTCCTGCGCGACAAAGACTAGAAGGTCGTTCGGAAGGATGGTCGCCGGCTGAACGTACCGCTTGCGGAACGGATCGACCCCCGGGCACGGTCCCGGTTGGTCGTTCGGGAGATTGCCGGAATCCCACTTATCGAGGCCACGCTGCCTGGTCCCTTCCGTGCCCTGTTCACCACTCGTCTCGGCGGGGAGAGCAGTGGCACGTTCGCGACGCTGAACCTCTCTTCGCGTAGCGAGGACGAACCCCTGTTTGTCGAGCGGAATCGGGCCCGGGTGGCGAAGCTGGCCGACCGGCTTCTGGTAAGCCCGGCGCAGGCGCACGGCCTGCGCGTGGCGGGAGCGGCCGAGTACTTCCAGCAGGATCCGGATACGCCGTGCGACGGCCTGACCATCCACCCGGAGATCGACAAGGGCCTCGCGGCGCTGCTGCTGTTCGCCGATTGCGTGCCGGTGGTGCTGTGTGGAGAGGTGGACATGGCCATGGCTCACGGAGGCTGGCGCGGGATTCTGGGAGGCATCGTGGAGCAGGCGGGCCGGGCGATGATGGGCCCACCGGGCACGGCGGTCATCGGGCCGAGCATCGGCCCTTGCTGCTTCAGGGTGGACGAAGAGCTGGCCAGCGCGTTCGCAGCGCGCTTTGGTGCGGCCGTGTTGCCAGGATCGAGCGAGGACGGGGCGTCATTCGGCAGAGGTCGCCGGGTCGATCTCTGGGCCGCGACGACCAAAGCCCTTGTCGAACTGGGGGTCCGCGAGGATCAGGTGGTCAATCCACGGCTGTGCACCGTGTGCAACAACGACCTCTTCTTCTCGCATCGCAAGGATGGCGCCGTGACCGGCCGGCAGGGGTGCCTGGGGTGGACGGTGGAGACGTGAACGCCACCGTCGAAAGCATCAAGACCAACCTGGTGGAAGTTGAACGCCGCATCGACGAAGCGTGCGCTCGGGCCGGCAGGCGCGACCGCCCCAGGCTTCTGGTTGCTTCGAAATACCTGTCGCCCGAGGAGATGTCTTTACTACAGGGGGCAGGAATCCGCCTGGTGGGGGAGAACAGGGCAGATGAGCTAGAAAGAAAGTGGCGCAGATGGGACGGAGCTTTCGAGTTCCATTTCATCGGTCACCTGCAGAGCCGGAAGGTGCGGCAGGTTCTGCCCTACGTCACCATGGTGCATTCAGTCGAGTCCATCTCGCTTGTTGAAGAGCTGGATAGGAGGGCGGAAACGGTAGTGCGGGTACTCTTGGAGGTGAATACGGGAGGGGAGGAAACCAAGTATGGTATCCTCCCCGCGGCTGCCGAGGCCTTTCTGGAGCGGGCTGCGGCGTACCGGAAGGTCACTTTCGTGGGACTCATGACCATGGCTCCTTTCACGACCGACGTCGACAGGGTGCGGTCGTGCTTTCGAGATCTCCGCCAGCTCCGGGACCGTTTGGCCTCGTTGTTCACCGACCGGTATGAACTGCCTGAGCTATCCATGGGCATGAGTAGCGACTACGAAGTAGCCGTCGAGGAGGGCGCGACCATGATCAGACTGGGAAGCGCACTTCTCTCGAGCACGTAAGGAGGATGGAATGGCTGGCGGTGGCGTATGGCACAAGACACTCGTGTACTTCGGGCTCTCCGACGAAGAAGAAGACTACGAAGAAGAGACGCTGAACGTGCGCCCGGACATCGAGCCTAGCTATGGCGAACGTCCCTACGTCAAGAAGATCGACCGTAATAGCGGCAATAGCCGCCGCCGGTCGTCGAGCGACTTCGACGACATCTACTCGGACGACTCCTATCGCGGCCAGCGTAACTCGGCCCCTCCCTCGAGGTCGGGCTCGGTGAGACCTCTGGCTCCCGTGGTCGACCAGCCGCAGGTGCGTGTGCACCTGGTGATGCCCAAGAACTTCAACGACGCCCAGGTGATCGCCGACAAGTTCAAGAGCGACATCCCGGTGATTCTGAACCTTCAGTCCAGTGAGACGGATTTGGCCAAGAGGCTCATAGACTTCGCAAGCGGACTCACCTACGCGCTCGACGGAGGTATGCAACGCGTGGCCGACAAGGTGTTCTTGTTGACGCCGAAGAACGTCGAGGTGTCCGCCGAGGAGCGTCAGCGCATGGTGGAGAAGGGCTTCTTCAATCAGCTCTGATGGCCAACGTCTGGCGGACTTGGCGCGTATGAGGGCAGCCGTAGGCATAGTGGGTACGGGGAGTCTCGGCGTTGCCCTTGCCAGGTTGCAGTCCACCCCCATTGGAGAGGCTCCGGTTCTTCTTTCCACCGATCTCCCCACGGACGCTTTGGCGGCTCGGGCGCCCATCATAGTCGTGGAGGGCTCCGCCGATGAGGTTCTTGCGGACCTCCGCTCCTTGCGCTCCCACGTCGATGGCGACACCATCCTGGTCTCGACCGCACGAGGCGTCGATCTCAAACGGCTGCGCGGCGCGGCAGGACCCGGACCGGCACTCTTCAGGGCTGTCGCGATCTCCGCCTCGTCACCAGGCGCGGACATGATGATTCTCTGCTCCCAAGACGAGCCCCGCCTGGACGCCTTTGGCGTGGTCCTCGAGTCGTTGAGCGGCGTTGGTCTCTGCGTGCAGGTGCCCGAGGATCTGCTCGAATCCGGCATGGCTCTCGCGCGGTCGGCACTCGCCCTCCTGACTGTGGCCATGGAGGGCATCGAAGAGGGGGCCATCTCCGATGGCCTGCCACCGGAAACGGCAAGGGCCTTCGCGACGCAGACTCTGCTCACCACCGCTCTTCTGCTGCAGCACCGCGGAGGCTCGCCGGCCGATCTGAAGGACCAGGTAGCCTCTCCGGCCGGCACCACTATCGCGGGGCTCGCCGTGCTCGAGGAGCAAGGCGTGCGTGGAGCGTTCATCCGGGCGATGGAGCGGGCCGCCCGGTCGGACAGCGCATTGCGAGACACGGGGCGGCCCCCCGTGGTTGAATAGTACATGACGCGGATCGAACAAAAGCCTGGGGAGCGGGCCGCCCCGAACGAAGGGAGAGAGAAGTGAAGATCACGCCTCTCGACATCCGGCGCAAGGAATTCAAACGCTCCATGCGCGGCTATTCGGACGAGGA
>Ga0182021_10008882_pt1 | contig 11891 bp, 7 predicted proteins | sample 612E3MmetaG_FD_120493 | JGI IMG/M metagenome (GOLD analysis project Ga0182021, IMG submission 120493) | Permafrost microbial communities from Stordalen Mire, Sweden - 612E3M metaG (Illumina Assembly) | ecosystem: Environmental > Terrestrial > Soil > Wetlands > Permafrost | place: Sweden...
GCAAGGCAGCCAAGGCCGGCAAAAGCAAGGGAGAGGGAAAAGAAGAGAGAACAACTCTTCATAACCGTGATCGATCGTTTCATGATGACTCTCCTTACTATTATGGATCGAAGCAAGAATTCACCGCGCCAGCACAAGAGCAATCGTTGTGTCCAAAAGTTTAGCAATTATTGGGGAGAGAAGCAAGGAATGGTCGGAGCGGGTACCGTTTTACCTTGTATCAAGGTACGTTTCCAAACAGACTGACTGTGTAAAAAGCAATCCTCCGGTTTTGTCATTCCCACGGAAGTGGGAATCCAGTTTATGTTCGCAGGGTATGGATCTCCGCTTTCGCGGGGATGACACTTCAGTGGACTTTTCACACAGTCTGAGAGTTTGGGAACGAGAAGAAAAATGGATAAGCGCGTAACCCTCCCCTTTCAGGGGAGGGTTACTTGTCCGCCGTGCTTCTTCTTTTGGCGGAGGGTGGGGTCAGTTCAGTAAATTCCTGCGCAGTTTTTTTATCGTATTCCACGTTTTTTCTTCTCGACGATAACCTGTATATCAACCGACGCGGCGCAGAGCGGGCAGATGTATCGTTTTGTTGTCTCGTTAAAATCCGGTTCGTGGGTCTGGTGGCAGTTGGGGCATTTTTTCTTCAGCGGCTTATCTTCCCGGGACTTGGACATAAATTAGTCTTTCAGCAAGTGTGTTATCAAAGCAATCATCTGTTCTTTTTCTCTCGGTTTGCCCTCGGCGATAAGCAGTGCAAGAGCTGTTAAGGCTGTATCGCTGATCTTTATCGTGCTGTTGTTCTTGTACAATGCTTTGTTCCTTCTCAAAAACTCGAGAAAGAGAAAGGCACCGCTTCTTTTATTACCGTCTATAAACGGGTGGTCTTTGATCGTAAAATACAGGAGATTCGCCGCCTTTTCTTCAATACTCGGATACAACTCCCGACCGCCGAAAGTTTGATCCACAGCGCCAAGTAGCTGCTCAAGACCGTGATCTTGTTCTGCGGCGAACAGGTCGCTCGCCTCTCCTTTTCGGACCAATTCTTTTTTCAGCTCATCAAGTTTTGCGCGGACTTCCTGAGGCGTAAGAGAAATGGATTTTTTAGCCGATGTCCGCTTCTCTAATTTCCCTGAATCGTACGCTTCTAATGTTGTCCACGTATCCGCATACTGCTTAATGATCGTCAACAACCCTTGCGCTTCGTCGGATGAAAGCTTTTTATCGCGGACGCTGGTGATAAGCGCAATGGTCTTTTGCAATTCCGCAATATTCGCCGTTGTGCGGGCAAGCGCCTTTTTGTTGACGGTATATCCTTTAACAAGATGGTCCCGGAGAACATTTGTAGCCCAAATACGAAACTGAGTTCCGCGTTTGGAATTTACACGATAGCCGACGGAAATAATAACATCAAGATTGTAATATTGTGCTTTATATGTTTTTCCGTCTGCCGCAGTATGTAAGAAATCCTTACATACTGATTTTTTCTGTAACTCTTTTTCCTTGAAAATATTGCCGATATGCTGCGTAATTGCCACGCGATCTCTGCCAAATAACGCCGCCATTTGCGCCTGATTTAGCCAAACAGTCTCGTTCTCTAAATGGACATCAATGGCATCTTGCCCGCTTTCTGTTTTGTAAATGACTACTTCGCCTTTATTTTCGAGCTGATTTTTCATCTTGCCATCTTATTGGACATGGGCAGCATGTTCCAAAAAGGAACTGTTAAGGATTGCTTGATAGTTGAACCCATCACTATTTCCCGAACAATATTTCTGTATGTTTCCCATTCCTTTATTGTAAGATCGTATTTATAATGACGATAAAATGGGATAAGCGGTCTTCCAAGCTTATTCTCTTTAGCCGGAACAGGTATCGGAGCATCTTTTAAACAGCTGTAAAAATCTTTCGCTTTTTTTATTGCGACATCTTCATTAAGCAGGATTTTATATAATACCTCGGATGTAAGCAGCATCGGAGTTGTCCTTGCGCATTTTTCATCGAGTTCTTTTTTCAACACCGGAATCCAGAGTCTCGCAACTGTCTCCCATATAGAATTTTTCGATGTTTCATCCTTAAAATAATTACGGCAAAGATTCTGACTGTACACTGTTTCTAATGACAACCCAACCGCACCCAATTGCTTTTGAAGGCTTGCGACAAAGCTGTTAAATATTTTATGGCTCGATCTAATGGCAAAAACGTACGGAAGGTCTTGACAATGTTTATTCGATGGGTCACAGCCGAGGAGAATTGCCTTACTATTGATCGGGTGGTCGGGATATGGTTTGGGGTATGGATGGTCTAATACCTTTTCTCCTTCCGATTCCTTAAGGCCTTTTCTTATCTCTTCTATGAACAACGCTTTTGTCAACAATGTCATGTAATATTAAAAGTTTCACCAAATCATTAAGGTGTTTAACCTAACCAAATTTTGGTCCTGTGCATATTCAAACTCAGTGGAGTAATTGACACTTCTTTGTATACCCATGAAATTAGGCTGAGCTACTATAAAATTGTATATTTTTGTATACGCGTCATTCAAGGATTCATATTGAAAAGTATTATCATCAGCACGGGGAGAATATGGATGCTCCTTTACTCCGTTAGCCATATCATAGCACGTCTCCGTGCGACATCGCGCTTTGGATAAGTGAGTGGCTCCTCCTCCATCATTTACAAGATATATCGTTTCTAATAAATTAATTTTATAAACGCCAGATAAATTGGGGGTGGGAACGAAAATTAATTTTATGTCTCGGCCCTCGGGAATAAGAACTCTGACTCTTTTAGCCAATTCTGCAAGAAATGTTGGCAATTCTTCTAATAATGTTTGCAGGCGGATAAGTTCGCCTTTATAAACTGGTGCCGATAAATCATAATGCGATAGAGGATGCATCAAGGTTGGCAATGATTGTTCCAATTGGAGCGTAAGATTTTTATTGACGCCAATCTTGTCAAGAAACTGAATTGTTCTTACGACATACTGTCCCAGTTTATGGGTTTTAAGGGTTGAGTAATCATCAATATTGCGAAATTCGTGACCCGGAGTATAATTTTGCAAAAGTTCTTCAGCATATTTTCTAAAATAGTTTGCCGCCGCCGGATAATCTGGCTTTGTTCCATGATGCAAATAATAAACTGCTTTGTTAAAATTATTTTCAGATTGAACTATTAACGGTTTCTCGATTTCTACGCCGCCTATAGTTTCTCTTGATTTGTACATTTCATAGTATTTCCATTTACCTGGCATTTGTCCATTAAAATGCCTTTGCGCTAGTTCAAACCAAAATCTGTCGTACGTTGAGATGAATATTTGAAACCCTTGATTTACAAACTCATTTTGGAGGATATTCAGCAATGGAATTCTATTGCTCATGTCTAATCCGATAAAAACGTCATCCAAATACAACACTCTTAAATCTGTTGCCGCAAGCGGATATGATTTAATAGATACCAAATACAAGCTTAATGCTAGCGCGGATAATCGCGCCTCGTTTAGAAATATTTGGTAGGATGGAATATCCACACCTGCATATTTAATACCTAGTGCGATTTCAGTTGCAACGCTATTTCTTCCGGGATTATAGACTAACTGGGATACTGTTACATTGATTTGTAATTTTGGATCGAAATAGGTTTGAATGATGCGATTAAATTCTGGGAATATTGCATTTAGTATTCTCTTTAATTCTTGTTCAAAATGAGGCAATTCAGCTTTTGCTCCTCTATGCTCAGCAGTTCGATTATCAGTTCGTACCGCCTTGAATAAGCGCTTCCATTCCGCCAGTAACTCAACATTGGCAAGTCCGGCCCCTCGGTTAATTTGATATTCAGATAATAGCTCTTCAACAAGAAGAAGAAAAATATTTGGATTCTGGCCAGAGGGCGTTTCTATGAGATATGTCCTTAGAAGCCTTTTGTAGTCAAGAAATCCTTTGATTTTATTCGCGATCTGAATAAACGCTTGATTAGTATTTGCAGCAATTGCCGGATCGCCACTAAAAGAATAATCGGTGTGAGAAGTTACCGCGCCTTGGTTGTCAATTTCAGATATTTCTAGCGTAATGGATCCCGTTGTATCTCCAGCGGTACGAGAAAATAAATTTGTTTCAAATTGCTTTGCCGGATTGCTCGAAGACTCGAAGAAATCCCCTACAGCGTTATATAATGAAGACTTTCCGCTTCCATTCTCACCATAAATTAGCAAATGGTTCCCGGGCGGTAGCACGATTTTCTCATAAAGCCTTGGAAATGCTCTATAATTATCAATCGTTATTCGAGTTATCCAACGCATCAGTTAATTCTTCCCCTCAATAATTCTAATTTCTTCAACTGTGTCCATCTTAAACATTGCAACATTCACTGGATGTTTCGGATCGCTTAGCTCTTTATGAATTTTCTCAATTATTTTTAGAGTTCTTTCATTACTCCCATCTTCGTTCAACTCGGCCAGATTGGATAGGTGCTTTAGTACTTCGCATCCAACCAGCCGCATTGCATCAGGGAAATACAGTTCATAGACCATGGCATCGATAAGCCGTTCAAAGAGAACTGATTTTAGATCTTCATTCCTCTTGAGAAATTGAATAAACGTCACACATTGTTCAAAAATACTTTCGTTATATTTATTCGAAGGGAATTTTATTGGTAATCTTTTAAGATGTATTCCCTTAATATAGGGAAACACATCCGGGTTAGTGATCATCTTTTTATTAAAATAGAAATCCATTAAATGAGAATTCAACAAAGATGTAATTACTTTAAGGTTAGCTATCTTTCCTTTTTTTAGATACAAATTATAAATGCTTTGATCTGTGTAATATTTTTCTGTGTCTATAACAGCAATAAGTTTATTTCCTGTTTTACGAACGAGAATCTTCTCCTTTTGGAGATAGACAGTTTCGTCTGTATTGCTGTGCAATTTTTCTTTATCAAAATTAATGAACAATTTCGCTGGGTATATTACATATTTATCGATATGTTTACCCTGTATATACTTCTTGTAATTTGAATTTACCTTTTCGTGTGACAAGAATTTCTTAATACCATTTGCGACAACGCCAACATAGACCTCTAAATAATCATCAATGCGCTTAGAATTACTATCAATTTTATCTAATACAATGTCTTCATTTACGTTCGTTTTAAGGTTAATCACATAGTCATTTTCTTTGTTGTTCCAGCTATCAGTATAGTAAGTTGTTAAATCGTCAAGAATCGAAAAATCTAAATCGTTTTTCCTAACCGCGCTTGTTTTAAGTTTCCCATTGTGCCTCTTGCCAACGTTCAAGATTATTGAATCGGTAACCGATTCAAAAACTTTATTGGCAAATGAAACGATTTGGATAATGTGAAACCTCGTAATTAGATATTGACGTATTTTTTTAAGATATTCGTTTTGCAAAAATGTGCTTGGAATAATATAGGAGAGTGTACCATTGCGATTAAGTTTATCTACACCCATTTCAGTAAATAATGCAAAGCTATTTACTTTGTACTCAGCCGAATTAGGGTACAACGCTATCAGATGTTTAACCTCAGCATCTGAAATATCAATAATTTCTTTCCCCTTATATGTTATATATGGCGGATTGCCAATCACAATGTTAAATCCACTTTTAACCTCGGGGAAAAAGTACTTCGGATCAAAAAACCCAACACTTTCGTATTTAAACAAATGAGTATAGCTTTGCCAAAGTTTTATTTCATTCTTCTTTTCATCGATCTGTGTTTTGTATTTTTCGGCAAGGTGTTTACTAAACCGTGAATCAGCATGCGTACTTAAATTTTCTATTTGCTTAATTTTCTCATCGGCTTTTTGCTCGATGAGCCGTTCGATCTTCTCCATCAACGCTTTCTTTTCATGCGGTTTGCTGACAGCAAAATAGTCAGTCGCTAATTGTTGGAACTGTTTTTCAAACGCATCTTCAGTTGTTAATCCTAAACTGCCTACGGGTGTCGTGCCGTCATCCGGAGCCGAAATCAATGTATTCGCCGCCACAAATTTAAAATCAAGATTAGGCAGCGGAATCAGGCCAAAATTATTATCGGGCGTATCTTTGATTTTCTGGTCAACAATCAGTGAAATAAAGAACCTCAGTTTCGCTATCTGGATGGCAATGGGTTGAATATCCACTCCGTAAATACATTGCTGTATCAAACCGAGTTTGCGAAGGTAATCCCAATTTTCATTCTCCAATTTATTTCGCATATCCTGCTGCATATATGCCGGGAAGCGGCCGATGATCACCTCAAACCATTGCCTATTTCCCTTGTCGAGTTTCTGCAATATCCAAACCAACTTATGGAGTACGCCCATCAGAAATGCTCCGCTGCCGCACGCAGGGTCGAGGACCTTTAAATTTTCAATTGACCGAATGAATGTGGCGACATCCTGATTGGAAAATGCAATTGGTGTTTCATTGTATGATATGAGTCCACGAATTTGGTTCTCTAATTCCTCTCTCTTATTTTCTCAGGGATTGTGCTCGACCTTATCCTCGATCTTTAATTGACCTTTTCTCGCAGTATTGCCGAATGCATCTACTTGTTCACCGCCGATCAAAACGGCACCCGGAGCGCTATCGAGCATTGCATTTTTGAGGTAGACAACAAGAGATTCGTCCACCATATAGTTGACGATCTCCCGAGGAGTATAGAAAGAACCTGTCTGTTTTCGCGCGGTTGTTTTTGTTTCGGGGTTATAGCTTGCGAGAAGATTCTCAAACACTTTTCCTAAGAGTTCAGGATCAAGCGCGATTTCTTCTTCGATCGGAGTATTTTCTTCTATGGTAAACTTGTAATGAGTGAGAATGTCGATAATACCACTGACCGTAACATTGTTTTTCTTGGGATTATCGAGTTCCTTACTCAGATCAATTCCACCATGTTCGCCCCAAAACAGAAAGTCCGGCACCTTAGCCTGTTTATTCTCCTTTGTTGAAAAACCATCTAAACGAATTTCCTGTCTGTTGGCATCCCCAGACTTTGGAACCACATCCAAACACTCAAAAAGCCCTCCGTTAAGGAATGGAATATCTTTGAAGAGTTTTAAATTCTCCTTTGGGTCAATAAAAGCATCTTGAAAGCGAAAGACATATTGGTTTCCATAGTCTTTATTGGGATAACTGTCTTTATCACGAATGTATTTACGTTCTTTTATCGGAACACTGAGCGTTGCGAAGAACAGATTCTGAATAATCGCGCGGTAATATAGTGTGTCTTTACTCTTGCGCCCCTTAAAATCCTTCAGGATTAATTTTAGCTTTTCTTCATTGAATAGATCATCTTTGATTAGTTGATTTTTTTCTTTCAGAAACCAACAAAACAGCAATCGTGTGAGTAAACGTATAACACTTTCCGATTGGTGAACATCGTTGTCTATTAAGTCTTCTTTCGGACGTATTTGGGGAAATCCCACCGATTTTACTGCCCATAGGTACCAATCAAACAGATCCTTATAAAATTTATTGTTGAGCTCCTTAATATCGAGCGTTTTTTGCCATGCATTGTGCAACTCAACAAAGTTTGAGAATTGATATTCTTTATTCAGTTCATCGAACGAAAGGTCAAAGAGAATTTCGACATGCGCGCGATGGGGCGAGGCAATGCTGATATCTTTGATGAGCGTTACTTTTTCGAGGACGTCTTTATTTTCATCCCGTTTATGCAGCCGCCGGTTAATGATCGAAAATGTAAGAGTGCTGCCGTGCTTGAAGAGAATCATTGCCGGCATCGGAAAAAGGCGGTTCACTGCGCGAGTAATGTTGCTTAACTCGGTTCTTGTATACGATTCTTTCTTTAGTTCTATGGTGAAAAAGAGATACGTTTCAATAACTGTGTTGTCGACTTTTTTTGTATCGAACAACGACGTACGTTTCAGGACTTCTTCCTTTGTCAATTGGAAAAGAAGGTCAACATACTTCCAATCGCTGTTGATAAGAGATTTGTCTTCATTGAATTTGGAATCGCTTAAGAGGTAATTATCTAGGAATTCATCCGGACTTTTCTTTGAAAACGGCGCCTGCCTATCGGTTGCGTATCCCAAAACGTCGAACAGGTGCAATGCATTCTTGGTGAGATTGCCTTCAGCGAACGACTTCAGCGCAGACGCTATTTCTTTTTTCTTATCGACCGACATAGTTATATCAGTTTCTTTGTCAGGGTATTTTGCAGAAGAGAATGCATTTGCGTGATCGCAATGGCATTGAGCTGTTTCAGGCGGTCGCTTTGCAGGATACCCTGGTGAATGAGGACGGCGTTGATACTTTCAAGATTCGAGAGAACGACCAACTGCTCAATCTCCGCATAGTCGCGAATATTTCCCTCCAGTTTCGGATGAGCATCGCGCCATTCTTTCGCAGTAACGCCAAACAATGCTACGTTCAGCATATCTGCTTCATTCGCGTAGGTGATCGTCACCCGGGCTTTGCTCAATGCCGGGGGGATCAGCTTTTCTTTGATCGCATCGGTATGGATGCGGTAATTCACTTTGGCGAGCGTGCGCTGCAGGTTCCATTCAAGTTTCAGGCGGTCGTTTTCGTCGTTCTTAAGGCGCTGAAATTCTTTGATAAGATAGATTTTGAACTCTGCACTGATCCACATTCCAAATTCAAAAGCAATATCCGGATGGGCAAAGGTTCCCCCGTACCGCCCTGTTTCCGCTTTTAAGCCGATAGCCTTAGTTTTTTCCGTCCATTCTTTAACGCTTATCTTGTAATTATTCAATCCGGCCTTACTTTTAATTATGGCAAATTCGCCATAATTAAAATCGGGATTATAAACCCCTTCCCAAATGCCAAGAAATTCAACCGTATTCCTGTTTCGCAACCAATCCGAGATAAAGAAATCACCGTCCTTTGCCTTCATCATATCGGTTAATGAAATATAATCAGCATTCTTATGACTGATGACAGTAATTTCTATCCCCTTAACATGTATTGTTCTATTTTTATTCATAGACCCCTCCCCCCCTGGAATTCGAACATTATTTAATAACCAGCCACGTGACGAGTTCAAAGCTATTCATTTCTTTGACCTGTTTTTCAAGCGGCACGATGAGTCCCGCTCTATCCGTCGTCAATTTTTGGTTTTGCCGCTTATGAAACACACGGACAATTTCATCGACTGCTTTTTTGAGCAGTTCCGCATGAGGATCCATGGAGACCCCGTGATCGGTTTCTTTGTTGAAGATGTCGCATAATTCCTGGAACGCTTCAGTTTTTCCCTGACACATCAAGCGATAAATTTCAAGGATCTGTTTCGCGTTCGTATAGTTAAACCGCACTTGCCCGTCATTCCAGATATAGACCAGAAAGTAAGGCTGCAGCGGATTTATTTCTTCGTTGCCGTTGGTATCTCCTTTTTGCTTTAAACAGTAGACAATGCCGGGCTTCATGATCTTCTTCTCCGCTTCCGAATATTTTTCGAGATCAAGATAGTGGGCATGGACTCCGGATGGAGAGGGAACAACCGCATAGAGCCCGAATGGAGCTTCTTTTAATTTGATTTCATTGTTTTTAAGATAGTTCGAAAGCTCGATCCTGAAGTCATCCAGAGTAAAATCTGTCAGTGATATGCTTTCGTTCATTTCTTCCAGGTCGAGCACTTCATCGCGCAGGCGTTTTAATTGACGGTTCCTGACTTTTAAATCCTCTTCGATCAATTCTTCAAGCTGTTCCGTATTGAGAATATTGTCTTCGCCGGTAGCGGTGACATCGACGAGAGCCATTCGCGCTTCAACACGTTCTTTCAGGTTGATATAGTTGTCTAAATCTTTTGTCGGCCAAAAATTTACCAGCTGAATTTTGTCGTTCTGGCTTCCCAAACGATCGATACGCCCGAAACGCTGGATGATACGGACGGGATTCCAATGAATGTCATAATTGATAAGGAAATCGCAATCCTGCAGGTTCTGTCCTTCGCTGATACAATCAGTCGCAATCAGGATGTCAATTTCCTTGTCCTGCGGCATTTTTTCGAGCCTGCTTCTGTTCTTTGCACGGGGAGAAAAATTGGTAAGGATGTTTGCAAACTCATTTTTACCGAATGTTGTTTTGGTAAAGCCTCCTGCCACTAATGCGCATTGAAGGCCAAGTTCATCCTTAATCCATTTTTCGAGATTCGTGTATAAATATTCCGCAGTATCGGCAAAAGCGGTAAAGATCAATACCTTTTTGTTCGAATCGTTGGTGGGATTTTTAAGCTTCTTGACGATGATATCTTTCAGTTCTTTCAGCTTCGCATCACGATCCGGTGTAACGGCAACAGCGTTATTATATAAATCAGCAAGAGCCGCTTTATCCTTCCCCAGGTCGGTTAACCATGTATCAAGCTTCAAATCCGCAAGGTCGAATTTCAGCTTCTTCCCCACCTGCCATTGCTCGGCATCATCTCCATTTTCTTCCAATTCAACTTCATCCGGTTGAGCGCTTGAGAGATCATCTTCCAGACGATTCATTTTTGATTTTTTGAAATCATTGATCTTGTCTGCCAGCTTGTCGATCTTCTTGATCGTTCGATCGATTGATATCTCGAAAGATTCGATCGAACTCTCCAGCCGTTTAAGGTAATTCACCTTCATCATACCGATAAGAAAATTTTCACGGTCTTTTTGAGTAAACGAGAGAACCTGTTGACCACCGCGCTCTTCATATTTTTTCTTAATCGTTTCATCATCTTTTAAATATGCCGATGGGTTAAACACCGAAAGTTTATATTCCAGGATTTTTTTATTGAGAGCATCATAGGTAAAGAATCTATCCTTTAAGTCGATATTTGGATAAATAGAATGCGGTTTTAGTCTCTCTGAGAATTTTCCGATAGATGTAACATCGTAAAAACTCTTAATATGTTTGCGGCTTCGGGCGATCGTCAATTCATCCAGCAGTTTAAAGAATGAAGAATCAAGTCGCTCCAGTAATTGTTTGACCGTCCGGTCGGGATTTCCTTTGGGGTCCGCCCATCGTGTAAACTGGTTCTGGGCATTTTTTAACGAGAGTTCAATATCCTTGATTTGGGTTGAATCAAAAAGCGCCGATGTCTCACCTTTCGTAATAAGCAGTATTTGATTGCGGAGGTCACGGAGATTGTTATTCACCGGGGTTGCCGTAAGCATAAGTACTTTCGTGCTCACGCCTTCTTTAATAACTTTTTCCATAAGCCATTTAGCCCGGTTCATTTTTAATTCGCCGTCGTCCGTCACCCTTTCCATCGGATTTCCACGGAAATTATGACTTTCATCGATCACCACTAAATCATACGCACCCCAATTGAACGTGTCTGCCGAAAGATTGTGCCCATCGGCATCCGATATTCCGACTTCTCTACCCATATCCGTATGGTAAAGGATATGATAATTGTATTTATCTTTTCTAAACGGATTGAGTTTGTTATTCTTACTTGCTTGGTATACAGTCCAGTTGTCCTTTAGCTTTTTGGGGCATAAAACCAACGTTCTATAATTCAATTTTTCAAAATACTGTATCACTGCCAATGCTTCAAAAGTCTTTCCAATGCCGACGCTATCGGCAATGATGCATCCATTATGTTTCAATATCTTATTGATAGCGCCTTTCACACCGTCTTGTTGAAAGTCGTACAACATAGTCCAAATTTCACTCTCAAAAAAACCGGTTTGGGTATTAAGCAGTCCACCCTTGTCTTGTTCTGCTAAAAATTTTTCAAAAATATGATAACACGAGTTCTATGAGGAAGTGCAACGCTCTAAAAGAATTAACAGTATACTTAGAGCATGGCACAACCAAAATATTATATACAACCATTGCAAGAAGAGCGAGATCGAATAGCGGCTCTTTATGCACAACAGGTATCTCGTAGTGAGATTGCCCGTCAGTTACAGAGAAACAAGAGCACGATATCACGAGAAATATTCAGGA
>Ga0182021_10008884_pt1 | contig 11891 bp, 9 predicted proteins | sample 612E3MmetaG_FD_120493 | JGI IMG/M metagenome (GOLD analysis project Ga0182021, IMG submission 120493) | Permafrost microbial communities from Stordalen Mire, Sweden - 612E3M metaG (Illumina Assembly) | ecosystem: Environmental > Terrestrial > Soil > Wetlands > Permafrost | place: Sweden...
AACTCGCCGGGCGACTCCCCGAACTCGGACTCCCCAAACTCCGACTCGCCGTACTCGGACTCGGCAAACGTCGACTCGGCTGTGGTCCAGGTCATTGTCGTTCCTCCGATCGCGCCCCGGGCTCCTTGAGGCTTCCCGGAGAATCTAGGAACGAGGGCCCGAGGAAACATCGGTCGAACCACCGAACTCTCTGCGTCATTGGACTCAATCCGGTGCCGGGATGAGAGGGGGTCCCGCGCACTTCGGCGCGCTCACCCCGGCGTACAGTCGGGCCCGGCGACCCGTTCGAGGGCGCCAAGGGGAAGCGAGTCAGCGATGAAGATCTCGGAAGCTGCTGCGGATTTCCTGGCGTGCCGGAGGATCGCGGTGACCGGTGTCTCGCACGAACCCAAGGGCCATGGCAGCAACGCGGTGTACCAGCGGCTGCGGGACCGCGGCTACACGGTGTTCGCGGTCAACCCGAACGCCCAGAACGTCGAGGGCGACACGTCGTACCCTGACCTTCGCTCGATCCCCGGCGGGGTCGAGGCTGTGGTCATCGGCACCCGCCCGGAGCACGCGCTGGGCACCGTCCAGGAGGCGTCCGAGCTGGGCATCACGCGGGTGTGGATGCACCGCTCGGTCGACGCGGGCAGCGTCTCTCCCGAGGCTGCGGCCTATGGCCGCGAGCACGGGCTGACCGTCATCGACGGCGGGTGCCCGTTGATGTTCGGGCCCGCGTCGGACGGCGGTCACAAGGCGATGTGCTGGGTCCTCACGCTCACCGGCAGGGTCCCGCGGACGGTCTAGCGACACCCGAGGCTGGTCGAGAACCCCCGGTCCACGCCTTGGCGGCGCCGACTCGCAGGCGCACAATGGCTCATGTTCATCGAGACGACAGCGGAGTCCGAGGCAACAGGTGCGCTGGCTGAGTGGTACCGGTCGCAGCACGACAGCTGGGGATTCCTCCCTGACTACGCCGGATGCTTCTCAGCACGGCCCGACGTGGCGAAGGCCTGGACGTCACTGAACATCACGATCCGGGGTGGCATGGACAGGCGACGCTTCGAGCTTGTCACGATCGCGGCTGCCCGTGCGCTCCGGTCGACCTACTGCACCGTGGCACACGCGTCCTTCCTGCGGGATGTCTGCGGAGACGGCCAGACCGTGCAGGACCTGGCGCTCACGTCGGACGGCAGCTCTCTGTCCGAACAGGACGCGGCTCTCTACTCGTTCGCCACGAAGCTCGCCCTCGATGCCTCCGCGATGGAGCAGTCCGATGTCGACGCCCTGCGCGACGCGGGGCTGTCGGACGCCGAGATCTCGGACGTCGTGTACGCCGTCGCAGCCCGCGCCTTCTTCACCAAGGTTCTTGACGGGCTGGGTGCTCGACTCGACCAGGAGACGGCCGACACCTTCGATCCCGGCCTCCTTCAGGGGATGATCGTGGGGCGTCCGGTAGGCGGCGCGTGACGCTGCACAGCGTCCGGCCGGGCACTCGCTGAGCACGGGTGCGCCTTACCGTGGCATCCGGCCCACCGACCAGGTCGACGACGACATCTGCGTCGCGGCCCCCTCGCTCTCAGAGCAGATCACCTGCTGTACAAGGCGATCGTTGACCCCCAAGATGTGACCACAGGGGGAGTGGGGATCGCATGGGCGAGACGGAGCTGACGGCGCGCGTGTCCTTGACAGGTGCCGACGGGCGCCTCAACCCGGCTGCGGTCGGATGGTCTCGCCGACCTGTCGTGGACACCGCGGGCCTGATGCTGGGCCCGCATCGATCGTGGGGGCGTACCAAGCGCTGGGAGTACTGGAACGTCATCACCCCGACCCACATCCTGGCCCTGACCGTGTCGTCCATCGACTACGCGGCGGTTCACGAGGTCTGGATCTTCGACAGGTCGACCGGGACGTCCTGGGCGCAGGCAGCGACGGTTCTTCCGGCCAAGGACGTCACCTTGGCGCCGATCCTGGGCAAGGGCAGCGCCCGCGCACGCGCGAAGGACCTCGAGATCGACCTCGACCCGCTTCCGCACGGCGGCACGCGGCTTCGTGCAGCCATCCCAGAGGCGTCCTTCGACGTCGAGGTCAGCCGGCCGGCGCACCAGGACTGCCTGGCCGTGGTCGTCCCGTGGTCACCGAGCCGCTTCCAGTACACGGTCAAGGATGTCGCACTGAGCGCGGCCGGCGTGGTGACGGTCCTCGGGAGGCAGCACGAGGTGCCGCCGTCGTCGTGGGCGGTGCTCGATCATGGGCGCGGCCGCTGGCCGTACAACGTCAGGTGGAACTGGGGAGCCGGGTCGGGGATGTCGCGCGGACGTCGCGTCGGGCTACAGGTCGGTGGGAAGTGGACCGCCGGGACGGGCTCGACGGAGAACGGGCTCGTCGTCGACGGCCACCTGTACAAGATCCACGACGAGCTGACCTGGGAGTACGACCTCGTCGACTGGCGTCGGCCCTGGCGGGTCACGGGCGGTGGCCTCGACGCGACGCTCGTCCCGTTCCACAACAAGCGGTCGAGCAACGACCTCCTCGTCGTGTCGTCGCGCACCGACCAGTGCTTCGGTCACTGGTCGGGGTCCTACACGACACCGCATGGCGGGAGCATCGCGTTCGACGGTCTCGTCGGCTGGGCCGAGGACGTACACAACCGCTGGTGACGGCCAGACCGCGACGTCACCTCAGCGACGTCTGACGACCACGCCCGACCATTGCCCCGACGACCGAACGGTCGTAGGTTGGGGCGAAGTAGTTGTTGTGCGCCTGTCCCTTCTCGGCCGGGACCCTGCCGAGCAAAACCGCATGCGTCGATGTTCGACCAAGGGTCCCAGATGTCCAGCCCGACCACGCCCCAGTTCCTCTTCCACTCGCCCCCGTTCTTCTCCGCCAGCTGGGTCGGGCGCCATCCCCACGACAACCGGCCGCGCATGGTCGTGTGCTTCGGTCCGACTGTTCCCGACGACTTCGCCGCACTTCAGGCGGCCGTCCTCGGCCTTGACTCCGTACTTCAGAAGGACGTTCCGCCCTTGACCGAGGTGCGCGGTGAGGTCGAGGACCGATGCCTCGTTCTGCGCTCGCACGGTCACGAGCTGGTGCGGACCGACCGGTTGCCGGACCCAGTCGTGGCGCTGCTCCAGCGGTCTCCCGAGGTGCTGATGGTGTGGGTCGACGTCCCACTCCAGAACCCTCGGGCGGAGCTCTGCGCGGTGGGGATGGAGCACGTCTGGACCGGCCTCGCAGGAGTGCAGGACTGTGTCTGGTGACGACGGACAGTCCCTCATGCATCAGGACTGCTCGCCCGGGTGTCCGTTCCCACCAACCCGTCGCCAACTCGTCGTGGAGTCCCTAGCCTGGGAGTGTCAGAGGTCTACTTGATGACGAGGAGCGACCATGTCACGGACCCACGACGAACTGCTGTTCGCAGCTCTGATCGAGCTTGCAGACGCAACGATCACTGACTTCGACCTGATGAGCCTCGCGGACCGCCTGGTGTGCGCGTGCGTCGAGGTGCTGGGGATAAGGGCGGCGGGCATCATGCTCGCCGACCAGGGCGGCTCGCTTCGGGTCCTCGCCTCGACCGACGAGGAGACTCGGATGCTGGAGCTGCTCGAGCTCCAGAACAACGACGGCCCCTGTCTCGAAGCGTTCCATACCGGCCGGGCTGTCGAAGGGGTGGACCTCTCGCAGCACGTCAGCAGGTGGCCCTCCTTCGCCTCGGCAGCCATGTCCGCCGGGATCAACACCGCGTACGCGGTGCCGATGCGCCTTCGTGACCAAACGATCGGAGCACTCAACCTGTTCCTGGAAGGGACTGAGCCGTTCGGTCCCCGCGAGCTGGGGGTGGCCCGGGTGATGGCCGACATGGCCACCATCGGAATCATCAACAACTGGAGCATCCGGCAGCAGGAGGTCCTCGCCCAGCAGCTTCAGTCCGCGCTGACCAGCCGGGTGATCATCGAGCAGGCGAAGGGAGTGCTGGCCGAGCGCGAGGGCCTGTCGATGGGCAAGGCATTCGAGTACCTCCGCCGGACCGCACGATCGTCACGCCGGCCGCTGGCCGACGTCGCCAGGGACATGGTGAACGGCGACGGAGCGGTTGGGTCCCTGGGTCGGTCTCGGCGCTTCGATCCAGTCGTCGACGAAGAACCCACTGCCTGATGCGGAGGCCGCCCAACCCCCGGACCGCGTACCTTCCGCATTGCCAGCATCGCTCGCGGGAAGGGCTTTCGGGCCCCCTGGTGTAGTCTGGAATAAGCGACGACTGCATCTTCGTGAGCGATCACTCCCCGTGACATCTGATGGAGTCGTTGACCGGACCATAGGGAACATGGTTCCGCGGGAGGTGCCATCCGGCAGACGTCTCGCCGAAGGTCGTCCTTCGGATGGCGACCGTGACGGACGGATACCGCCCCATGACACGATTCGGGTTTCTGAGCACCTACCCCCCAACGCGCTGCGGACTGGCTACGTTCACGGCGGCTCTCGCGAGTGCGATCTGCGAGCCCGGTGACGACGTCTGCGACATCGTGAGGGTCGACGATCTCGTGCCGGCCGGTCCTTCCGTCAACACCCCCTCCGTACAGGTGGTAGGGGACCTGAAGCCCCGTGATCCCGCAGGTCGCGAGCTCGCTGCCGACCTCCTTAACGCCACCGACGTGGTCGTCATCCAGCACGAGTACGGCATCTACGGCGGTCGGGACGGCGACGAGATCCTCGATCTCCTCGCACGGATCAAGGCGCCCACGATCGTCGTGATGCACACGGTTCTGCCCTCACCGACGCCGCATCAGCGCAGTGTGACAACGATGCTCGGCGAGCGTGCCGACGCCCTCGTCGCCATGACCCATACCGCGATGACCCTGCTGGTCGACCTCTACGACGTGCCGCCGGAGAAGGTCCGGCTCATCCCGCACGGTGTCGCGTGGGCTCCCACCGGGCTGGCGAGCAACCATGTGCGCCCGACCATCCTGACGTGGGGCCTGCTCGGGCCCGGCAAGGGCATCGAGTGGGGCATCCGCGCCATGGCGCTCCTGACCGACCTGGATCCCGCACCCGTGTACCGAGTGCTCGGCCAGACCCATCCCAAGGTCGTCATCGACCAGGGCGAGAAGTACCGTCGCTCGCTGTCGATGCTCGTCGACTCCCTCGGGCTGAAGGGTGACGTCCAGATCGACGGTCGCTACCGCGAGTCGAGCGAGCTCGCCGCCGAAGTCGCCGCCGCAGACCTCATCCTTCTTCCGTACGACTCCCGCGACCAGGCGACGTCCGGGGTCCTGGTGGAGGCAGTCGCAGCAGGCAAGCTCGTCATCGCGACACGCTTCCCGCACTCCATCGAGCTCCTGTCCGAGGGAGGCGGCGTGCTCGTCGACCACGAGCATCCTGCTCAGATCGCTGAGGCGATCCGGGAGGCCCTGGCCGATCCGGCGCGCGCTCTCGCAGCCCAGGCCGTGGCCCGGGAGTCGGCCCGTGCGAACAGCTGGGGCGTAGTTGCCGAGACGTACAAGGTGCTGGCCTCCGAGCTGGCCCGCGTGGGCGTTGCCGGGTGACGGCCGCGACGCGGGACCTGCCACGGCCGACGTACACACACCTGTTGTCGATGACCACCCAGCTGGGGGTGTACGAGCACGCGCTGCTGCGCGAGCCGCGGGTCGAGCACGGATACTGCACCGACGACGTCGCGCGCGCTCTCGCCGTCATGGTGCGCGAGCCCGTGCAGACGAAGGAGCTCCTGCGCGCGAGAGAGGTGTACCTGCGGTTCCTCGAGCGGGCCGTCACCTCCACCGGCGCCGTGCACAACCGCATGGACACAGCGGGTCAGTGGGAAGACGAGCCGGAGACGGACGACTGCTGGGGCCGCGCGGTCGCAGGCCTGGGAGCCGTGGTGCGACGGGCGTCGGAGAAGATCGTGCGGGGCAGAGCGTTCTCCGCCTTCCTCAACGCAGCACAGGGACGATCTGTCGACGTACGCGCCAGCGCCTTCGCCGCCATCGGGGCTGCCGACGTCCTGGCCGTACGACCCGACTGTGCGACAGCACGTGACCTGCTGGTCGACTGCCTGGACCGGCTCCCGCGCGGCATCGGGACCACCTGGCAGTGGCCGGAGAGCCGGCTCCGCTACGCGAACGCGAGTCTGTGCCAGGCCCTCATCGTCGGCGGCGAGGCGCTCCGCGACGTGGCCACCCAGGACCAGGGCCTTGCCCAGCTCGGCGTCCTGCTCGAGATCGAGACCGGCCCGACCGGACACCTCTCCCTCGCCGGTACGAACGGTCGGGGCCCCGAAGAGAAGGGGTCCTTGTGGGACCAGCAGCCCATCGAGGCAGCGGCGATCTCGTCCGCATGCCTCGAGGCGCTGCGGATCACGCACGACCCGAAGTGGGCCAGCAGGGTCAGTCAGGCCTGGGCGTGGTTCAGTGGAGACAACGACGCGGCGACCGTCATGTACGACCCCACGGACGGGGCCGGGTACGACGGTCTGGAACGCCACGGTCGCAACGAGAACTGCGGTGCGGAGTCCACGCTCGCCGCATTGAGCACTCTGCAAGATGTTCGAACCCTGAAAGTGATGGTGTCATGACAGCGTTGGCCGAGGATGCAGGAGTCGAGCTTCTCGCTGCCCACGAACGTGTCGTGGCGAGGCTCTTTCGCCCTGGCGATGCCACACCCGGCGGACGGTCGCGCACCGAGACCGTGATGAACCGCGTCCTCGCGCTGCCGCCCGAGACGATCCCCGACCACGCGCAGCGCATCGTGAAGGACTTCGGCGATCGGCACGCCCACATCCTCGAGCTGCTCGCGGACAACGCGGCCCTGGTCCGAGGGAGCGACGCCGCACCCATCAGCCAGGACCTCTCGATCGTGCTCGGCGCAGTCTTCACCGCCGAGTTCGCGGTGGAGGGGGCGGCCCTGTGCAATCCCAGTGCCATCGCGCACCCTGATCAGGGAGGACTGGAGGCAGGGCAGCTCCGGGTCCTGGTCTCTGTGCGGTCGATCGGGGAGTCGCACCTGTCCTCGATCCAGTTCTGCGAGGCCGTCATCGGGCCGGGTCGTACGTGGTCCTTCCTTCCGCGCGCAACCCCCTTGCGGCTACCCACCATCGCCGCCGGCCTGTGGACCAAGGGCCATTTCCTCCAGGCCCTGGAGCGTCACGGGCAGGTGTCCGAGCTGGTGCGCTCGGTCGGGCAGGCCCTTCCCGACACCTTCCATGGCAATGACGTCGAGGACGCGCTCCAGAAGCTCCCCAAGCCGCTGCTCCAGCTCCCGGGTGCCCGTGGCGAGCTCGACGTCATCTGGACGATGGCGAACTCCGAGTACCGGGCCACCTTCCCCGAGGACTCCGAGGTGACAGCACGGGTACTGATGCCCGTCGCCGACCAGGAGCGCATGGGGATGGAGGATGCACGCTTCGTGGCGTTCCATGACGACGAGACGGACGACTACCGAGCCACGTACACCGCCTACGACGGCGTGTCCGCGACGTCACGTCTGATCACGACAACCGACTTCCGCACCTTCGCGGTGCATCGCCTGACCGGTGGCCCCACCCGCGCGAAAGGCATGGCCCTGTTCCCGCGACCCGTGGGCGGGGAGCTGCTGGCCCTGGGCCGCGGGGACGCCGAGAGTATCTCGTTGAGCCGCTCGTTCGACGGGCTCCACTGGGCCGCCGAAGAGCTCGTGTACCCGCCGTCATCCCTGTGGGAGGTCGTACAGAGCGGCAACTGCGGACCGCCGATCGAGACCCCTGCGGGCTGGCTGGTGCTCACGCACGGAGTTGGCCCTATGCGGGTCTACTCCATCGGTGCGATCGTCCTGGACCGCGACGACCCCGCCCTCGTTCGTGCAGTCCTGGCGGAGCCGCTGCTCGTGCCGGAGGGCGCCGACCGTACGGGCTACGTCCCTGACGTCGTCTACAGCTGCGGCGGGATCGTCCACGACGGCACACTGTGGATCCCGCACGGCGTGGGCGACGACAGGATCCGCGTCGCATCGGTCCCGCTCGGTGAGCTTTTCGCTGCCATGACATGGCTGGATGGGACCGACCCCTCCGTCGAGCAGAAGTAGAGTCTCCACGCGGGGGAGCGGTGCTGATTCTGCCGCAGGAGGGAAGTCACCGTGCTCGAGACCGTGAAGTCCCTCGTCAGCGTGGCCGCGAAACGGCCGCGCGACCACCGACGGCTGATGCGGATCAGGGATCGCATCTACACCACGGTGGCCGAGCTGGACGCACAGATCCTGCAGTCGCCCGAGCCCGTCCCGTACGGTCTTCTGGATCGGACCGGCTTCACGCCGATCACGCCCGGTACCGCTTGGGGCCGGAAGTTCGACTGCGCCTGGCTCCACGTCACGGGTCAGGTGCCACCCGGCACGCGTGATCCCGTCCTGCTGCTGGGTATCCGTGGCGAGGGTCTCGTCTACTCCGCCGCCGGCGAGGTCGTGGACTCCGTCAGCACCGTCTGGATCCAGGGCGACCTGCCGCACGCCGCCGGGACGTACCGCCCGGTCACCGGCATCGACCTCAGCGGCGGCCGGGTCGACTTCTACGCCGACGTTGCCTGGAACGGCCTCCTCCTGTACGACGTGGGCAAGGCCGTCTATCAGGGCGCACGCATCGCGACCCGGGACGACGACGCCTACGCGCTGTACTACGACTACCTGACACTGGTGGTGCTGGCGGGGTCGACCGACGACATCGCACTCGCTCGCCGGGTGGAGTCCTCTCTGGCTGACGCGTACCGCATGTTCGCCTCGGGCGACACCATCGGCGCTCGGGCCAGGCTCGCCAGGGAGCTCGAGCAGCCGTCGACGAGCACCTTCACGTACAGCGCCATCGGTCACGGCCACCTCGACATGGCATGGCTGTGGCCGCTGAGGGAGACGCGGCGGAAGTCGGCCAGGACGTACGCGAAGGCGCTGAACGCGATCGAGGCGCACCCAGGCTACATCTACGGGACGAGCCAGCCGCAGCAGCTGTGGTGGATGAAGCAGCACCAGCCGGCGCTGTACGAGCGGATCAAGAGTGCGGTCGCCGCCGGGCGCATCGAGCTGCAAGGGGCGTTCTGGATCGAGCCGGACACCAACCTGCCCAGCGGTGAGTCTCTCGTGCGTCAGTCGCTGGTCGGACGGCGCTTCCTCAGCGACGAGTTCGGCATCGCGCCCGAGGACCTGCGCCTGTGCTGGCTGCCGGACACGTTCGGCTACAACGGCAACCTGCCCCAGATCCTCCGCAAGTCGGGCATGGACTGGTTCCAGACGATCAAGCTCAGCTGGAACAAGGTCAACAACTTCCCGTACCGCACGTTCACCTGGCAGGGGATCGACGGGTCCGGCGTCCTGGTGCACATGCCGCCCGAGGGCGACTACAACAGCCGCGCCGCCGCGGACGGGCTGCTGCGAGGGATCCGGCAGTACCCCGAGAAGGAGCTCGACACCGCACTGCTCGTGTACGGAGCCGGCGACGGCGGCGGAGGACCGGGGGAGGTCCACCTCGAGCTGCTGAAGCGGGAGCACGACCTGAACGGCTTGCCGAAGGTGGAGTTCTCGACCGCCGACCGCTTCTTCCGAGCCCTCGAGCAGCATGAGATCCAGCACACGCATGCCGGAGAGCTCTACCTGGAGACACACCAGGGCACGTACACCACCCAGGCCGCGATGAAGCAGGGGAACCGGCTCATGGAGCGGCTGCTCCACAACGCGGAGGCACTCGCGGTGGTCGTGGGCGCGGACAGCCGTGAGCCCCTCGCCCAGCACTGGCGCGACGTGCTGCTCAACCAGTTCCACGACATCATCCCGGGCTCGTCGATCGAGCGCGTTCACCGCGAGGCGCGGGAGACGTACGGGCGGATCGAGAAGGAGCTGGGCTGCTACATCCACGGTCTCGCCGCGCGGCTGCCGCCGGGCGGGGACGGGCTGTCGGCGCTCAACCTCACGTCGTTCCCACGTCACGAGCACGTCCAGCACGAAGGACGCTGGTACCGGGCCGACGTCGCGCCGTACGCGGCGGCCCCGCTGGAGTCCGTCGACGAGTCGGCGGGGCTGACGATCAACGGGGACACGATCAGCAACGGCATCCTCACGCTGCGCTTCTCCGACTCCGGCGAGATCGCCTCCTGCACGGACGTCTCCGGTGCCGAGCACGCGGGCGGCGGCCTCAACCGGCTCGCGCTCCACGACGACCCGTACCAGTTCCCGTTCGACGCCTGGGACATCTCGCCCGACTATGTGAAGAAGGTGCCCAAGGTCCTTCCGCTCGTACGTTCGGAGTCCTTCCGTGACGGACCGACGGTGGGCCGGCGTACCACGTACTCGCTCCCGAACGGCACGGTCGAGCAGCGCGTGACCCTTGAACAGGAGAGCGCCCTCGTGCAGTTCGACACGCGGGTCGAGTGGCACGAGACCCACCGGATGCTGCGCGCCGAGTTCCGGCCGACCCGGTACGGAGACACGGCGACGTGCGAGATCCAGTTCGGCCACATCTCGCGCCCCACGACTGAGCGCGACTCGGTCGAGAAGGCCCAGTTCGAGGTGTGCGCGCACAAGTGGCTCGCGACCGAGGACATGTACGGGGGGTTCGCGCTGCTCAACGACGCGAAGTACGGCCACCGTGCGAAGAACGGCCTCATCAGCCTGAACCTCCTTCGCTCGCCCACGTTCCCCGACAAGACCGCCGACCGGGGGAGCCACCACTTCACGTACGCGTTCATGCCGTTCGAGGCGGACGACCTGGCCTCGGTCGTGGCGCAGGGCTGCCGGCTCAACAACCCACTGACGGTCGTCGACGGCGCCGGCTTCGAGAGCGTCGCCTCCACCGGCGAGCCCGGCGTGGTCGTGGACACGGTGAAGATCGCGGAGGACGGGCACGGCGTGGTGCTGAGGCTGTACGAGAGCCTGGGTCGCTCGACCACGACGTCCGTTCATACGTCACTCGCGCACACGGGGGTTCACGAGGCCGACCTGATCGAGCGGCGGATCGGCGAGCTTGATCTCGAGCGCGTGCCGTTCGGTCCGTTCGAGATCAAGACCATCATGCTGGAGCGGTGATGGATCTCGTCAGCGCAACGGTCAGCGCCCGCAAGCAGCACGTCTCCGTCGTGGTCGCCGGATTCGGCCAGAACTTCATCCTGACCACGGTGACGACGTTCATCCTCGTCTACCTGCTGCAGTACGCGCACATCACGGTTGCGGGGATGGCCGTCGTGACCGGCATCCTCACCGCGACCAAGATCTTCGACGCGGTGAGCGACCCCATCATGGGCAGCGTCATCGACAAGACCCGTACCCGCTGGGGCAAGATGCGTCCGTTCATCCTGTTCTCGGCGTTCCCGGTGGCACTGCTGACGACCCTGCTGTTCGCCGTACCGGACCTGCCCGAGGCCGGCAAGCTCACGTTCTTCGGCGTCGTGTTCTTCCTGTGGGGCATCTCGTACACGGCCTGCGACGTCCCGTACTGGGGCCTGATCGGCTCCGCCTTCCCCGACACGACCGAGCGCACGGGTGTGATCTCGCAGGTCCGCGCGTACGGAGGCATCTCGCTCGGGATCGCCACGCTGGGCATGCCGTGGCTGGCCAAGCTGATGAGCGGCGGAGGCGACGCCACCGCCACCGGCTGGTCGCTCGCGGTGGGCATCTCGGCGTTCGTCGGGATGACCCTGTACCTGCTGGCGTTCGTCAACACCCGGGAGAAGGCTCGTCCCGATACGGGCGAGAGGCTCACGCTTCGTGTCCTTTTCACCACGCTGGGCAAGAACACGCCGCTGCTGCTCGTGCTGCTGGGGTCGGTCCTCGGCTTCGGTCGCTACCTCGTACAAGCGGGCGGGGCGGTGTTCGTCATCATCGCCTACGGAAGCGAGACGACCTTCACCTTCGTCGGCGCCGCCGTCATCCTCGGCCTGGTGCTGGCGTCGTTCGGCACGCCG
>Ga0182021_10008886_pt1 | contig 11890 bp, 10 predicted proteins | sample 612E3MmetaG_FD_120493 | JGI IMG/M metagenome (GOLD analysis project Ga0182021, IMG submission 120493) | Permafrost microbial communities from Stordalen Mire, Sweden - 612E3M metaG (Illumina Assembly) | ecosystem: Environmental > Terrestrial > Soil > Wetlands > Permafrost | place: Sweden...
AGTTCTGCGAGGCGAACTCCGACCAATTCAGCGGTGGCGAGGGACACACATCAAATACGGCGCGCGGCCTGGCTTTCAAGGCCTCGCGTCCGCCGCAGTCCAAAGCCAGCAGATCGATCATCACCTGCGTGGTGTGTGCGTTGAACGAGCCGGTTACGATCGGCTTGTCGGAATACCACAGCACCAGAAACAACCGATAGAGATCGCCGATCGATTTGGGCACATCGTTGCACACCACCGCCGTCGATTGCGCGGCATATTGCGGCATGGTCGATCCTTTATCGACCATTTCCGCAGTCTTGATCAAGCGCACCAGATCATTCGCCTGCGCCGGCCGATGTTCCAGCGTATCGGGATCGAGAATCTGCACGCCGGACGATCCCGGATCGAAGTGCACGTCGTCGCCGCCGTAGTGCACGTCGTCGCCGCCGTAGTGCACGGCGGGATGGCCTGCTCGATCGTGCACCCAGAATTCAAGCGGCACCGTGCTCAACTGCCGACGGGCTAATGCTTCGGAGATGTGCGCCACTTCGCCATCGATCGTGGCTCCAGCCTGCGCCAATAACTCACGCGCTTCCAGCGATGGCACCTTCACGCCGGGATTCATGAGCAGTTCAAACGCCTCGCCTAGAACGCGATCGACCAATTCGGGTTCAAGCAGTTCCAGTTTGGGCCGCATAAGATACCTCCCAATCATTGGACACGGATGAACACAGATTTTCACGGATTTCTTTATCCGTGTTCATCCGTGGAAATCCGTGTCCAACAAAGGCTGTTACTTCTCAACTGCCCAGCCTCCGTCATTGCGAGCGCTTTCCGCGAAGCAATCTCCGCGTCCCCGCGGACGGCTTCGACCGCGTGCCGAAAAAGCACTCGGCACACATGCGGTGCACGAAGTTCCCCATCTTTCGCCTAGCGCGCCGCCTGTGCGAAGCACAGGATACGGCGTGGGGGAGTGTTCCCGTGAACACAGACAAAGTAATCCGTGAAATCCGTGTTTATCCGTGTCCCATACAGGCTGTTACTTCTCAACTGCCGCGATAATGCGCGCAAGTTCTGCCACCAACTTGGGATCGAGTGGACCAGGTTGATGGTTCTTCAGAAGATCCTGCGCTTTAGCCCGCGCCCAATCACGCGCCCCGTCGCGCTTCGACTCCCACTGGCCGTAGGGGCGCCGATCCATCAAGCGAGGCTGCCACAATTCGCGCATGTGCGCCCGCGTGTGCTTCTGCTTCAGGAAGTTGCCGCCCGGCCCCACGGCGCGAATCACATCCAAAGCCAGCGTGTCGTCGTTCACGGTGATGCCGTCCATCATCTTGTGGACGATGCTGTAGATCTCGCAGTCCATCACCATCGCTTCGTAACTGAGGATACGGCTGCCATTCAACAGGCCACACCCTAGCAGCATGTCCGATCCCGTCAACGACGCCATGAACGACGAGAAAGCGTTATCGATGGCGGCCTGCCAATCGGGTTCTTTAGCGCCTGTCGCAAACGCGCCCATCGACAACGGCACGTTGTAGAAATCGCTCAACACATTCGTCGCCGCACCGAAGAGAAAATCTTCCGGACCGCCGCCCGTGTAACCACCGGTACGCAAATCCATTGCGGTTTGCGCCGCGGCGTAATAGACCGGCGCGCCCGGATGCGCCAGTTGCATCAACGCCAGCGCGCTGATCACTTCCGCGTTGCCCACGACGAGACTGCCTGCCATCGTGACTGGCCCGCTGAACGCGCAGGAGGTCATCGTCATATACCCGATCGGCAAGCCCGCCTCAGCGGCGATTAAACCTGCATCGAGACTGCCCCCGTCATGACCCAGCGGACTCGTGGTGCACTGCATGATCGAGAGGATGGGCCGCTTCCTTAATTCGTCTTTACCGCCGACGATCGCCGAGGCCATCTCGATTGCGGCGCGCATCTCCGGCTCGGTGACAATGCTCTCCGTTTGCAGATGCTTGGTGGTATTGCGCCACGCCGCTTCCAGTTCATGCAGGCTGCGTGATTCCGGCGGTTGATCCTGCGCCGCCACCATCGACCACCAAAAGCCCACTTCTTCCAGCGCATCGGCCACGCGCGCGCAATCTTCAGAGTCTTTCTTCGTCGTACGGCGGCGCTCGCCGGTGAAGGCGTCGATCACTTCGATGCAGCAGCCATCGGTGCCGAGGAAAACATGCTGACCATCCAGCGGCAAATCCTGCGCGGGATCGCGCGCGGCCAGTGTGTAGATCGGCGGTGCCGTCTTCAGCGCGTCTTCCACTATCCGACCGGGGATCTTAGCGATCATGGTATCACGATCGACCGTGGCACCATGCGCTGTGAGAATATCCAACGCCTTAAACGACGGAAATCGCACGCCCACCGTTTCAATCACGTCGAGCGTGGCCGTGTGAATCTTTAGCACATCGTCTTTGCTCAGAATATCGAGACTGAGACGCGGATTGACAATGGAGTTGATTTTACCAGCCATAAGGTCCTCCTAATGCGGGTTGAGTATTGCGTGTGACCGGTGGTCATGTTAGAATCGCTATAATTATTTGCGTCGAACGATGGGGAGCCAGTAGATATGATGACTTTTCAAACCGTGATTGACTTAAACGAGACCGAACAACATCAGCTGGAAGCCGAAGCCAGCGCTCGCCAGCTGCCCGTGCCTGAGCTCGTGCGCGCGATCATCGTGGAGCATCTGCAAGCGTCCAAGCCGGTGTCACGCACGGATTACTTCAGCATCGTTGGACTTGGCCACAGCGGTCTGCACAACGTCGCTGAGCAGCACGATCAGTACCTGGGACAAGCGTTTGCCGATGAACATCACTAACCACAATCGGGCACTTGAACGACTGCCTTGATTCCTCTCGGCTCTGAATACACTTATCAAACTTCACGTTTCACTCTTTACTCGTTACGAGTTTCTTCGCCAGCGTTACCGCGCCCATCGCGTCTTCACTGAAGCCATCCGCGCCGATTTCTTTGGCCCAGCTCTTGGTGACCGGCGCACCGCCGACCATCACCTTGACCTGCGGGCGCAGGCCCAGATCATCCAACGCTTCGATCACGGTCTTCTGCCCCACCATCGTCGTCGTGAGCAGCGCCGAGACGCCGACAATATCCGCATTGACTTCGCGCGCCTTCTGGGCGAATTTCTCGAACGGCACATCGACGCCCAGATCGAAGACCTCGAAACCGCTGGCCGAGAGCATCGTCGCAACGAGGTTCTTGCCGATCTCGTGGATGTCGCCCTTCACCGTGCCCAGCACCACCTTGCCCAGCATCTGCCGCTGCGTGCCGCGCCGCTCCATTTCCGGTTCCAACACGGCCACGGCGGCCTTCATCGCTTCGGCAGCCAGCATCAGATCGGGCAGGAACATCTCGCCCGCGCCGAATTGCTCGCCCACGTAACTGATGCCGGGCACGTAACCGTCGTTAATCGCGACTAGCGGATCGATACCCTGCGCCAGCGCCTGTTGTGCCAGCTCCGCCGCTTTCTCTTCATCTCCGTCGACAACGCTTTGTTTCATCGCATCGAATAGTTCCTGAGTCATCACCGCCTCCTCACAAGATAAAATGGGTAGTCGTAGAGTAACCGATTTTGCCAGCGCGCGCGTAGTGCCGGATGTCATGTTGCGCCTGGATGACTTTCCCGGTCTTTTACTATGCGGTCTCTATTTGCACAATATGAACTTGGCAGACTAGGCCCACGCCTCACTCCGTAGGAGTTTCTTCGGCAAAGCGCTTGCGCAGGGCGCGCTTTTTCTCGATCGCCTTCATCAGGCGCGCATGGCGTTCGCGCGTCAGGGGATAGAAGGCGCATAGCACGATGCCACCGGCAAAGAGCAGCGCCGGCAAGGGTCCGGACAAAAAGCGAATCGCGGCGATGGCTTCTGGCGGCTGCGTGACATTCATATTCGTCGTCTGCTCGACATAGCCGGTCGTGGCCAGCAGGGCGCCGGTCAAAGCGATGGTCACCGCGCCCACCAGTTTCTGAATCAACGTGACCACGCTGTAATATGCTGCTTCCTGGCGATTGGCCGTGCGGAGCTCATCCCATTCGATCGTATCTGGCAACATCGCGAGCGGAATGGCGTGCGCGGCCGACAGGCCGATACCGGCTAGAATCGCCAGGATCACGATCAGTATCGACTGTCCCGGCTGCGCAAACGACATGGCGACGAGCACGACTGCGAGAAAGGCGATGCCCATCTGATAGGCGCGATTCTTGTTCCACCGGCCAGAGAACCAGACCCACAACGGCAGCGCCAGCACGGCCACGCCAAACAACAACGCGAAGACCGTATCGACGCCCGCGGCCGCCAGCCCAAAATAATCGCGCAGCAAAAACACCAGCACAAATTGAATCAGATCGATGGGCATCCACGTCAACAAGTAGATGCCGGCCGCAATCAGAAAGGCTTTGTTGCCGGCGGCGATGTGAAACGACTGGCGGATCGACGGCGTGGGCAGTCCTTGATAAGCCGGATTTTCGTGGATGGCAAAAAAAGTGATGTAGACGGGAATGATACTCAGGATACCGATGATGGCCGCCATCGCCGCGTAAGCCGATCGGCGTTCGGCCAACGTCGGATTCGGCCCGGCGATCGCCTCCACAATGGCGAGCGGCGCAACCGCGGCGACGAGCCCCAGTCCGATCGAGAAGGCCATGCGATACGAATGGAGCGAGGTACGTTCGTCATAGGTGGGGGCGATCTCCGGCGTCAGCGCGATGTAAGGCACGTTGGTCAACGTGAACATCGTATCAAAGAGGATGTACATCGCGGTGTAGTAAATCAGCAGAAGCGTTTGTTCATTCGTCGGCGGCACCAGCCACATCAAGATGAAGGCCAGGCCAAACGGGATCGCGCCAAACAGTAAATAAGGTCGCCGCCGCCCCCACCGACTGCGCGTGCGATCACTCAACGTGCCGACGATCAGATCATTGAGCGCATCCCAGATACGCCCGATGCCCAGCGCGAGGCCCGCCCAGCCGGGATCGAGTCCTACCACGTTGACGAGGAAAAACAAGTAAAGCAGCGCCAGCGCGGTCGAAGTTAAAGAAAAACCGCTGTCGCCTGCGCCGTAAGCAATCTTACGCCACCTTGGCAACGGATTAACAGCAGATAAACGGATGCTCGATCGCGGATCACTCATTCGCTTATCCGGTGTCTATTCGTTGCTCGCCGGCGTGTCGCGCGTGTGATCTTTCGCTTTCCAACTCGCGGCCAGTGCGATCCCCCACTGCCCCAACCAGTACAGGATCATGACCAACGTGCCGACAAACGGCGCGGCTTGCTGGAGGTTAAACAACGTCAACGTGTCGTGCCAGATGAAGCGATTGAACGCCAGCAGCGTGTCGCTCAATCCGAAAGAGATCGCGCCGAGCAGCGCCGCCAACTCAAAGGTTTGCGCTTTGCCAGGCACGCCTACCAGCGCCGCCGCGCGCCACATCATCACCTCGATCACGATGATATACCCTGCTACGGGCGGCAACATGTCGCCCAGATACGGCTGGAGAATCAGAAACGCGCCGATGCCCCACGCCGCAAATGGCAGGAGACGCACCCAACTTGCTCTCCGTGTCACGCCCAGAAAGACCGCAATGTAAAACAGGTGCGCCACCAGAAACGACAGCAGACCGATGACAAACAAGTCCTTGCTCACCTGCAGCAGCAAATCACCCGCCAGTGAAAAGACCAGGCCCACCATGATCAGGTTGGCGAAGCGATCGCGCGGCAGCTTGAACACCCAGAAGATCAGGCACAAGACCGGAATGCCCTTGGTGATCAATTCCACCGCGGGGAGATTGGCCCACAAGCCGACGATGAAGATCAGCGCGGCGATCAGTCCGACCACCAACAAAATGCGGCTCAGCCCCCAACCCGATGGGCTTGAGCTGCCCCCGGAAGCAGAAGCGCTCACGATTATCGTTCCTTTCCCCAAAAATGCTGAGTAAGGTGTAACCGGTCTTACAACACCAATTCGCCGCGCAGCACCGTCACCGCGCTGCCGCCGACTTTGACCGTTTCGATATCGTCACGTGGGCCGACCACTTCCACTGTGGCTTGACCGGGACGCTGCATCCAGTGCCCTTGCTCTGCCATGAACGTGGGTCGATCGATCAGACCGTAATGCCACAGATACGCGCCCATGCCGCCCGTGGCCGATCCGGTAAACGGGTCTTCCAGCAGATCGGGCGGAGTGACGAAGTGGCGCGCAAAAGTCTGTCCGTTCTTTGTGATCCCTTGCAGGCAGAACAGATGCGTACTGAAGAAATCGCCGCGCGCCCGCAGCGACACATACAACGCCGTGTTGAGGCTCGATCGGCGCAGCACCTCCAGATCGCGCACGGGGATCATCAACTGCGGGGTGCCGGTGCTCACCGTTTGCAGCGGCGCGTCGGGCAGCACATCTGCCGCGGTGAGGCCGAACACGGGCATCACTTCTTCCGGCGTGTAGGTTCGCAAGAACTGCGGCTTCTTCTGCGACATGACGATGTTCTTTACCGCGCCCTGGTGTGCTTCGATGTCCACACGAATCGGCCCCACGCGCAGTTCCAGCGAGATCGACGTGAGATCGCCCGTCAACTTCAGCCGTCCGGAATCGACCAGAGCGAACACGGTGGAAATGGTGGGATGCCCGGCCAGCGGAATTTCTTCGGCAGGGGTGAAGTAACGCGCCCCGAAGTCGGCTACGTCCGATCGGACGACGAAGGCCGTCTCGGACAAGTTCATTTCGCGCGCGATGGCGAGCCGCGTGGCGTCGTCGAGATCATCGGCGTCAAAGATCACCGCGCAGGGATTGCCGCTGAGCTGGGTGGTGGTGAAGGCGTCAATCTGCATGAAGGAATATGGCTTCGGCATGGTTCTCTCACGTGGAAATGTTGCGTGGTGCGTAGTACGTGAAAACCATCAGTCACGCAGCACGCATTACGCAGCACGTTAAGGCTTGGGCGGCTTCTGCTGCTCGATCACCACCCTGGTCTCGCGCGGCCGCGTTGCCGCGAGGTAATTCAGAATCAACGCGGTGACGGCGCCCGGAATCCAGCCGGCCAGCGTCAACAACAACACGATGATCACGGTGCCGCAGCCGCGATCGATCACCGCCAACGGCGGAAAGATGATGCACAACACCGCACGTCCACAACCCATGGCATTACCTCCTTGGTAATGATGTGCTATTGCACCGCGTGCCAGACAAAACGACTCGCGACTTGACCGTTGCGTGATGCGTGGTGCGTGACGAAGTGCCTCACGCTTCACATATCACGTTATCAACTCTGCCGGCAGATGTTCCAGCCGATTCGCATACATCAACTCCACGCCTTCTTCCTTAAAGTTCAAGCGTGTGATGCCCGTGTTATTGATACCGAACCAGAAGCCCTCGTCCACGCGTGTGCCCAACAACGCGGCCAGAATGAAGTTGTAGAAGCCGCCGTGACTGATCACGGCCACTCGATCGGCGGTGCCAGCATGTTGTTCGAATAGTTCCCGCACGACACGCTGGGCGCGTTGGGCTTGTTGATCGATCGGTTCATGCGGCCGGTTCCACCAGCCGTCGTCACCCACGGCCTGCGCCAGGGCCAACTGTGGAAAGCGCGCCGCCAGATCCGATCGAGTTTTACCGGGCTGGCCTACGTGCTCGTCAGTTTCCGGATCGAATACAAAAATGCCGCCGACCTCGTGCAGGTCTTCCCACTCCACCAACGGCAGATTCAACGCCGCAGCGATGTAAGATCCTGTCGTGACGGCGCGCACCATCAAGCTGGTATACAAGTGCGTCAAGCCAAAGCCGCGCCGATTGAGAAAATCGCGCGGGTGCGCTGCGTCGTTCGTGCAGGCCAGATGTTCTGCCAGATGCTGCGCTTGTTGATGGCCCAGGTCGGTCAGTTCTGGATCAGCATCACGCCCATCCCACGAGCCGGTGTCTTCATAGAGTTTGTTGTTGGCCGATTGAGCATGTCGAATGAAATACAATTGCATGATGTCAAACTTCTCCGCGTACCATTCCGAATAAGCGCCCCAGCAGTTTTTCACCGTCGGCGCGCAAGCCGTTGTGTTCATATTCGCTGGTGACCCACACCTGGCTGCCCTTGATCAAACTCGCCGCTTCTTCCGACAACAGCCGGTCGACGTACATATCGTTGTAGTACATGGCCGCCGCGGTGGGCACGGTGTTTTGTCGCAAGATTTCTTGGTCGTACAACTGCGGCCACCGATCGAACTGTGCCAGCAGGTGCGCGGCCTCTTTCAACGGCTGCAATGTACGGTATTCGTCGAACATCCACGGATACACCATCTCGCCCGTAAACAACACCGGCCCATCGGGCGTGATGGCGAATTCGGGAAACTCCGCGCGGACACGTTCGGCCGACCAGTTGGACATGGTGCCTTCACAATAGCAGGGTTCGTGCAGGATGGCGTAGATGGGATTGGTATCGAAGGACAGCGCATTCTCCACGCCGCGCAGGAAGGTATAGCTGATCTCTTTGCCATACGCGCCGGTGATGAAAGCCTCTTCCAGCAAATAGTGCACCGGCTCGAAGCCATCACTCATGCCGAACGACATGCCCAGCTGTTGAACGCGCAACGGCGTCAATGGATCACCGCAGGGCAGGCGCACGTCGTTCTTCAGCAAGTAGTCGACGATGTCGCGCACGCGCTGCACGTCATCCGGGTAACGCTCAAAGTACAGTTGATTCTTGGCGCGCACGCGGGGATAGGTGGCGCGGTACACGTCGTCGGTGTGATGATTGATCGGCGGCAGGCCGCCCGTGAAGAAGGCTTCACGCAGGCCTTCCGGCGCGAGCGAGAGATAGCACGTGATGCAGAAGCCGCCGTAACTCTGGCCCAGCACACTCCACCGATCGATCTTCAACTCTTTACGGATCCATTCCGCATCGCGCACGATGTTGTCGGCGCGGAACAGCTTCAGATAATCGGCCTGTTCCTGCGGTGACTTGAAGCGCGCTAAAGACTGATAGCCGATCGGGGTACTGCGCCCCGTGCCGCGTTGATCGAGCAGCAACACCCGATAGTCTTTCACGGCTCGCCCGATCCAGCCGGGCGCAGTCGCATCGACCGGGCGCGGCGCGCCAAAGCCAGGCCCGCCTTGCAAAAACACCAGCCACGGCAAGTTCTCTGTGGCTTTGCTTGCAGCCACGACCTCGCGCGCAAAGACGGTCAGGCGCGCGCCGTCGGGTTGCGTGTAATCGATCGGGACTTGGAATTCGTGGTCGGTGAGGATCAGGCCGGGAATGCGATGAGTAATAGACATGCGATGTCAACTTTCCACGCACTACGCACTACGTGGTGCGACGTGCGTCATTAAACGACGATCACTTTCGTGCCTTCGCCGCGCTTGACGGCGATCTGAGCCTGATCGTAAGGCACGGCCGGCGTCGTCCAGCGAAACACAAATTGCGCCGCGTCGTTGAGCACGTTGACGCAGCCGTGACTGCGCGGGCGGCCATAATCGTTGTGCCAGTACGTGCCGTGCACGGCGATGGCCGATGGGGTGAAGTAGGAGGGAAAAGAGACGCCAGGCAGATCGTAATGATCGGAACCCACGCCGCCGATCATGTATGACGTGTGACTCTTGCGCAGCACTTCGTATTCGCCGCGCGGGGTGTAGTGGGGCGCATAGCCGGTCGCCGTGCGCGCCGAAAAAATCGGCGTGTCGCCTTCGAAACACGTCAGCTCTTGTTTGGCCAGATCGATGACGATCTGCTTATTCGTCTGCTCGGAGGAGATGGGCGTCAACGCAGCCGGCGCCAAGTAGCGCAGCGACGTGGCCAGCACATACGGGCCTGGACTGTAGGCGATGCCGTCTTGCAGGCGATACCACCATTGCCCCGCTTCGTCTTGCGCCACAGCGACCGCGCGATACACCGTGCCGTAATAAATCTTGCGCGAGACCCAGGGCGCATTGGGCTTCAGACGCGTTTCGGCGATGGGCACGCTGACCTGCAGCCAAATGCCCGGCGGCGTGATGGGCGCGGGGCCGCCCGATGGTTGATTCTCGACCGGCTGCACAAAGGCGCTGTGGATGTAACCGCCCTCGGTCTGATACCAGATCGGATTGCTGGGCCACGGCGCTTCGCCCAGCACCAGACCCGTTAACGGGATGATGTCATCATACTGCTTGTTCACCACCAGAGCGCCCTTCACTTTCGGCTCGGCTCGCACGGCCTGCCGCCACGTCGTGATACGGCCCAACGAGGTAGGCGGCGGTGATACCTGTTCGAGCACGTGATAGTGTGGCAAGGCCAGACCAATCACGGCCACGCTGCTCAATTTCAAGAAATCTCTGCGCTTTATATCGCTCATCACATTGCTCCCCACAAAATAGTCATTGCCTCAAGCAAATTGTAACAGATCAATATCTTCCACATCACTCCACCAACTGGTCACGGGCAATTGTAGCACCGCCGGATGCGTTTGATCGTGATAGATGGTTTGCTCGGCGCCTTGCAGCGTCGCGCCCGTCCCCAGCGGTTCGCCCGCGCCCAAGTTGCGGCTCCAGCGCGGATGCCCGCCGCTGCACACGTGCAGGCGGATGCGATGCCCGCGCAAAAAGCAATTGGCGGTGGGCCACAACTCGATCGTGATCTTCAGCGATCCATCGAGCTGTCGTTCGCCCTCCCCTGGTGTCAGCCGCACGAAACCGTCGCACAGATTGATCGATCGGCCGTCGGGCGGCACATCACACAGGCGCGCCACGAAGTCGGTATGCGCCAACGTCGATCGGATGTACAACTCGACGCGCGGATGGCCGATCACTTCGACGTCGTTCGGCAGCGGATCGGTCGTGTAGGTGATCACATCCGATCGGCTTTCCAGCGCCCGTTGATCGTGTGGCCCGGCCGCAAAGGATAACAACGGGCCGCCTAGCGCCGGGGTGGGATTGCTGGGATCGTAGATGTAGCGATCGGGCGCGGACACAGCCGCCGGTTGATCGAGCGTCAACTGCCGATCGCTATGCAAGAAATAGCGCGCCACTTGCGACGGCGGTGGAAAATCGTCCATTTCGCGCCACTGCTGTGCGCCCATGACAAAAATACGCACGGGATGCTGGCGCAGGTGACTGGGATCATTCTTGAGATAGGCGTCGAACCAGGCCAGACCTTCCTGCGTGATCGTCCCAAAGTTGCTCAAGCTCACGTGGCTGGTCGGACCTACGGTGAGATAGGGCCGGTGACCTGCGGCTTTCAAGAGTTGATAATCTTCCAGCTGATAGCGGGTGAAGAGATCGTACCAGCCGGTGATGAGATGCATGGGCAGTTTGATGTCGGCAAACGTGCGACGGAAATCAACCGGCTGCCAGTGCGGATCATTCCGTGTTGGGTGTTCCAGCCAGTCGCGGAAATAGTCGAGCGGCCGGCCGGTGATCAGTTCGTCGATCTCACTGAGCGGCAGATGTTGAAAGGCTTCAGCCAGATATTGATCCTGCCCCTGCGCCGTCGTCAGCCAGAGCTGCTGTAAGGCCGATGGCGGATCGCTCGGTCCCAGCGTCACCAGCGTCCAGCGCCCGGTGGTATCCAGGCCCAGCGTGTGATCAGCCGGGAACATGGAAGCTGGCAGGTTGGCAGTCGTGATCGACGGCACCATCGCTTTCACATACGGTGGTGCATCCGCGGCGATGGCCCACTGGGTGTAACCCACATAGCTGCTGCCGAACAAGCCCAGCGATCCATTGAACCAGGGCTGTTGCGCGATCCAGTCCAGCGCAGCGCGACCATCCGCCGCTTCGTTGAAGAATGGCACCCACTGACCTTCTGAACCGAAACGACCGCGTACACTCTGCACCACAACGTGATAACCGCGTTCGACGAAGCGCTGCGCCGGAAAGTTGCCGACGGCGGTGTTGAGCCGGGCATTGTCGGTCGAGAGACCGTAGG
>Ga0182021_10008887_pt1 | contig 11890 bp, 10 predicted proteins | sample 612E3MmetaG_FD_120493 | JGI IMG/M metagenome (GOLD analysis project Ga0182021, IMG submission 120493) | Permafrost microbial communities from Stordalen Mire, Sweden - 612E3M metaG (Illumina Assembly) | ecosystem: Environmental > Terrestrial > Soil > Wetlands > Permafrost | place: Sweden...
CAATTAAATCTTTTTTAAGTACCATCTGTTTTCAGAAAAATTTATCTCTGGAGCTATTTATTTTTGCTGCTTTAAATAAAAAGTCCGAAGTCCGAAGTCCGAAGTCCGGAGTCCGAAGTCCGGAGTTAAAAGTTGAAAGTGTAATTTCACTTTTGAATTTGTAATCGTCCGGCTTCTGACTTCCGCCTTCTGACTTGCATCATCTCATTTCCCACTGTCAAAACTGTCCTCTTTTACAATATAATTTGGCCGTTTTTTTGATTCAATGAATATCCTACCGATATATTCGCCAAGTATCCCTATCATAATAAGCTGAATCCCTCCGATTAAGGTTACCATAAAGAATACAGATGTCCAGCCTTCAATCGATCTTTCTGTAAACAGCTTGATATAGATGGCATAAACGCCATAGATTAAAGAAAGGAATGCTATTGAAATGCCCACTAAAGTTGAAATCCGCAGAGGTTTTGTGCTGAAACCCGTAATCCCTGACAGCGCAAGAGCACCCATTTTTTTTCCTGAATACTTGGTTGCTCCGCATAGACGTTTCTCAGGTGTGTACTCAATTCCAATCTGGTTTAATCCGATCCATTTAACCATTCCCCGATAGAAAATTGCATTTTCATTTAAGTTGTTCAATTCAATTACTGCAAATTTATCCAGCAGTCTGAAATCTGCCTCACCCTGTTCAAAATTAATATCTGAGATCAGATTCATTAACTTATAAAAAAGCCCTGATGTTATTTTTTTAAAAAAAGGCGTGTCCGGGTCTTCTCGTCTGATCGTATAAACTATATCATAACCCTCCTTCCATTTGCTGATCAGCTCCGGGATCAATCCGGGAGGATGTTGCATATCGCCATCCATCGAAATAACACAATCGCCTGTAGTGTATTTTAATCCGGCTCTTATAGCATTCTGATGACCGAAATTTCGGGAGAATGATATATATTTTATTTTATCGTTATTATCCCGCAATTTTTTTATTAATGATAAAGTATCATCCGTACTTCCATCATCTACAACTATAATTTCATAACTTTCAGATCCGTTTTCCAATACCTCAACGACCTTTTCTAAAAGAAGAGATATGCAATCCTGCTCATTCAATACAGGAATTATGACAGATACTTTATAGATAATATTCCTCATAACTCTCTATTATTAAGCATTATATACAGGTACTCAAATCATGGGCAAATGTAAAAACAATCCGGGCTGCTTTACTTTTTTTGTAAAATAAGCCCTTTAAATTCTGATGGAATATTTGCTTTGTCAAGAGCATCAAATTCGAGGACTACCTTATATTCACTTGTAATCCTGGAAATGAATTTTCTTTTATTAAAGAACCAGCACGGGTAGCTTCCTCTGTAGATGTTTGGATTTACTTTCTGGATTGTAATCCTGTCATCTCCTTTTATAAAAGGCGTCCTGTCAATTATCATATTGTTAATTGCGGTTGATTTTATCTGGTCCAGCAACGCAAATGGTTCTTCAAGATACTGCAGAACGCTGGAGAAGATTATCACATCAATTTCAAATGATTTCAAACACTCTTCAACTGAATAAAAGAAATGCAATTTATCATTTTCAAAGAATTCAATACCCGTTTTTACAAACCCTGGCTGTTCCACAATGCACCAGTTAACATCCGAAAGAGAATCCAGAAAAGCTTTATTCTGGAAATAGGTGCTTCCCAGAGATCCTCCAAAATCCAGAACATTAAGTTTTCCGTTATTCCGGGCTGAAATCCACATTAGTCCCGCTAATAAAGGAAATGAATATTCAATGGTATCAAACAGCACAGAATCTCTTTCGTATACTGCAAAACCCTCTTTTACTTTTAATGTGGAGATCCTGACCTTTTCAAGAATAGTCTGTGAATCATAGCCTGCACATTTATCAATGGCTTTACTCCATGAAATATAATTCCCATGCCAGCCATAAAATAAACCTCTTGACAATCTGAGAGACAAAGGAGGGATTAACTCCTTAATTGTTTTTTTCCAATTCTTTCTCAATGTGGATGCTTCTTATTACAAAAAATGCAGGAAAATCAGTATCCTAATCTCTTTTTTCTGATTTCCAGTATTTTACCTGTCATTTTATTGACAAATGAAGTACGGAATTCGGAATGTTGTCGCGGAGGTTCTTTCATAATCCGGTCGAATTCTTCCCTGGTCATTTCGAGTTTATCCAGAACAAAACCGATTTCCTGTTCTTTCAGATTTTCATCATACAGAGGTTCCGATAATTTCCTGACAGCTTCTTCCCTTGTCATCTGGCCGGAAACAATCATGCTCGAATAATGTGATTTGCGTTTATCGATTCTGAATTTCTGAGGCAAATAGTAGACCTGCAGGAACTTTGTCAGAATGGATTCACAATGCTTGCCGCCGTATGGCTCATAACCACATGCCTGATTCAGTTCTTCAAATGCTCTTTTTGCATTGTAATCCAAAAAGAACAGAGGCTTAAATGATTTTATCTTGTGAAAAAAACCATACCTGATCCGTTTGTCAAAAATCGAGAACATATCCAGGTTTATTACAGGTAATCTGCCATATTTCCTGTGGATATCCCTGATATGGACCCTGTCGGTATAATCCATACCTGCTTGAGTAATAGATTCAAGCGAGAAATTAAAACCCGACAGGAAATATTTTATATTATTCTTTACTGCATTCCTGTACAACACTGAAAAAAGTATACTATCCTGCAAAATAGTAATATCAGGCACGCCTGCCAGAATAAAAGATCTGGTAAGGTCATTAAACTGAGCTTCATCAGGTTTTTCAACAATCATATCATATTTAAATGTTTTACAGATTCGTTGTATATTTTCAGTGGTAACCGGTGAATCAAATCCATCATCAATATGCAACAAAAGCACCCGCAATCCATATTTAAAACCAAGGTAAGCAACATATGCTGAATCCAATCCGCCTGAAATACCCATCATACAATCGTACTGTTTTCCTTCTCCGTCTGTTTTTATCCTGTCTATCATACTTTCAAGCATTTGCCTGCCTTCATCATCCGGAAAACAGACAATATCTTTTGCCTTTAGAGCATCATTACAATAGTTACACGTTCCGTCAACTTCAAACCGGATGGTAGAATCGCTTATGTTGTCCATAACACATCTTGTACAGACCTGTGTTGGTTTGCTTTCAACATTCATAATAATCATTTTCTGACTATAACTCGTTATCTATAATATCAATAATTGATTTGCAGCGGTCTTGTACAGTGTGAGATTCAATCGTTCTTTTATGACCCGATTCCGCTATTGTTTTTCTTTCGGTTTCGTTTTCCAGAAGCCATTTGATCTTGCTGATGCAATCATCCTGATTATCATATACTACGACTTCCTTATCCGGGTCGAATAAAAAGGGCATGTTTTTCTTATTGTCGGTCAGCAGGCAGCTGCCTACGCCTGTCACTTCAAAAATTCTCATATTGCCTGCATAATCTCCTGCAACACCGATGTGCATATTCAAAACAATTCTGGCTGTTTTGAACAGTTTGTACATTTCAATTCCATATAAAGGTTGATGATTTGATCTGATAAGAGATTCGGAATAACCATTTACCTGAGTTCGTCCATATTCAAAAATCTGAAATTTGTCAGTTAACCGGTTCAGTTTCAGTTTATTCGACAAACTGTTAAGAATATAGATAAACTGTTTCGCTTTAATTCTGTATCCTTTCTCGAGAGTGACATACAGGGCAAGATCGATTTTTTCTTTGATAATATTCTCTATTAAACTGATCCTGGAATTATGAAAATTACCTCCTGTGATTAATGAACCGGAAAATACCAGATCTTTTGTTGATGCATCGTAAATGTTTTCCAGTCGGGGAAGCAAATCATTATCAAATCCATGATACACGAGAAAAGAACGTATTCCTTCGTTTTCCATAGCCAGTTTTAAACCAGGAGTACATGTTATTACAAAATCAGTTTTTTTTAATTTTTCCAGTATACTTTTATTATAAGGGGAACAATGATAAGCAACTATAAGACGTATACTTTTTATCTTATTTTTAATAGCACTCAACCAGTCTGCAGTAAGACAGTTTAAATTTTCAATCCACAGTATATCCGGTTTAAAAGAGCATGTCTGTTCAAAAAGAATGTCGCTGTCAGATTCTGACTGGATTTTATTTTCAGATTTCCACTTTGACTGCAAATTTGCATCATTTGCAATAATACATTTTGCATCAATATTCAGCTTTCTGAAATTCCTGGTGTAAGATCCTGCAAATTCAGTAGTTTCATTCATGAGCAGAATGTAGTGATCGTCATATGATAACTGACCGGACTGAGGATATTTTTTGTAAAATGATTCAAGAAATCCGGAATGCATCGAACTAATATTCAGCAATTTAAATTTCATTCTCACAGATATTTGATGAAAAAATGTGTCATCTTTTGAAGTATTTCCCGCAGATTACTGATAATCAGATCTCAGGGAGCGTTCGTATCCGGTAATTATGAAAATTATTATTGAAGTAAGAACAACATAACATATTACCTCAATAATCACATATATCCTGAGAAACTCGACAAAATTCAGGCTTTTGAAGAACAGTAAACAAAGTATGGAAATAAAGTAGAATAACTGGTACAGACTATAAGTCCTGATCCTTCTCATTGAAACGAAAATAGTTGTAAATGTGGAAACAATGAAATTAAATGTAAATGACCAGACCAGTATTTTGGATATCTTCCCGGAAAATACCCACGTATTGCCGAAAATAAATTTGAACAGACTTTCACCAAAAAGAATGATTGTTAATACCTCGATTAAAGATATAGTGCATACAATTGCAATAACCGGCTTTAGTTCCGCAATAAAGCTTTCTCTCCTGTTAAATTTATCGGAAACTCTCTGAAGTAAGACACTTGAAAATGATGTAGCTACGAGTGCAAGCGGAACAGAAAGCAGGAGTTTGGCCAGATCAAAAAAACCGGCAGATTCCGATGAGAAAAATTTATTTATAAAAATCGGAGGCAGTAAAAAGCTGCATGTACTCATAAATGCCGGAACCAGGTTGAATTTTGGAAAATCTTTGTACTTTTTAAAAACATATTTTAATCTTGTAAAACTGACTGATTTAAAAGTCAGTCCATTTCTGAATGTCTGAAATATTACGGTTAATACATTTACTGTTTGTCCTATTATATCACTGTATATCAATCCATTATTTAGGTTTGAGAAAGCAAAACCTACTTGTGAAAAGCCCTCTGAGCCTCTTCGCAATAGTTTATTTACCGAGACTGAATAGAATTTTTGCTTTCTGATCAGCCAGTAATTTAAACACTGATAAGTATTATAAAGAAAAGCTCCCAGAGGTATAATGTAAAGAACACGGACAGGGAAGGAGGATGGCAGGTTCAGAAACAATATTATTTTATTTCCGAATAATGTTACCGTAAAGAAAAGCAAGAGGTTGAATAAAAGGTTGAATATGAGCGAAAGGCTCAAAACATTTGCTGATTCTTTATCGGTCTTGGGAAGAACTATGGCATCATCAAACCTGAGTGAGGAAATCACTGTTACAATACCTATCAAACTTAAATAAACCGAATAAATCCCAAACGACTCGGGTGAGAAGAATCGTCTGAGAAAAGGTTGAAGCATTATAGAAATCAGTTGAGCCACAACTGTACCCGAGATCAGAATTGAGGCACTTTTGAGAAGCTCTGATTTTAGAATATATTTCAGGTTTGCAGGAATGGACAAAAACATAACGAGTAAAATGGATTATCGGAATACCGGATTTTTATATTAATTGTACACTTTTGTGTCATTCCCTGTCTTTACTAAATGGCACTCTTCTGTCAACACTCCGGGTAATAAAGTAATAAAAAATCAAAGTCAGGATAAAGAGCGGAATCTGCAGGATTTTTATTTCCCTGTAAATAGAAATCAATAATATGTTGACAATATTTATCCCAATGAGAAAATAATTAACTTTCTCGTGTGAAAATCCTGCCTGGACAATTCTTTGATAGGCATGTTTACAATGAGCTTCACTCAGTTTTTCCCCGTTTCTCCATCGCCTGAAAAGTGTTAGTGTCGCATCAAACCAGAAAGGTGAGGTAAGCATTATCCAGTTAAGTATAGAAAACTCAAAAATGTTATGAAAATAGATACCTAAAACAACAATTATGAAACCGAGTTGAGTACTTGCTACATCGCCCATGAAAATTTTTGCCCGTGGCCAGTTCCAGTATAGAAAGCCGGTTATGCAGGCAATTAAAAGTATTGTAGCCATGTTAAGGGTTAAAACAAATAATACGGAACAAATAATTATTGCTTCAACAGATGCAAATCCGTCAATACCATCCATAAAATTAAAAAGGTTTATAAACCAGACTATACCTATGATTGCTAACGGATATATAATAAAATTATAGTTCATATTGACATCCGGCATAATAAGGGGTCGGAGACCTCCTAAAAAATAAAATGCCATGATTGCGGTTACGAAATGGACCATCAGGCGAAAATTTGGTTTAAGCCCCATCAGATCATCTGTCAGGCTTACAGCAGCCAGCAGAATACCGCATATGAGAGCAAAATAAAGTTCTTTCGCCATTATGCCTGAGAAATAAAGTACAGTTATTCCGCAATACCAGGTAAATATTATAGCGATTCCTCCTCCGTGTGGTGTTGGCACAACGTGAGAACTTCTTTCATTTGGTATGTCAAACATTCTTTTCCTGAGGGCAAAGTTTTTGATCAGCCAGGTCAGAAAGAAGGAGAGGAAACCAAGTAATATGATAATAGTTAATAGTAAACTGAATCTCACATTATTAAGGTTAATTAGTTCTTATACAGGAAGTAAAATTCCACCATCAAAATCCGTCTCCATTTCTCTTTCTGTTAACATCAGAAAAAATCATCTCTGACAAGCCTTCAGCAGTTGAATATGGGGGAGAGTAATCTAAAATACTTTTTGTTTTGGCATTATCCATATAGAAAGACCTGTATAATCTCTCGAAAATATCAGGCATCAGAGCTACACCGGCCTTAATAATGAATTCAGGTAACCTGAATAAAACAGGTTTGCGGTGTAATAAATGGGATAAGTTCATTACCAGCTCAGTAGTTGATAAAGCCTTGTCATCCATTGCTATAAATATACCGGATGCTCGTTTTTCAATTATCCTGTCAATGAATCCGACTAAATTTACAACATAAGTATAATGCCGGTTATTATTTACCTGGCGAAAAGGCAAAACAGGAGAGGTTTTAATAAGTTTTATTAATTTCAGAATATTTGCTGTAACCCCTGGTCCGTATACAATTGGCGTTCTGACTATTGAAACCGTAAAATCTGAGCTTTCGAGTTTTTTCAAACCAAGTTCAGCCTCAAATTTGCTCATCCCGTATGTATCTTCGGGATCACAGGCAGAATCTTCATTCCATATTCCGGAATCATCGGAATGGCGCCCGTACACTTTAATGGAACTTAAGAATATGAATTGTCTGACTCCGGCTCTTTTTGCCTGTTCTGCAACTCTTAAGCAGAGATCTCTGTTCACATAAAAATACTCCTCAGCCTCTATTTTTTTTGATTGATGAACGATTGCTGCAAGATGAAGTACCACTTCAAACTGACTAAAATCTATTTCATCAGGTGAATGTTCCTTCAGGGATACTTCCTCAATATTTTGATGTTTTGAAATCCTCCTGAAATTGGTACCTATAAAACTGTTCGCCCCGGTGATAAGAATCTTTTTCATTTATTTATTCTTTTTTCAGCCTTTTGACTGCCAATAAATTCAAACATCTTAATAAGGTATTTCGAATAAATAAAAAAGTAATTTGTTTTAATTCCATTTTCCCTGCAGGCCCTTGCAATTTCTTTATTTAGAGTAAAATTACTTATAACTGATTTGTTGCTTACACCTCCCATTCTCATGACAAGAAATGGCATCTCAAGATACTTATATGCAATTTTGTTTATATAAAGAAGCCGCAACAACAATTCAAAGTCAGCTGCAATTGTATAATCCACTTTATAATATCCGAATTTCTCGAATATTTCTCTCTTTACATAAAAACTCGGATGAGCCGGCATAAATCCGAATTTGAATTTCCCGGGGGTAAAGTGCTTTGAAGAATAATACCTGACTATCCTGGATTTATTCTCAGGGTCAACAAACTGAGCATCCCCGTAAACCGCATCGATATCATTCATCCTGAATGTTTCTGCTATCTTTTCAATTACATAATTATCATAAAAAAAATCATCGGAATTTATTATCCCGACGATATCACCTGTAGCAACTCTGATCCCCTTGTTAATTGCATCATAAATTCCCCGATCAGGCTCAGAGATGAATTTTGAAATCCCGGTTCCGAATGAATTAATCAATTCTACTGTTCCGTCGGTTGAGGAACCGTCAATAATTATATACTCAATATCCGGATAAGTCTGGGCCAGTACTGATATGACCGTGTCAGAAATAGTCTTAACGCTATTAAAAGAGGCGGTTATTATTGAGACTTTGGGACCTGGCATATCTAAGTTAAAGAATAATCTAACCTTTTATGGTAACGCATTTTTCAGAGAAGTTGAATGTTTTAGCTTTTCCAGAAAGTTAACATCCGATACTATCATTTCAAAGCTTTTAAAGTCAAAGCGATGAGCGATATCGGACAGCTTTTGTTCTGTTTTTGAAATATTTATGTAATGCCTGAATTTTTTCAGAAAGGGAAAAGATATTTGAGGTTGATCTGTGTCAATATCTCTGGGATGAATATATAAAATCAGTGGTCTGCCGGTCCTTTTAATAATACCAGCCATTTTAAGAAATACTGATTTTGGAAAAAGTCTGAAATACCCGCCACCAAAGCAGGATAGTCTGTAAATACCAAAATCCACAACTGTCTGAGGAAATTCAATTATTTCTTTGTCTGAAGTATGAACTACAGTAGGTTCCATGTTAAATTTATCATAATGTCCAAGGAATCTTTTGCCGGGGAAGATCGAGGAGTCATATATTATTCCATGCTCTGCAAGGATTTCGAATGCCCATTCAGTTTCCGGGGTTATTGAAAAACCGGGAGCTCTGTAACCGATTACTTTCTTCCCGGTAATACTTTCCAGAATCGAAGTAGCCTTATAAATATCATTCTTAAATTCAACGGGTGTCTGATTGTAAATCAATTTATGTGCATAACCGTGGGTAGCAATTTCGTGACCGCGTCCGAGAGTTTCATTTACAAGGGTCGGATATTTCTCTGCAACCCAGCCTAAAAAGAAGAAAGTTGCCTTTATGTTATTCTTTTCGAATATGTCCCACATTCTAGGAAGAACAGACTGCACTCTCCTTGTAGCCTGATCCCATTGATCAAAAAGCAGAATATTATCCAGTCCTGTCGGAATATGGAACCATTCTTCCACATCAACTGACATTACGGCTTCCATTCGACTAATTTAGATTAATAGTAACGTAGAAGTCTCTCTGGATCTGTTCTATAGTATATGAACTGATTTTCAGGCTTTCCATGAGCCTTTTTATATCCTCATAATGATATAATCTTAAAAAGCATCTGCTTTTATATCTCATTTTTCTCTGAAATGCAAGAAATCCTCCTGCCACGGGAAAACTGATCAAAACCCTCCGGTTTGTAATATCAACTGCTTTTTTTATTATCAGTTCCGGGTGTTCGAAATACTCGATAAAGCCCATCATAATACTGTAGTCAAATTTCCGCTTCGGATCAAATTCCAAAATATCAACAATCTCGAATTTTAGACGATTCTCTACTCCCAATTCCTTTGCATGATCTTTTGCCAGTCTGATCATCGGTTCTGAAAAATCAATACCAAGAATTTCTCTCAAACCATTCTTTGCAAGAGAGAAGCAATAGTGACCCGGTCCGCAGCCAATATCAATTACAGAAACCTTATCCTGCGGAATTATCTGAAGAGTCTTTTCAAATCTTATCTTCATAGATTCGCGGAACAATTTGTTAATGGCAGTATTGAACCATGAGTTTTTGGTCCCGTAAATGGCATCAAATTCAGATGCATACCGATCCCAGAATGATTTATTTTCGTTCATTTAATTTTTTATCATTTCAGGTTTATCTTTTTTATGAACAGAATGAAGAAAGAAAGGAAGAATAACAAAAAAACCCATTATCGGCGGATCAAAAGGACTTCCTCCGCTGAAGAATGAGAAGAAGAATGTAATTATAAAGAAAACAAAAAGAAGAGGGTATACCCTAACATATTTTAGATAATAATAAAAGACTTTGTACAGCATGAAACAATAAATGATCAGTCCTAATATACCGGAATAAAGCAGAACTGATAAAAACGGATTATGTGGCCACTCGCTTTTTGTTTTATCATTATAAAAATAGTATCCGAACCAATTTAAATGATCGAACCCGCCACCAAAGATCTTTTTTGACCAGTTGTATTCTTTGGAAAAAATCTGCCATGCGAACTGCCAGCGTACAATACGTTCATCACCTGTATATTCATTTGTCCCGACAGCTTCTTGCAACTTATTTTTATAACCATAATAAGTAGTGTCTTCAGAGACAAATTTTGAAACCCAGTTTCTGACAGGATCTTCCTGAGGAATAATATGTAAAAGCTTAAAAACAGAAAACGGGTTAGGTATCAAAGAACTTTTTTCAAGGTTGTATCGATTTGAATGAATATGTATTTCAGGATTCAGGAAGTTTTTTTCCGTATTGAAACCCGCGGCGGAAATAACAGAATCTGTTTTTGTATTTTTATCATTCCGTACAATCTCGTAATTGGGATACGCAAATATGACATATCCTTTCAGATTCGAGAAGCTTTTTACACCGGTAGCAGTAAAGCTTAGAAGAATAGGCACTTCCCCCTGATTGCACGTAAAATCTATATCCAGTTTTTTCCATTTTCCTTTGGTCCCTAAATTAAAGTAATCATTAGTTTTTCCATAGGCAGTTTTACTTTCAACAGCCAGGGATGAAATTCCAAATGATACTGTACTACCATCAAAATCTTCTGATACAAAACAATATACAGAAGCTTTATAATGATCTCCGCTGTTCACTTTCAGATTGGCAACAGGTGAATAGGATTCACATAAATTACTTTCAGGATAATAAGAGGGATTACAATTTTTATCCATTAAATATCCAATGGCATCCCCGGGTACAATCTCTGCATCTTTACCGGTAAGCGGAAATACAGTTTTATGCGTCCTTGTTCCCCAGGAACTTTCAGGATCTTTCGGATTAAATACCGGAGTCCAGATTATATTATAAATGTCTGAAAATGCATAAGCTTCATTAACTACAGAGGTATATTTGATCAATTTTCCAACTATATTCTGTTTTGTATGCAATAAATTCTTTGACCCTATAAATCTGAGAGTATTATTCTTGAAGGAATTCGAAGTGAAGAAGATAAAATACCAGGATGAAATTGCAAGTAAGATTAAAGTACAAATAAAAAAGAATGTCCTCGTTCTTATTGTTTTAAGTATATCTTTCCTGACTATGAAACTTAATATGTAAACTGACAGAATCAGGAAAATGATTATCAGCAGAAGAATTAATCCTCGTCTGGAGCCTGATAGGAAAATGCTGACTGCAAATAAAACGAGCAGGAAATTATAAATATATTTATTCGAAAATGAATTATCCTTTATCAGAAATATAAGTATTGCAATCAACCCGAAAATAACAGGTAATATCCCAAAATTGTTATCAATTTCAAACACAACCGGGCTTTTATCTGAAGCAGTCTGAAGGAGAATTGAGGCTCCTTCACCAGTAAAAATGTTGAATAAATTGCCTAACCATACAACTGATATAACAAGAGCAAAGAGTATTATTATATTTATGAGATAATC
>Ga0182021_10008888_pt1 | contig 11890 bp, 11 predicted proteins | sample 612E3MmetaG_FD_120493 | JGI IMG/M metagenome (GOLD analysis project Ga0182021, IMG submission 120493) | Permafrost microbial communities from Stordalen Mire, Sweden - 612E3M metaG (Illumina Assembly) | ecosystem: Environmental > Terrestrial > Soil > Wetlands > Permafrost | place: Sweden...
AGCCACGAGGACTGCTGCGTAAACGAGCGGCGCCGGCCGGCGTCGGGGCCGTTCGACGAGATGAAGGTAACGGCCTGCGATCACGATGAGGGCGAAGACGCTGCAACTGCTCACGGCCACGAACCATATGGCCAGGGCCGGCCGGTACCCCTCGAGGACTATCTGTGGGCTGTCGGTGAACATCGACAACAGAACAGCGAACACTCCGGTTGCCCACAACGGATGCCGGCGCACCTGCGTGATCACTGAGCGATCGGTCCAGCAAACGGCGCGCACCAGGCGCTCGCCGGGTCGCCCGAGACGGGAACTCTCGCGCTCCAACAGGATGACAGCATCCGCCAACCAATCTGGCTCCGGCGGAGCCTGTCCTCTCGGCCACGTCGTCCGCCGAGCCTTGCGGAGGTATGCCGTCACCACGAGAACCGTTGCCGACATGAGGATGAGAACAGCGATCAGACCGGCGGACGCGGGCGTGGTGGTCGCAATGTGTCCTGCTGCGACGATGCTTACCCACTCGCTGGCCAACGTCACGGCCATGGCCATGCAGAGCAGCCAGCAGATCTGAAGCAGATCGAGAGCACGGCGGGCGGGCAGTGGTTCGAAGCGGCGACACAGCCGAAGCCGAACCGCCGACAAGCACACGAGCAGCGGCATCGCTACGAACATGAAGGAGATCAGCGCATCATACGGGTCGTCTCGCCAGGCGGTGTGCACGTAAAGGCCCGGTATCTCCTTCGAAAACCAGATGTCCGCGTAGAAGGCGAGGCAAGCGGCCAGAACAGCCCCAACTGCGCGGCCTAACGTCCGGCGGCGTTGATCTCCGACCGGGAGTATGTCGGTGTTCATAGAGAACCCCATGGTCGGACTTTACCCCGACGTTCGAAGAGCGTCCAGTGTCGCCCATTGCTCCTGTTAATGGGAGATGGCACCGGCCCAGGGGTCGTATCACTGAGGCGTGGCTCTGAACCTCACCCCTCGAAAACCCGAACGATGGCGTCAGTATCCGTGACCCAGCCGAAGATGTTCTCCACGTTCCAGCATGCGGCCTCGACAGTCACCGGCGGACATTGGGTGAAGACGGCGTCGGACACGAGGATTGGCCAGTAGTCGAGCGAGAAGGCGTCCATCAGCGTGGCGTTCACGCAGATGTTCGTCGCCCCGCCAATGAAGACGCAGTACTTGGTGCTCGCCGTCTTGAGAACCAGGTCGAGATTCGTACCTGCGAAGCCGCTGTAGCGCTGTTTGCGTACGATCGGTTCGCCGGGAAGCGGGGTTAGCTCATCCACGATACGTTCTCCCCAGGTTCCGTGGATGATCGCTTTGTCCGCTAGGTCGGGGCGCTTCCGCAGCATCACCATCCCGATCTCTTTGTGGTAGTTGGGAGAATCGGGGCCGCCGGCGTTGGTGAGACCCGGGTCGTAGCTCATGGTGACGAACACGACTGTGACGCCGCTCGCTCGGGCTGCCTCGATTATCCTCTTGTCGGGCTGGATCATCGCCCGCGCGCCGGCTGTCGGCCACCCGGCGAGGTCGAACAGGCCCCCCTCGCAAACGAAGGCGTTCTGCATGTCGACGCAGATGACGGCGGTCCTGTCGAGATCGATCTCGAGCGGCTCCGGTCGAGCATCGAGCGTCACGAGTCTCGCGGTTCCCATCAGCATCCCTTCGTCGCGCCATCGGATATCCGGTCCCAGCTGCCGGTCATTGTAGCAAGGCAAAACGGGAAGCCGGCCGGCCGCGGCCCGGGTAGCCGCCGGTCGCTGGTCGTTCGAAGAGCGTGCAGCGTCGCCCACGTCCTTGTCCGATTGAGCTTGCGAGTTTCTGTCCGGACAGACCGCTAGAATTGAGACGAGGCCGACCAGAAGGGGGAAACCGTGGACCCTGACAACCCGATCGTGAAGTTATGCGCGCAAGGCATGGAGGCTGAAAGCGCAGGCGACCTCACGGGAGCTAAGGCGTATTTCAAGCAAGCATGGGACGAGGCTTCCGACGACTGGGAGAGATGCGTGGCGGCACACTACATAGCTCGACATCAGAATACGCCCGAAGCGACCCTCCACTGGAACGAGGAGTGCCTCACGTACGCGAAGGCCGTTGGGGACGAGACCGTGACGGGATTCTATCCTTCGCTCTATTTGAATATCGGACATTCCCACGAGATGTTGGGCCATCGGGAGCAGGCAATCGAGGGATACCGCAACGCGGAGAAGTTCCTGCGAACTTTGCCTCCCGGACCGTATGCCGACATGGTGAAAGATGGCGTGGCGAGGGGAATTGACCGGATGGGCTGTCGACCACAGGACGCGGAATGACGTCAAGAACGAACCTGCCTTGCCAAGCCGACCAGCCTCTGGTCTCCTCATTGGTCTCCATCCATATGGTCAGTTCTAGGTCTTTTCGTTTTCTGCCAGAACAACTGCCTGCGCAGGAAAGAGGGCCCGACTGAAACGGAGGTTCCCTTGTCCGATTGGAAAGACGACTCCCTTCCGGGACACATTGAGCGGCTGGCGGAACCCGGCAAGTGGCCGGAATACTATGCGGGAATCCGAGTCCTCGCATCCGTGGAGGATGCCAAGCGGCTGATTTGCGAATGGGCCGATCAAGCTGGATGGGCTCCCGTCAAGGAGCAACTGCCCTCGCTCGTGTTTCAGAGGAAGGGCCTGCGTGGGTTGCTCAGTGCGGCGGAGGTCGACGTGGAACTGATGCCCGACGACATTCACGTCAACGTGTCGTTCGTTATCACCAGCCCGCCCGGAAAGACGGAGATAACGCCGTACGCACAGCGAATCGTGGACGAGTTCGCCGCAGGACTCTCGCGCAAACTCGATAACGGCGTGCCTTGAGAACTATTCGGCAACGAGGACCCGGGCCATACCACCTAAAGAAAGCAGCGTTTCCTGCCGAGTGAGTTCTTGGGGTCTTGTGCCCGAAGACCCTGGTTACTGGTCGTAAGGTTGCAGGCACGCTCGCCCGGCCCCGGGGGGAAGAGGATGTCGCTTTGACTGACGGTGTTGACCAACACGATGAGGCTCTCCATGAGAGCCTACGCGTGGCGCTCGAGCTGCGCCCCGACGACCTTCCCCTGCGTCTGCACTTTGCTCGCCTGCTCCTGCGGGCCGGCCGCACCGAGGATGCCGTCTTCCAAGCGGCAATCGTCCTGCAAAGAGATCCGAGCAATGCGGATGCCTTGAGCGTGATTCAGAGCGTCACGCGGGCCGACTCCCGCTCGGGCGAGAATCCGGCGCCCTCCGAAGATGATTCCGAAGTATCGCCACGAGCGAAGTCTGCCGCTGGTCCGTCGGGTCGAGGTCGGTTCGATTGGTCCGCTGCCGAGGCCGAACTCGACGGCGTCGTGCCCCCGATGTTCGTGGACGGCGAAACGGACTCATCCGACTCATCCGGCGCATACGACGCTGAGCAGCCGGCCCTGCGTCTTGCTGATGTGGGAGGCATGCAGCAGGTCAAGGAGCGTCTGGAGATCGCCTTTCTGGCGCCGATCAGGCACCCAGACCTGCGCAGGGCGTTCGCCAAGAGCCTGCGCGGCGGGTTGCTCCTCTACGGTCCGCCGGGTTGCGGCAAGACGTTCATTGCTCGTGCCCTGGCCGGGGAACTCGGCGCCCACTTCATTCCCGTCCGCCTCAATGAGGTTCTCGACATGTGGATAGGCCAGAGCGAGCGCAACCTGCACGAGCTCTTCGAGGTGGCCCGCCGGCATGCGCCCAGTGTGCTCTTCCTCGATGAGGTCGACGCCATCGGCCAGAAGCGCAGTCATCTCCGCACCAGCGCTCTTCGCTCAACGGTCAACCAACTGCTGGCTGAGCTCGACGAGGTCGCCGACACTAACGAGGGCGTGTTCGTTCTAGCGGCGACGAACATGCCGTGGGACGTAGACTCCGCGCTCCGTCGACCGGGACGCCTCGACCGCACACTTCTCGTCCTGCCGCCGGATGCTCCCGCTCGGGAGGCAATACTCCGTCATCACTTGAAGTCCAGGCCCGTGGCCGCCATCGATCTACGCAAGCTTGCGGCGCTGTCCGAAGGCTACTCCGGCGCCGACTTGGCGCACGTTTGCGAAACTGCCGCCGAACGGGCCCTTATCGACTCCGCGCGCTCCGGCGAGGTCCGGTTCATCAGCATGGACAATCTGCTGGCCGCGCTCAAAGAGGTGCGACCGTCCATCGGGCCTTGGCTTGAGACGGCCCGGAATGTGGCGCTCTTTGCCAACGAGGGCGGCCAGTACGACGAGCTGCTCGACTATCTCAAGAAGCGCAAACTCGCGTGAGCGGCTCGGCCCTTGCCCGGGGCAGGGCCCTACTGGAGGTGGGGCGCACCGCCGAGGCCATCACCGTCCTCGTCAGAGCACTCGCTGCGTCACCCGAGTCCTACTGGCTGCTGTGCATGCTGTCACGTGCCTACAACCAGGCGGGCCAGCACCGGGAGGCCCTGAGGACCGCCGAGAGCGCCATTGCGACCAACCCTAATGGCACCGATGGTTTCCTCCGAGCCAGTTTTGCGCACCACGGTCTTCACGCATACGGAGACGCGGTTGAGACCGCCCGGGAGGCGGTCCGTCTGGCGCCCTTGGCGTGGTGCACGCACGTGCGTCTGGCCATGGCCCTCGCCCACGTGCAGCCGGTGGGCGACGAGGCGATGAAGGAAGCCACGCGCGCGGTCGAGCTGGCGCCCGAGGAGGCCGACGCGCACTTTGCGGTGGGGTTCTGCGCGAGCAAACTGAAGCGTCGATCCGAGGCGATCGCCGCTTACCATCGGGTGCTATCGCTCCGGCCCACCCATGCCGCGGCGCTGAACAATATCGGCCTGCTTCAAATGAAGCGAGGTCACCTCACCGCTGCTGCCCACGATCTACGGGCCTCCATCGCGGCAGACCCCAACTTGGAGACGGCCAAACGCAACATCGACCTGCTGGCGCGCCTGTTCCTGCGCCGCGTCTACTACGCCGTGTTCGCGATCTTCCTGGTGATGAGGATCATGTCCGAGAATCGGCTCCCGCTCATGACCTTCGCGGTTGTTGGCGGCGGGGCGCTCGTCATCCTTCTGGCCGCGGCGGTCGTGATGGATCGGCGCTTGCCGCAAGCACTGCAAGCCTATTATCGCCGCCTGCTGATCCGAGACCGCCGACTGGGAGGGAGAGTGGCGCTGATGGCTCTGGCCCTCGCGCTGATCCTGTCTCTCGGTCTACCGCTCGGTAACCCGGCGAGGCTCGGCATCCAGTGGGGCGTCATCCTGTGCCTGATCGCAGGCCTATGGCTCGACAAAGCCTACAGCTCCCGCCTGGTGTGGCGGAGGAGCACAATGCAACCACCGAAAGGCTCCAAGCGGCCGCACTAGCCCGGCCGGCGCCCCCAGGTCTCGCCGCTCGTTCGCGCGACTCTCCTGAGCGCCGCTAGTCCAAGTCCTCCTTGGCCTGATAGGCGGCGACAAGAACTGCGGCCGCCACGACCAGCCGGTGATCCAGCTTTCCTGACGCTTCGGGCATGATGTTCACGAGCAGGCGATTCCCGATGAAGGAGTGTTTCTGCCGCATCGTCCCGACGGCCTGATCGCCCATGAGAACGACAAGCTTCTGAGCGATCGCCCCTCTTGACAACAGGCGCATCATGGACCTGCCGAAGCTCTTCTCCCGTATCTCGGCGAGCACCTGGCCCGCCGGATCCATGATCTTCCAGCCGTCTTTGATGAAGCCCATGTTGACTCCGAGCCCGCCGACCGACTCGCCCGACACCGGGTCGGTGACTTCGAGGAAGTTGGTGTATTCGCGGCCTCCCGCGTCGGTGGCCCGGAGGATCTCCTGCGCCTTGAGTTCGTCGGCATAGAACCGGATCGTGGCGGTCCATGGAGGCTTCCATTTGATCTTCTGTTCGGCGTACATGAGAAAGTCGCCGCTATCCGAGAACACGCGCAGCTTGTCCGTCGACAGCTTCTTGCGCTTGATAACGAACGTGTCCGGCTGGAACAGCGGATTCATCTCGTTCCCCTCTCGATGTGCTTCGGTGGTGACGGTGCGCCCGCTATCACTATACAAGCCGGGTCTATACTTGCTTGAGCGTTGCCTATCTCAGGAGGCAGTCAACATGCAACCGAACAACGCCGATTCCCCGGACAGTGGCCGGTTCAAGGTCAAGGTCACCAAGGACGGCCCCTATCTGGTGACCGGCGGCGTCCCCTTGTCCGAGCAGAAGATCTGCGTCGATAGCGACGACCAGTGTCACGGCTGGGAAGAAGGCCAGAGATATCCGGTTCAAGAGCAATACGCACTGTGCCGCTGTGGTCGTTCACGGCACCAGCCCTATTGCGATGGCACTCATGCGAGCATCGGCTTTGACGGCACCGAAACGGCCACCAATACCCTCTACATGGACCAGGCCACAGAATACGAGGGCCCCGGTCTGAGACTGACGGACGCCGAGGGGTACTGTGTCGGAGCGCGTTTCTGCCACCGGGCCGGGAGCACCTGGGACCTCACCCGGGAGTCGGCAGATCCCGTGGCCAAGCAGGCAGCCGTCGAAGAGAGCTGTGATTGTCCGTCCGGAAGGCTGGTTGCCTGGGAGAAGGATGGCCGTGCTATCGAGCCAGAGCTCGAACCATCGATCGGCCTGGTGGAGGACACGCAAGCCAAGAAGATGGGGCCCATCTGGGTGAGGGGTCGCATCCCGGTGGAATCCTCCCAGGGCGAAGCTTACGAGCCCAGGAACCGGGTCACCCTGTGCCGTTGCGGCCGCAGCTCCAACAAGCCGTTCTGCGACGGCAGTCATCTGGACTAGGGTCAAAGGGGAGATCGTGAGCGATCCCACACAGCAAGTTCGGGTGGAGCGGGACTCACAGCCATCGCTTGGCGCTCCGATGAGCCGGCGGGACTTCCTGAAGCTCTCCGGAATGGCCGTGGCGGCAGTAGTCCTGAGTGGTGGGCTCGGCAGTCTCCTCGCGGCCTGCGCCGATTCCGGCGGCCCGGTACAGTTGCCCGGGATGCCGCCGCGGTCCCCGGGTGGCTCGTCGGGATCGTCCGAGTCGTCCGAATCGACGGAATCGTCCGAGCCGCCTCCGTAGCGTGCGGCGCATGGCCTGGCGCCTCTGCACTGGCGCCAGCGCCGCGCCTCACGGCCGGCAAACCGGCAGACAGCTTGTCTACTTGCGGCCGTCGTGATACTTTCCGCCGCATTACGACAGCACTCGCCGTAGAACCGTGCTGTGGCCGGAAGTGGATTGCTGGCGGTATGTGTGTCTCGAAAACGAAGGAGCGCCGATGTCCGGGACCACAAGGCTTAGCTTCTCGACCTCGCGGCGATCGGTCTGCATTTCGGTGATCGTTCTCCTGGTTGCTCTCAGCCTGTTCGCGTCCGCGTGCGGGAGCTCGGGGACGAGCGGCAGCAGCACCAGCGCTAGCGGTCCGCGTGTGGAGCTAGTGGTGTCGGCGGCGGCGGACCTCTCTCCGGTTCTCGAAGAACTCGTCCCGGTGTTCGAGAAGCAGACGGGGATGACCGTCAAGACCAACATCGGGTCCACCGGGCAGCTCACCGAGCAGATCACAGCCGGCGCCAAGGTGGACGTCTTTCTCGCGGCCAGCAAAGCGGCCGTCGATCAGCTGGCGGCGAAGTCCCTTCTCGTCGCCGGCTCCGAGCAGCAGTACGCGCGAGGACGGCTTGTTCTGTGGACCAGGCCGGGGAGCAAGGTAACCGCGAAGAACCTCCAGGACCTCACGAACGTGGATGTGAAACGCGTCTCGTTGGCCAACCCGGACCACGCTCCCTACGGGCAGGCAGCCAAACAAGCATTGCAGTCGGCCGGGCTCTGGGATCAGCTCCAGCCCAAGCTGGTGCCGGCGGAGAACGTGCTTCAGGCCTTCCAGTTTGCTTCCACCGGCAACACCGACGTAGCGCTGGTCGCTCTCTCCCTAGTGGCCGAGGAGAAGGGGACCTACACTCTGGTTCCCGAGGAATTGCACCAACCGATCAACCAGACCTTGGCCATACCGGCGAGCAGTACGCATCAAGAGCAGGCGAAGGAGTTTGTCGCGTTTCTCACCGGCGGTCGGGGGCGTGACATACTCAAGAAGTACGGGTTCACGCTGCCGGACGGGGGGTAGCTTGGGCTGGCAGGCCTTTCTCATCTCCCTCGAGGTGACGAGCGTCGCAACCGTCCTCGTGGTGATCGTGGGCACCGCGGCCGGACTGCTCTTGGCGCGCGTGCACTTCCCCGGCATCCAGGTGGTCGAAGCGATCTTGATGTTGCCGCTCGTCCTTCCACCCACGGTGGTTGGATACTACCTGCTCCGTTTTCTGGGCAACGGCGGGCCTGTCCAGCGGATCTTCGGCATCAACATCGTCTTCACGTGGGGAGCGGCCGTCTTTGCCTCCGCGGTGGTCGCCCTTCCCCTCATGGTGCAGGCTGCCCGCAGTGCTATCCGCAGTGTCGATCCGTTGCTCGAGAACGCCGCCCGAACGCTGGGCTCGTCCGAGCCCGGTGTGTTCTTCCGGGTCACCCTGCCGCTGGCCCGGCGGGTGCTCATCGCCGGAGCGATCCTGTCGGCGGCTCGCGCACTGGGTGAGTTCGGCGCCACGCTCATGGTGGCTGCCAACATCCCGGGCCGCACGCAGACCCTGCCCTTGTTCATCTACGACGCCGTCAACAAGCAGCAGTACGGCGTAGTGAACCTGGTGGTCGGGCTGCTCACCGGATTGGGTCTGGTGGCCTTCATCATCATCGGCCGCCTCGACCCGGGGTATCGCCGATGAGCACGGTCGCGCGCCGCACCCTTCTGCTGGACATCCATCGCCGGCTGCAGTCGTTCACGCTCGATCTGCAGTTGGAGGTGGGGGAGGAGATCATGGTGCTGTTCGGCCCCTCTGGCGCCGGCAAGTCCATGACCCTCGAGTCCATAGCTGGTCTCGTCACGCCGGACAAAGGCGAGATCATTCTTGACGACCGAGTTCTGTTCAGAAAGGGCAAGCCCGGGGCACACGCAAACGTGCCGGCTCGAAAGCGCACGGTGGGCTACGTCTTTCAGAGCTACGCGCTGTTCCCCCACCTGACGGTGCTGGGCAACGTCCGTTACCCTCTGGGTCGGCAGGCCCACGCGCAGGAGCGAGCGCTGTCGCTCATCGAGGCCATGGGTCTGGGTCAGATGGCCGATCGCTACCCGCACCAGCTCTCAGGAGGGCAGCAGCAGCGGGTAGCCATAGCGCGAGCTCTCGCCCGAGACCCGGAAGTGCTGCTGCTCGACGAGCCGTTCTCGGCGCTCGACGCAGGCCTCCGCGAACGCCTGCGGGCCGACCTACGGACTCTGCAGCGGGAGAGGCACCTCATCGTCATTTGCGTGACTCACAATCTGGAGGACGCCTTCGCTCTGGGCGACCGGCTGGCCGTTCTGCGCGATGGGGATTTGGAGCAGGTGGGCACCGTGGCCGAGGTCTTCAGGCGCCCCACCAGCATGGACGCGGCTCGCATACTCGGGATTCGCAACACCTTCCGCGCCCGCGTCCCGAGCGCCGACGCCGACCATGTGACCCTCGATTGGGATGGTCTAGAGCTGAAAGCCATGCCGCAGGCCGCGCCCTTGGGCGAGGTGGTGCCCGTGTACATCGCGCCTACCGATATCAAGCTGCTTTATCCCGACCGGCCCGTCCTGGGTGGTCTCGCCGCGAACCAGATGAGTGCCACGGTGACCCGCCTCGAGCACAGGGAGCATCAGCAGATCATCCGCCTTCTGCTCGACAACGGCCACGAGTTGGAAGCGAGGGGCGCCGGCTACTTCTACCAGGCCCTCGACGTGCACGTGGGCGGCCGGGTTGGCATCACGCTTCGCCAGGAGGGGCTGCGGATTCTTCACGAGGAAGACGGCCGGCAGTGAAGTAGCGCGTCACGCGCTCGTGGAAGTCGTCCGGTGGGGACGGGCACTCCCTCTCCTCGTCGGTCAGGATCTCGCGGAGAAGTTCGTCTCGCTGGTCTTCGGGCAGAACGAGAAGGGCTTGGGCGGCGGAGGTGTTGCGCAGCCAAAGCTCCTGCTCGGGGTCCAGGTCGGGCTCCGACGAGAAGTGGCCCGTGGTGGACGCCCACTCCCCGCACCAGTCCTCGTCGGCGGTCCGAGCCCAGCGGGCGTCCCGCGCGCGCAGGCCGTCCGACATGTCCCGGGGACCGGCGACGGGCGGATAGCGCCGACACTCGCCCGCGGAGCGGTCCGGATCGCCGTGCCAAAACCGGCAGGCAGAGCAGTTGTCCAGCTCGTTCACCAATCTCCTAAGAACGGGCAGTGAGGGCACCGTCCCAACACTGCCCCCCGAATGGGCAGACTCACCGATGACCCCCTCCCCCCTTGTCAGTCGGGAGAGAGTGGGTGCCCCTGCCTAAGCGTCTTGTGAGTACCCTCACATTAGCGGAGCAGGGGTGCCCACTCTCTCCCGACGTCACTGGATGTGTTTGCCGCGGTTCACGTAGTGCGTGTGCAACAACTCGTGGCTCTTGTGGCCGCACGGACCATCGGTGAGGAACTCGTTGTACACCCGCTCCACGGCTGGGTTCTCGAACGACTTGCGCACAGTCAGAGTCTTCTCTTCGCCGTAGATGGCCTTGGCCCGCGCCGCCCGGATCTCTTTGCTGGTCGGGATGGGCTGGCCGCCGCCGCCCAGGCAACCACCCGGGCAGGCCATGAACTCGATGAAGTGGCACTCGCTGAACTTGCCACCCGCCCGTATGTCTTCCATGACTCTGCGGGCGTTGGCGGTGCCGTGCGCCACCGCGATCTTCAGCGTGGCGCCTTTCAGCCAGTCCCAGCTGGGGACGAGAGACTTCAGTAGGCCGGGCACCGGTCCGACGTCGCTGATGGTGATCTCAGCGTAGCGCACGCCCTCGAAGCCGCGCACCGGCAGGATGTCGCCGTGCTCGTAGATGGACTCTATCTTCTTGCCGGTGACCAGCTCGAGCACCGTGCGGAGCGCCGATTCCATGACGCCGCCCGTCGCGCCGAAGATCAGACCCGAGCCTGTCGCCGTGCCGAACGGATCGTCGAAGTCCGACTTGGGCAGCGACGGCACGTCGAGGCCGGCCTGCCGGAACATGCGGCCCAGCTCACGCGTGGTGACGCCGTAGTCCACGTCCTTGTAGCCACTGGCGTGCATCTCCGGACGGTCGCACTCGTACTTCTTGGCGGTGCACGGCATCACGGCCACGCTCACGATCTTGGCCGGGTCGACGCCCATCTTCTTGGCGTAGAAGGTCTTGATGAGCGCCCCGAACATCTGCTGCGGGCTCTTGGCCGAGGAGAGATTCGGGATGTATTCGGGATAAAAATGCTCGAGGTATTTGACCCATCCCGGAGAGCAACTGGTGAACTGCGGCAGGGCGACGTTTCTGTCACCCAGCACCAGCACCTTGTAGAGCCTCTGGATGAGCTCCGTGCCTTCCTCGATGATGGTGAGGTCGGCCGTGAAGTTGGTGTCGAAGACCTTCTGGAAGCCCATCCGCTTGAGCGCCGTGTTCATCTGGTAGGTCACGGTCGTGCCCGGCTCGAGGCCGAACATCTCGCCCATGGCCGCCCGCGGCGAAGGCGCCGTCTGAATGACCACGTACTTCTCGGGGTCGTCCAGGGCTTTCCAGACTTCCTCCAGGGCGTTCTTAGCGTAGAGGGCAGCGGTGGGGCAGCGGTTGGTGCATTGCCCGCAGTTGATGCAGACCACGTCGGCAAGCGGTTTGTCGAGGAAGGTGGATATGTGCACCCTGTTTGACCGGTCGGTGGCTTCGAGCACGCCCACTTCCTGCACGTCGATGCACGTACGCACGCAGCGCCGGCAGCGGATGCACTTGTTCATGTCGCGGACCACGGAGAAGCTCGACTCGTCCACAGGAACCGGGATCTCCACGTGCCCAAAGCGGAAGTCGG
>Ga0182021_10008889_pt1 | contig 11890 bp, 10 predicted proteins | sample 612E3MmetaG_FD_120493 | JGI IMG/M metagenome (GOLD analysis project Ga0182021, IMG submission 120493) | Permafrost microbial communities from Stordalen Mire, Sweden - 612E3M metaG (Illumina Assembly) | ecosystem: Environmental > Terrestrial > Soil > Wetlands > Permafrost | place: Sweden...
CACCCCTTTGATTTCCCATGTTTGCATTTAACCATGTTTCTCTTTGCCATACATAATCACCTAAAGAATCTAATATTCCATCGTTATTAGCATCTATTTGATAACCTTTGCTTAATTCTATAACATGTGTATTCGCCCCATAAAAATCCTCCCTCACCTTTCCTATTTCGTCATTGAAGTTCACATTAACAATCGCCCCAGGATTCTCCCCTTCCGATATAATTCCTCCTGTTACAATCTGAACAGTATTATCCGTTTCATTCCCTACATTTATTTCCGAAGGATTTCCCGCCCCCTTCTTAAAATGCGGCGTCGTATCCACATGAATTATATTTCCCTTTCCTGTTTGAGTATGTCCCCCAGTATCTATTCCAATTAAGTTTTGGTTTTGACCGTTTGGAACAAAGGCAATTATTAAAGCAAGAATTAAAGCACAAACAAGTAAAAGAATCAAATTAATTTTCTTTATAGAATATTTTTTATGCGGAGAATGATAAGTTTTATGCGGCAGCGGAAAGATATGTATTAACTTTACAGCTTTTTCTTCAAGCCCATGTCTAATTAATCTCTCTCTTAAATAATGAAGTTCATATCCTTTTGCGATCCCATCCTCAATCCAAGCTTTAATTTTTCGACTGCTAACGCTAGGCTTAGATTTATCTTTCCCTCTCTTAAAAATATCTTTCAGCTTTCTCATCCTCTTTTTTAATTTTCTTTTATTTCTTACCGCTCTCTTCAATCCAACTTATCCCCTTCAACGTCACATCTATCTTCTTGCTTTTTTCTAAATACTCTAAGATGACCATCAATGTAATATGATTAACCTGACGAGGAAGCTCTTTTTTTAAATCTGCTACAGAAACTACCTTCCCCTTATAACTTTTTAAACTATCCTCTACCATTATAATTGTATTAAGGGTTGGCCAGTGAATATTTTTTGAAACCATCTTTTAGTTATTAACTTATAACTATTAGATATAAGTTAGTATTTAAATACCTTTTGATAACATAGTCCCACCAAGAGAAATAATTATCCAAAGAAACTCCCTCTAAATATTGCTCAACTATCATCAAGGCCTGAGATTATAATTAAATGATAATATTTTACCCCAGATAACTATATTAAATAAAAATTCAAAAAAGGCATTTAAAAAGACAAAATTTGATTAAAAACTCAAAAATGGAAAATATTATAAACTATTACCAATTACAATAATTATGGAACTTGAAACTCTAAATTGTAAGAGATTGATCATTGAAAATGAAGAGCTAAAGAGAAATTTGGCTTTAAGTTTAAATAAACCTCTTGTAAAGAAATTGAATCAAGCTATTGCGAGAATTAATAGTGGAAAGTATGTTTCTGAAAAGGAATTCTTCGGCAATTAAATTAGTTTTCCTGTAATTTTTGGGATATTTTATCTTTTGTTAGTTTTTTTAAATATTTATCTGTATTTCCTACCCGCGGAAGCATTAAATTATCCAGAAGAACTCTAAAATATTGTAATAAAATAACTGTGGAAGATAACTTAACAGAAAGATTTAAATATTATTGGTTCATAAATGATACATATGGTTCATAATAAAAACAATATAGATTTGGATATAATCTTAGTTTTGCTAAAGAATGAACACCACCTCAGAGAGATAGCTAGGCTCCTAGACGAATCTCATTCTACAGTATTAAGAAAGATCAATGAATTGTTAAAAAATAATGTGCTTGATTATAAAAAAGAGGGTAAGAATAAAATATTTTTTATTAAGAACAATTTGAAAGCCAAAAATTATGTTTATTCTGCAGAAATTCATAAGCTAAATCAGCTTTTGAAAAGACACCCAGAGTTATCTATAATACTTGAGGATATAAAAAAGAACTTCCCAAAAGGAATGATTCTTCTCTTTGGAAGTTATGCAAAAGGCAATCCTAAAGCAGAAAGCGACATAGATATATACTTAGAAACAAAGGACAGCAAGTTTAAGAATAAATTAAATGAACTGAACTCAAAATTAAGTATAAAAATAGGTGAATTTGACACAAAATATTTATTAATTAAAGAGATTATAAAAAATCATATAATTATAAGGGGACTGGAGGATTTTTATGAAAGAACTGACTTTTTTAAAGAACCTTAAGAAAAAGAAAATAATTCAGCTTGTTGAACAATCTGAAGAAATGAAATCTTCATACTTGATTAAATCAGAAAACTGTCTTAAATCTTCTAAATTACTTTATCAAAACCAGCTTTATGAAAATTCTACCTCAGAAGCATATTATTGTATGTATAATTCCTTATTAGCCTTATTATTTAAAGTGGGTATTAAATCTGAGAATCATTCTGCTTCAATAATCCTATTGGAGAGATTGTTTAAACGCAAAGATATGGCAAAGGTTCTATTTTGGGCAAAGGGAGAAAGAATTGATAAGCAATATTATACAGAGAACCAACAGACAGTAAAAGTAACAAAAGAATCCTGCAATGAAATGATATTAAAAACAGAGGATTTTTTAGTTAAAATGAAATTATTAATAAGCAATATAGGAAATGAAGAGATAAATTCTGCTAGAAATCTCTTTCCATGATTATAAGCAACCAAGTCCCTATTCGCAACCCCGCTCGTTATATGTATTTCTAATTTCTCTCGCGAAGTTGCTCACCCACCCGCCCTTGGCAGAATTTAGTTATCCAAGAGAACTCTAAAATATTGTAATAAACTAGCTGTGGGAGATAACTTAACCTTTGTAAATCAAGAATTATTCTAATTTTTTAAGAGGCTTATATCTGTATTCTGGCAATTTCTCATTTTTTTTAACAATGCCGATTGCCCAGCAGTCTTCAGAAGTATAATCACGTCCCTTGGAACAAAAATCAATAGCTTTTTGCTCTTCAGAAACAAAACCAAGAGGGGTATATCCTAATGCTTCTGCAATACCATTTTCTAAAGGATCTACCCATATCTGTTCAATAACATACACTAAATCTGTCATAAGATTCAAAATCTATTATATATATTTAAAGATTATTATCCTGTAATCTCATAAGATAACTACTTTATTTCCTTACATATGCAAGTAGCTATTTCTCTAGTGGAATATTTTTTGTATGTAATTGTGCAGTTTACATTTAAATCAATTAACTTATTCAAATGATTGTCTTTTCCATAACCGCATATTATATTTTTCCTATCAGTGTAACTTAGGTATTTGAAATATGCTAAATTAGAACTATTAACAAAAATTGTATTATTAATTATTGTTGAATTTTTATTTTCTAAGGCTGTTATTCTTGTTTCATGACTATCAATCTTTGTCTGTTGGAAATTAATTTTGTCTGTTAATCCTTGCAGGGATGTCTGTATTGAGAGAATCATCTTATAAAGTACATTCTCCCAGCGCTCTAAAGCAGATATTCTTGATTCAGTATCATTAGAAATAGGACCTATATCAACCTGTATTGGCTGACTGACGACTAATTTTCCATCAGAGAATATATCAATGTCAAATATATTATCTCCTAAAGCTTCTTCTTTAACATCAAAGGTTATAGTGGCTTCTTCTGAGTCCCAAGGTTGTATAATAAATATTTTTTTATCGAGATTGGCCGAATCTGCCCACGATTCGTAACCAGTTATATTTACAGAATAATTGGTCGTAGCTTCTCCGATGTTTTTTATTGTAACTTTAACGACCATTATTTCTCCTGCTTCCCCTCCCGATTCTAAATATGCTTGCAAAGAAACAGATTTGTCAGTTGAAATAGTGTCTGTAAAGGAATTTGTTAATGCTAGTGTTTGATTATCCTCTTCAGAAGATAATGATATACCTGTATTTGAGTAAATTACAGCAATTGCCCCATTACAAATAAAAATCATTAAAAGCAACACTGAACAAAGAAGTGCTGTTCCATTTTTCATGTTTCTTTTACATACGGCTTATTAATAAATAAATATGTTCTGAGAAATATATTTTATCCCCCCCTCAGAGAAGTAATTAATGTGAGAATCCATCATTTGTAGATATATTATAAAATAACTAAGTCTTCACACTCACACCTTCTTCATCACTATTTCCAGCCTTATCCTTAACTCTTACAATTATATTATGGTTTCCTGATTTGAAATATAATTTCTTAGAGCAAATATTGCCTGAGCTTAAGCTAGTGCATAATGGTTTCCAGACTGTGATAGGTGCAGAATTATCAATATACTCAACCCTATCAAAGCTTTGTTTATTCTCATTTAATATTCTCATGTTAAATACAATGTAATTACTTGAATTTTGAGCTTTGAAATCTTTTATTTCAGGAGATGTTGTATCAACCATTATATTTTTTGGATAAGATTCCTTTGTGTTATTGGCTATATCAGTTATCCTAAATTTATAACTGACAATCTGATTGTCATATGTACTTAAATTCTGGAAAAAGGATTCTTCAACAGATTTATTGGATTTACAAGGGCTTGTCCTAATCTCAAAATTGTTAATTATTAATTTTAAGGTATTGCAATTATCTTCAGAATATTTGATGTAAAATCCACTTCCATTGGTATACTGCATGACTGCAGGCTTGGTAATAGATATCTGAGGCAAATGTGAATCTATAAATAAATTAACCTTATTAATTATCTCCTTACCATTAGAGCTCAATACTCTGAATAAAAGAGTGTGATTACCATCAGTTAAAGTTCTTGTTTTGGAATATCCATAACAGTTTGTACATAATTGGCTATCTTTTGCAGAATTGTCAGAGTAAAATAGTTTGTATAAAGGAACAGGTGTTGAATTTATGCTGAACAATATTGATGTTTTGTTGTAAATTTTTCCGTCAATAGGAGAATTTATTATTAAACACCCATCTGTTGAAGTTTCAGTAGTGTTTTGATATGTTGGAGTGTTGATTAAACAATCGGAATCTAAGCCAGTAACCGCACAACAAGAACTGTAATTTAAATCAACGTAATATTTTGTTCTGGTCTTTATTCCTTTATCAGAGCAAGAGGACCAAGAGGTATAAAATGCCCCCTGAATATTTGAAGAACAGTAAGAGCAATTACCAGTTGCATATTCATAAAATGTTTGGTTCGATATATTATGATCTAAACAAAAATTTGAATCATATTGAACTGTCTTCATGGATTTATTTAAGATATTCTCTTTAGAGCAAGAAATATTCTCCCAGTTACTTGTAGAGTTAATTATTTTAGGAACACAACAATCATAACTCCAATTAGAATAATTCCAGTAAGTATTATTCTGCCCATTATTCCACAAATCACTAGGAAGATGAGTTATAGCATAACATTTGGAATAATTTGAATCATACTCTATTTTGCTATGGTTTTGAAGAATCATATCATTTGAACATTGGCTCTGATTTTTCCAATCACCCCAGCTAGTATTTACAACATCATATGAGCAATAATTGCAACTTCCTTGTCCTAACTCCTGATAATCAAAAGCAGTTATATTCTGTCCACTGTTCCATAAATCGCTTGCTAGATGTGTAACAGCATAACAAGTGCTATAATTGCTGTCAAAAGTGATATTTGTTCTCTTTTGTTTTATTTTATCCATTATTGAACAAGAATCGTCTTGCCATTGACTTGAAATAGTTATAATATCATAGCTGCAATAATTACATTCATTAAATCTGTATTCATAGAAAGTCTTATTTTGTATGTTGTGGTCTAAACAAAATTTGCTATCATACCTAACCATTGTCTTGCTTTGATTTTGTTTATCATCTATTCTACATTGTTCAATATTTGTCCAATCAGAGATAGTTATATCAACAAGAACGGGAGTACAGCAATCATAACTCCAATTAGAATAATTCCAGTAAGTATTATTTTGCCCATTATTCCATAAGTCACTTGATAAATGAGTTATTGCATAACATTTTGAATAATTTGAGTCATATTCTATTTCGCTCTGATTTTGAAGAATCATATCATTTGAACATTGACTTTGGTTTTTCCAATTACTCCAACTAGTATTTACAACATTATATGAGCAATAATTGCAAGAGTTAGGTAATTGTTGATATTCTGTAGAGGTTATATTTTGCCCATTATTCCATAAGTCACTTGATAAATGAGTTATTGCATAACATTTTGAATAATTTGAGTCATATTCTGTCTTAATTTTACTTTGATTTGTAGAATCATCTTTTAAGCAAGATAAATTAGCCCAATCTGTAATAGTTGTAGATACAGAATAGTTGCAATAATCACATGGTTCAGTAGCTCTGTACTCAATTATCGTCTTATTGGCTATTGTTCCACAAAAGTTATCGTCATATTGAATGAAACTCCTGCTTTGATTCATCTTATTATTGTTCAAACAAGATATATTTGTCCAATTAGTCAGATATTGGTTTGTTATGTTTGAAGAACAGATGCATGCTCCATTAGAACATATTTGCTTTGAATTGCAAGATTGTACAATCACTGGAAATGTATAGACACTAAGTAAGCAATTACCAACACTACATCCTCTATCGTAATTAGTAGTATTTTTATAAACTGTATGAATATCTTTACAATAATTAGCACTATCTATAAAAGAATTTACTCCACAGTCTTGTAAAAAAGTATCTTGGCTATTCGCAAGTGCATCATTTCCAGCGCAATAATAATGTCGATTATATGTATCATTCTTTGAACAAAAGTTGTAGTCAGTCCAGCCTGGAGCAGAGTTAGATTGTATAGTTATTCCAAGAGAAGTATCGCAGCAAGAACCAGATGTACAATAGTTAAGATTATGGGTTTGAACCCAAAAGAATCTATATAGACCAGCTACATTGCTCATAGCTGCTGGCATTAAAGTGTTTCCTATTATTTTACAATTTGCACTACTTATTGTGCAAATGCCTAAGAAACAAGATCTTCTAGCCCCGTTATCTACTTCCCCATTTGCACCGTTGCTGTCATAATTATCAGACATTTCAGCCATATTAACATAAAATGCGTGTAAATTTGAATAAGAACTATAGGTTAACCCATTTGAATTATAATCGTCATAATTAGTTTTCATATAACTTTCATAACTATCTCCTAACAAGTGTGAATCCAAATTAACATGTGCTGGTACACTCATATCTTCTAATAAATGAATTGCCCAACCTAAATTTTGATAGGATGACTGCTTATCAGAATTATAATAATATAGTGCGTTATTAAAATAAATCTGGGCTAAATAAGGATTACAATAAAAGTTTCCAATACAGCCGGCGACAGAGCAAGTGTCTGAATCAGGATTCCAAAAATGATTACAAACAGAAAGTACTCCTCCAGGGCCCGGTTCATCCTTAGCTGCAGATTCAATAACATTGGCATAGTTCAATATTTCTGGAGTAGACCATATATTCATAGCTTCAGCAGTTATATAGCCATGAACAACTCCTTCATGCAAAGTTACAACAACAATTTCTCCCTCAGAAATATTATATTCATCTTCAGTGCTACTATTTTCAAAATATTGTTTAACTTTATAATTTCCAGAAGCAACTGAGAAATTTACTATCTTAAGATTTGAATTGTAAAATAAAGTTTGAATAATATTTTCATTATTATTTTCAATCTTTAAAATTTGAACTTTAATAAATCCTGTTTCATTCAAATCATCAGGAAATACAATTTGTAAGGTAGAATTTAAATTTTCTTTAGAGACATTAAAATTAACCAAACCATAGCCGAAATAATCATCTTTGCCATTATTTCCTAAATCAACAGCATCTCTTTGTAACTTTGCTCTTATTTCATTGTTAGTCCAAAGGGTATTTTCTTCCTTTATTAAAGCAGCAATTCCTGCAACATGTGGTGCTGCCATTGATGTCCCATCAAAAGAGCTATATCCATTATTACTTGTAGAGATTATATTCCTCCCAGGAGCCACAAATTCTAATTCTTCTCCTGTTCCATCATCGCTTGTTAATTGGTTATTCTCATCTATAGAACCGACAGCTATTACACTTGCATATTTTGCCGGATAATATAATTGCCCATCTTTCCCAGAAGCAGCTACTAAGATTATTCCATTATCATAGGCTTCATCAACAATTTTTTTTAATGAAGGACTATCAACAGAAATACCTAAGCTCATAACAATAATATCCATATGATTATCAATGGCCCACTGAATCCCTTGAATAACATCACTCAATTTTCCTCCAGAAGCACCTATTACTTTTACTGAATATATGTCTGCATCAGGGGCAACTCCAACAACACCAATTTTATTATTTGAAGCAGCTATTACTCCTGCAACAGAAGTTCCGTGATTTATTTCATCGTCCCAATAAGATGTCCCATTTACAAAAGATATACCTCCTTTAATTCTATCTTTAAGATCTGGGTTACTTCTGTTTATACCTGAATCAATAACTGCAATTTTAACATTCTTTCCAGAAAATTTATTCCATGCGGCAGGAGCATTAACTCTTTCAATTCCCCAAGGAATTATTTGACTATTAATAGTTATATTACTTCCTTCTCCAAAAAGCTCAATATTTATATCAGGTTCTATAGATTCTATATTTGAATTATTCTGAATCTCTTGGATTGTTTTTTTATCTGCAGTTATTATAGAAGTATCAATAGATTCCAAACTATTTTGTATTTCTGCCCCACTTTTCTCCAAAAATGTTTCATTAATATTATCTTTGAAGACTACAATCGCATTAACATCTTCTCCTACAGAAATATTTTTTATATCCGCTACTGAAAAAGAATTAATGTTGCTAGAATTGTCATCTTCTATTGCTTGAACAAGACCAACACTAGCATAAATAATGAATAAACTCAAAACAAGAATCAGGAAAACTCCTCTCTTCCCCATGTCAAATTTACAATATTCTTCTTATTAAACTTATCCTCGTAAAAGTGGTTAATTATAGTAGTAAAAAATATCTCACTTGAGACTTAGTCCCCCACCCACCCTCAGAAAAAGCAATTATAAGCTAAAATCAATCGATAATCTACTATGGAAGATAACTACTGATTACACATCCATTCTGCTTAAAAACAAAATAATTCTTTGATTTTTATGAAAAAATCAAATGTAAGGAGGTATAAAATGAAACAAAAATACACAATAGGAATACTTGCTATTGCAATGGTAGCTCTCTTAGGAGCCGGAATGGTTTCAGCATTTGGATCTGGAACAGGACTTTTCAACATCCTGAATAAACAGAATATGACTCAGGTTCATGAGCAGCAACAGGCATTGCAGACAGCAATTAATAATAATGACTACAATTCCTGGAAGTCCCTCATGGAACAGCAAATCTCTAAAATGCAGGCTCTTGTAACACAGGATAATTTCAATACTCTGGTTGAGCAGAATACCAAAGTGAAAACCATACAGGAACAACAGCAGTCACTCCAGACAGCAATTAAGAATAATGATTATGATTCATGGGCATCTATAATGCAATCTAAAATCACAGAAGATAACTTCAATCAAGAGGTTGCAAGATTTCAACAAATGCAATCAATGAAAGGAAATGCAAACCCTAAATCAGGTAATTATTCAAAAGGCTCTCTATCTGCTGACCAAAAAGCATTACAAACTGCCATTGAAAATAATGACTATACAACTTGGAAATCTCTCATGACTTCACGTATAACTCAGGCAAATTTCCAAAAAGCTGTTGATCAGTACTCAAAAATGCAAACTCACAAAGGAATGCAAAGAAAAGGAAACAAACCTTCCTGGAATCCAACCAATTAAATTTTTTTAAAATAAGGTGGGTCCATCAACCCCGCCCACTTTATTTTTTTTATTTAATTCAATATTGAAAATAGTGTGATATATAAGAACCATATTAAATATGGACAATCTTCTTAATTTTTCCTCACAAATGATACATTATGAAATTCGCAGCAATATTTGACATGGATGGTGTTTTAGTTGACACATACAACATAATGTGGGGAACACATAAGAATGAACTTGAAAAATATGGAGTTCATCTCACAGACAAAGATATTTCACTTTACGTTGGAGGCTCCCTTCGTGATAATGTAAAAGCTTGGAATGAAAGGTTTGATCTCTCTCTTGATTTTGATAAATATTCTGTATACATGTGGGCAGTCCAGGCAGAATTATTCAAGACAATCCAGCCGATGCATAATTTAGTAAGCTTGTTAGATGAACTCGCCAATAAGAATGTTCCTAAAGGAGTAGGAACCTGCGCTCACAGAGGAAGAGCAGAAAATATTCTTAATAGCACCTCTCTTATAAGATACTTTCCTGTAGTTATCACTTCAGATGAAGTTAAACTTCACAAACCTAATCCTGACATTTATATTGAAGTTGCAAAAGGACTGGGAGTTGAACCTGAAAACTGCATTGTATTTGAAGATGCTGAAAATGGAATCCAGGCTGCAAAGGCAGGAAACATGAAAGCAGTAGGATATTACAACAAGCATAACAGCCTAAAAGACCTTGCAGGAGCAGACATTATAATAAGTGATTTTTCAGAAATAAATTGTGATAAGATGTATTCTCTACTCCAGAAGCTTGCTGCCTGAAACTTCATTAACAAATTTTATAAATCCCCTCCTCATTCTTCTTTCATGAAAGAAAAATCAACCTTTGCAAGAATACTCTTTTCACTTTTCATATTTTCAACCCTAGGAGGATTGTACATTGTTGCAAATTCATATTTTCATCCAGCAACCCTTCCTACCACTCTAACTCATTTAACTCCCTGGCTAAGAGAAGACACCTTTGGAATACTCTGTTGGATAATATCATTTATAACTTTTACTTGGTGGAATGTGATAAGAGAATAAATTAGTATTAAACACATATTCCCACCCTTGGGAGCAGTAATTATCCAGAGGAAATTTTCTAAACATAATCACAATATAAGATTTTACTAAGATAACTTTTATAAATCCCTCATACTCTCCATTCTTATGACAGGAATATACTTCAACAAAGACGGCTCAAGGCTTTATCCCTCAAGTGCAAATTATTTTGATATGAGCGCAAGCTCAAGAGATCAGTTTGACAAGGACAATAAAAAAGAAAACCCATCCTTTCCACCATTTAATCCTATTATATTACCTGACTTTAAACCAGAACCATTTAATCCTTCAAAATTGAATTTAGAATCAATTACTCCTCCTATAATTTCTTTCCCTAAACTTGAGCGTCCTAAATTCAAGCCTTAAATATAACTTCCTTATAATAATATTTATAAATTACTAAATCCTCTCAGTATTATGAAAAGAGGGTTGAATATTTTATTATTTGTATTCTTAAGTTTCATATTAATTTCTCTCTCTTTTGTTTCTGCTATATTCGTCACAGGAAATGATGTAAGAAACGTATGTTCTTCTTATGCTGACTGTCCTTTGATATCCACTCCATCCCCAGATTATAGAGAATGTAATAATGTAAGTTGTGGATCAAGTGCAGGATTAAGTTGTAGTCAATCCTGCCACGTAGGAGGAGGATATAATTGTATAAGAGGAGAATGTATCTTAAATAAGAGTTTTTACGACTGCCAATCCTGCCCTAATGGATGTTCAAATGGAGCTTGTATTCAAAATCAAACAACAATATGCAGAGATAGTGATGGAGGAATTAATTATTCCATTAAGGGAAATGTAACCCAACTTATGCCAGGAGGAAATTCTGTTCATGTTGATTCCTGTACAAATGGAAATATAGAAACCTCATTAATAGTTGAACAAGGAAAATATTTGCATGAATTCTATTGCAGTGGAACGCAACTTGGATCTCAATTTTACGAATGTCCTTATGGATGTAAAGACGGAGCTTGCATGTCTGCCAGCTGTGTCCAAGCAGGCCAAGCCGGACCTAATCCTTCTTTAGGACCTAACGATCCGTATAAAGATAGAGTATGCTGTGATGGTTTAA
>Ga0182021_10008890_pt1 | contig 11889 bp, 14 predicted proteins | sample 612E3MmetaG_FD_120493 | JGI IMG/M metagenome (GOLD analysis project Ga0182021, IMG submission 120493) | Permafrost microbial communities from Stordalen Mire, Sweden - 612E3M metaG (Illumina Assembly) | ecosystem: Environmental > Terrestrial > Soil > Wetlands > Permafrost | place: Sweden...
CCACAATCCCCCCGTCATCGTAGCACATTGCGGAATACTGCACCCGCCCCTCGGTGAGCTTTGACGCGTCGTTTGTCGTGATATTCTGAATGAACGCCAGGGCGCCCTTTCCCCGGACCTCGACCTCTCCCATGTGAGAGACGTCGAAGAGTCCCACCGCTTCGCGGACCTTTCTGTGTTCCTCGATGATCCCCGCGTACTGGACGGGCATTTCGTATCCGCCGAACCCGACGATCTTCGCGCCGAGCGCGCGGTGAATGTCATAGAATGCTGTGCGTTTCAATTCCATCGTGAGGCCGGCGCCGTTTCGTTTGTTCCGGGGTCTGTCGTGGATCAGTTGAACTGGTCGGTGATGTCTTTCCCCTGTTTCGTCGAGATGCAGCGGAATTCGCCGACGTGGACCGCGGGATCGGGCTCCAGACGGATCAGGATGACGTACTTCAGCATCAGCCTCCGCAGGCGGCTGAGCGTCCCCACACGGAGCGCGTCGGCGAGCTGGGGATTGACCTTGAGCACGATCCTGGACTCCCTGCTCTCACTCTTGAACCGGCGTAACCACCGCTCAATCTGGTTGAGCGTCGTCGTCCGCGACTGCACGAGCCCCGTCCCGCCGCATGCGGGGCACGGCTCGCTGAAGCTGTGCAGGATGGCCTGGCGTATCCGCTGGCGCGTGATCTGGACGAGGCCGAATTCCGTCATCGGGAGCACAGTGACTTTCGCGCGATCCTTCCGGAATTCCTTTTTCAGCTCCTCGTAGACCTTTCGCTTATTCCGCTCGTCGTCGAGGTCGATGAAATCGCAGACGATAATTCCGCCGATGTCGCGGAGCCTGAGCTGGCGGCAGATCTCGCGGGCCGCCTCGAGATCCGTCCGGAGGGAATTCTGTTCCTGTTCCTTCTTGGCCGCATAGCGCCCGCTGTTGACGTCGATGACGACCATCGCCTCGGTCGGCTCGATGATGATGTATCCGCCGCTCTTGAGCCAGACCTTCCGGGCGAGCGTCGTTTCGATCTCTTTCTCTATTCCGTACACGTCGAAGATAGGCCGCCGGTCCTTGTGCAGCTCGATCTTGTCGAGAAGCTGGGCGGACGTGTACTTGATGTAGGCCCGGATCTCCTTGTGCAGCTTCCGGGAATCGATGACGACCCGGGAGACGTCGTTGGAAAAGAGATCGCGGATGACGCTCGACGTCGTGGACATGTCCTTGTAGAGGAGGCACGGGGCCTTCTCGGATTTGACCGTTTTCTCGACCTCGCGCCACGTGTCGATGAGATCCTTGAGGTCATTTGTCAGGGAGGTCTCGTCCTTCCCTTCCGCGACGGTCCGTATGATGACGCCGAACCCTTCCGGGAGAATCGTCTGGACGATCTTCCGCAGCCGGCGCTTCTCCTTGAAGCTGGAGATCTTCTTGGAGATCCCGATCTTCCCGTCGAACGGGAGGAGAACGAGGAACCGGCCGGCAAGCGAGACCTCGCTCGTCACGCGGACCCCTTTCTTCCCCACGGGTTCCTTCGTGATCTGAACGATGATCTCCTGTCCCTTCTCGAGCTGGATTTCCTTGCGGGGGGGTCGGTGGTTGTTGCCGCGGCCGCGGTCGCGGTCCTGCGGGGGGGCCGGGGGCGGGGCTGCCCTGTGCTGATCGGAGAGTGTGGTCCCCACTGTGGCGCCGGAGGAGCCGCCTGTGGCGCCAGATTCGGCGGCGACGGGTTCCTTCGGGTCTTCCCCGTTCTCGTCCTCGTCGCCTATCATGGCGCTGTATTCCTCGAACCTGTTGCCAATGTCCGAGAAATGCAGAAACCCGTCCTGCCCCAGTCCGATATCGATGAATGCAGCTTTGATGCCGGGCATCACCTTGGCGATTTTCCCAAGGTAGATATCACCGACCATCTTTTCCTTATTGGCAGTCTCGACGAACAGTTCTGCCAGGCGACCATCTTCCGTAATTGCAATACGGGTTTCGTTGGCGCCAGCGTTGATGATGATTTCCTTCTTCATGCCGTCCTGTTTGTACCAACCTTTCTGTAAAGCGCATAGTTGCCTCACAGGAACGGAACGAAGCAGGCAGGCTCCCGGGCCAGGACGAGAGACAAATCGTGGACATCATTGGTACGCCTTCGTCGTTTACCGATCTGCGGGCAAGTGCCGGCGGCGCTGAGCGCCGCCCGATTGTAGTGAACTATATACGAGTAGTCCCCGTCTCTTCATACGGGGCCTGAACTCTTCCCTGTTAAACTACGAAATCTTCCCCCTCCATGCAATACCGGAAGAGAGGTGAAAACTCCAAAAAAATGAGGTCAAGCTACCCTGCGTCACACCTTCCGTAACCGACCGTTGCTTCCTTCCGGACCTGGCGGAGTTGAGCTACTTACAGTTGCGCAGGACTTGACCTCACATTCGGGGTACGGTGGCGCCGGGAGCGGAACATCTCGTGTGGAGCTGATCGGGTTCGAACCGACGGCCTCCTCGTTGCGAACGAGGCGCTCTCCCAGCTGAGCTACAGCCCCTGCAGAAGGACCCCCTCCCCTCCCGGGGAACTCCATTCTTCCGAAATATACGCGTTGAGTGTGTAACAATCAATATCCGGGGGGAGGTTCGGAGGGTTTTGAAGCGCGGAGGGGAACCTTGACAACCCGGCCGTTTTTGCGTATTTTTTATATTCGTGTGAAGTGCATTTTTCCGGCGGGTTGAAGGTATGGCAGCGGAACTGAACGAACGGGAGCGGACGGTCCTCCACTACGTGGTGCGGGACTTCATCGAGACCGCCACGCCTATCGGGTCCCGGTACATTTCGAAGCGCCATGAGGACGTCCTGGGGCTCAGTTCGGCGTCCATCAGGAACGTGATGTCCGACCTCGAATACCTGGGGTACATCAACCATCCCCATACGTCAGCGGGACGTGTGCCGACGGACGTCGGGTACAGGTTCTACCTCGACAGCCTGATGCGGGTGGACGACATTCCGGCTACGGAGCAGCAGGCGATCAGGGAGGCGCTCACCTCGCGCGAGGCGGAGGATGAACTTCTCCGGGAATCGTCGCGGATCATGGGGAAGATCTCCCGCCAGCTCTGCGTCATCTCCTCCCCCCGGCTCGCCAGCGGGACGCTTGAGCGGCTGGAGCTCGTGCCCATCGCAGGCACGCGCGTCATGGTCGTTATTTCGATAAAGTCGGGCCTCGTGCGGACGATGATGCTCGAGGTCGCCAGCGAGATCGCCAGGGAAAAGCTTGAGGAGATCGCCCGGTCGCTCAACGAACGGCTTGCAGGACTGACGATCGAGGAGATCCGCTCGACGTACGCAGAGAGGCTGAAGGACAGCGCGGGAGACGATACGGGCCTGATCCGCCTCTTCATCGATTCCGTGGGGAAACTCCTCCCCCCTCCGGGGAGCGAGAAGCTCCACATCGGAGGGGCGGGTTCGATCATCGAGCAGCCGGAATTCGTGAACCCCTCTGAATTCCGGAGCGTTATTGAACTTATCAACGACGAGGAGATCATCATACACGTTCTCGCCAAACACGAGTCTCCCCCCCCCGGCGTCAGGGTGGCCGTGGGGGAAGAAAACCAGGAGAGGAAGCTCAGCCCCTACAGCGTCATCACGGCAAGCTATGCCGCGGGGGACGTGACGGGAACCGTAGGATTGATCGGCCCGAGGCGGATGAATTACGCCCGGGTCATCCCGCTTGTCGATTACGTCGCGCGCACGATTTCAGAAATGTTCGGTTCAACAAACAAGCAATGACGAAAGACGAGACACGGCCCGGCAGCGAGGAGCAGGAACCCGCGCAGGCGGGGAATGCGCCCGGCGCGGTCCCTCAGGCGGACGCGCCCCCGCCGGTTCCCGCGGAGCAGATCCAGCGCGAGCTGGAAGAGGCCCGCAGTGCGGCGCAGGCATTCCGGGACCAGTTCCTCAGGAAAGCCGCGGAATTCGAGAACTACAAACGGCGGTCGGAGGCGGAATTCGCGAACATCGTGCGGAACGCGAATGGGGGGCTGATACAGGCCCTGCTCCCCATCGTGGAAGACCTCACGCGCTCCCTGAAGACAGGGAGCGGGGACACGGACGCCGCGGCGTTCTACCGGGGGGTCGAACTCATATTCCAGAAGCTCATGAAAGTCCTCGAGGCGCAGGGGGTGACGGCATTCGAGTCGACGGGAAAGCCCTTTGACGTCGACTTCCACGACGCGCTGCTGCAGGTGGCGCGCGACGACGTCCCCCCGGGGACGGTTGTCGAGGAAATCGCCCGGGGCTACAAGCTCAACGACAGAGTGCTGCGGCACGCAAAGGTCATCGTCTCAGCGGCGTCGGAGAGTGAGTCCGCACCCGGAGGAACGGTCACACCGGAGACGCCCGGCAAGAGCAAGGAGCCGACCCGGCACTAATGGCGAAACTCGATTACTACCAGATCCTCGGCGTAGCACGGACCGCCACCGCCGAAGAGATCAAGAAGGCCTACAGAAAGCTCGCGCTGCAATACCATCCTGACAGAAATCCCGGGAACAAGGAGGCGGAGGAGAAATTCAAGGAGGCGGCGGAGGCGTACGAAGTCCTGGGAGACCAGCCGAAGCGCCAGCGCTACGACAAGTACGGTCACGAAGGAATCAGAGGGACAGACTTCCGCCCGTTCAACGACGTCAACGACATCTTCAGCACGTTCAGCGACATCTTCGGGGGGGGCGCGGGCGGGTCGATATTCGACGACATGTTCGGCACGCAGGCTAGGACCCGCACGCGCGGGAACGCCGGCTCGGCCGGATCGGACCTTAAGATCCGCCTGAAGCTCCCGCTGGAGGAGATCGCTTCCGGCGTGGAGAAGAAGCTGAAAATCAAGAAATGGAAACGGTGCGACACGTGCGGCGGCACGGGTGCGCGCTCGACGGGGAGCATGACCACGTGCCCCGTGTGCAACGGGACGGGTGAAATACGGCAGGTGTCGCGCTCGGTGTTCGGCCAGTTTGTGAACATCGCGACGTGCCAGAACTGCGGTGGAGAAGGAAAGGTCATCAAGGAACCGTGCCAGACGTGCCACGGCGACGGCAGGGTCCAGGGTGACGCGACGATCAAGGTGCAGATCCCGGCGGGAGTCAGCGAAGGGAACTACATCCCGCTGCGCGGCGATGGGAACGTGGGGAAACGCGGGGGACCCGCAGGGGACATCATCGTCGTGATCGAGGAGGAACCCCACCCGGTGTTCACGCGGAACGGCGACGACGTCATCCTCGATCTCCTGGTGAGCTTCCCGGAAGCCGCACTCGGAGGAGATATCGAAGTGCCGACGCTCACGGGACGCGCCAGGCTCAAGATCGATCCCGGCACCCAGTCGGGGCGCATACTCAGGATGAGAGACAAGGGGATCCCCCATCTGAACAGCTTCGGCCGCGGAGACCAGCTCGTGCGCGTCAACGTCTGGATCCCCACGTCGCTCAGCGCGCGGGAAAAGCAGGCGCTGAAGGAACTCGGGGAGTCGGAGACCTTCCATCCCCGCGAGGGGGACCGTTCGGCGAATTCCGAGAAGAGTTTCTTCGGAAGGATGAAAAAGGCGTTTTCCTGACCGGCATGATTACCCTCACGGACCTTCAGCACCGGTTCGGGTTCACGCGCAACGAGGTCGCGCTCGTTCTTCTCCTCGGCGCGGGACTCGCGGCCGGGACATTGATCAGGTGGCTCCGGGGAGAGTACGGCACCGGCGGGGAAATCCCCTCAGCGTCCTCGTACGCCGCATCCGACAGTGCGTTCGCCGCCCTCTCCGCCGCCGCGGACGCCGACACGATCCCGGAGGCCGCATCCGGGCCGCCGCATGCGCCGGCCCGTAAGCCCCGCCTGGACTCCGCAAGCATCGACATCAACGCCGCTTCCGGCGGCGACCTCGAGAAGCTCCCCGGAATCGGAGACGCGTTTGCACGCCGTATCATCCTGTTCAGGGGGGAGCACGGGCGGTTTTCCCGCGTGGAAGACCTCATGCAGGTCTCCGGAATCGGGAAAAAGAAATTTCAGGCACTCCGTCCCTTCGTGACCGTTCGTTGACAGACACACGGTTTTTTTGCATATTTGACGCCTGGGGGACACTCACAAATAACGGTTCTGGCCTTTGTCACCGCAAGACCTCATTGTAGGATTGAGCATCAGCGGGGGGGGCATTCAGGCCGTCGAAATCGACCGCTCGGGCCCCACGACCACGCTCCTTTCGATCGACGAATGGGAAAACACGCTCCCGGCCGCGTCGACGAATGGCTCGGAGGAAGGTCTGCTGGAGTTTCAGCGCCTTTTCGGCAAGTTCATACGCGAAAACAGGGTCCGCGCAAGCCGGATTTCCATCTCGCTCGACACAACGATGCTCTTCCTGAATTCGATGCCCATTGATCAGGGACTCACGCGGAGCGAGATCAACGACCACGTCAAGTGGGAGCTATCCCAGTATTTTCCGGATACAAGCACGACGGACTTCATCACCGACGTCCACATACTGACAGAACGGGCGAACGATCCGTACACCGAGGCACTGAGCGTCTCCGTCCGCCGCCACGACGCCGTCATCATTCAGAAAGCGGCAAAGGCGGCGGGGATGGAGCTCGCCATCGTCGACGCGGACCACTTCGCCGCCGATACCGCCCTGAGGATCAATTACCCGGATACGTACCGGAAATACATCGCGCTGATCGGCGTGAAAGAGAACCGGCTCGACATCAGCCTGATGCGGAACGGCAGTCTGGAATCCTACCGCTACATCATCGTACAATCCAACCAGGAAATCATTCAGGGAATCGCGGCGCTCGCGCGCAAAACACCGGGGATCTACTCCATGACCGTCTACGGACCCTATCTCGACAGGGACCTCCTGACGCAGATCCGGCGGGGATCGCCGATACTTGTGGAAGCGCTCAACCCCCTGCGCCACGTCAATGTTTCCGATACGCTCCGTCTGGCCGAGCACCTGACAGTCCCCTCGTACCGTTTCGCCTCCGCGGTCGGCGTGGCTCTCCGCAGGGATTGAACCGATGAGGGTCATCAGCGGGTTGTACAGGGGAAGGACGCTCAGGACGGTGGGGGACCTATCCGTCCGCCCGGCAACGGACAGGGTCAGGCAGACTGTCTTCGACATGCTGACGAACCGGATCGTCTTCGACGGCGCGCGCGTCCTCGACCTCTTTGCCGGAAGCGGCAGCCTCGGGATCGAGGCGCTCAGCCGCGGCGCGGGCCATGTAACATTCGTCGAGCACGCACGCGAGGCCGCGGAGTTCATCGAGCTTAACCTGCGCACACTCGGGTGCGCGGACGCCGGCACCGTCCTGGAATCCGACGCGCTCGCGTTCATCAGGCCCGGCGTCGGCCCGTTCGATCTCATATTTGCCGATCCGCCGTACGCGTTCGACGGGACCGCGGAGATCCCCGCCGTCGTGGCCCGGAGCGGGATACTCCGCCGGGGGGGCTACCTGCTCATCGAGCACGCCGCCGGCCAGACGTTCGGGAGCGCCCCCGGCCTGCTGATCGGACCCGTGAAGCGCTTCGGGAGGACGCACGTGACCTTCTTTATGCCGACAGACGGAGGGACCGACACGCAATGACACAACGGATCGCACTCTACCCGGGGACGTTCGACCCGATCACGTACGGCCACATCGACGTGATCCGGAGAGCCGCCGAGCTCTTCCCGCGCGTGATCGTCCTTGTCGCGCGCAACTCCTCGAAGCGTCCGATGTTCACGGACGAGGAGCGGGCCGCGATGATTCGGGAGGTCTTCCGGCGCCACCGCCGCGTGGAGGTAGATTCCTTCAACGGGCTTCTCGTGGAATATGCCAGGCGGAGGAAGGCGACGGTGATCATCCGCGGACTGCGCGCAGTCTCTGACTTCGAGTACGAGTTCCAGATGGCGCTGACGAACAGAAAGCTGGCGCCGACGATCGACACGGTCTTCCTCGTCCCGCACGAGCGATACACGTATCTGAATTCCACGATCGTCAGGGAGGTGGCTCGGCTGGGCGGGGACGTCTCCGGGTTCGTCCCTCCCGGAGTCAGGCGGCGTCTCCTGGCAAAGGCGGGCCTCTGACGCCGGTCATGCGCCATCTTTCAACGAAGATTCGGAACCTTGAGGAGTCGCAGACCCTCCTCCTGACCCAGAAGGCCCGCCTCCTGCAGGAAGCCGGCGTCGACGTCAAAAGCCTCACGGCGGGCGAACCGGATTTCGCCGCATCCAGGGCGGATCTGGAGAAGGGGATTGACCGTCTTCTCCGGGGGCTGCAGGAACTTCAGTAGAGGAAGGAGATTCATGCCGACATACGAGTATGTGTGCAAAAAGTGCGGGCACGCGTTCGAGGATCTCCAGTCGATGTCCGCGGCGCCGCTCACCCGGTGCCCCAAGTGCGGCACCGACAACCTCGCGCGCGTCATGGGGACCGGAGGAGGGATCATCTTCAAGGGGAGCGGGTTCTACGTCACCGACTACAGAAACACGGGGGCGTCCGGCAGATCGGATGCGGGGAAGCGGGCGTCGGAGAAAAAGGAAAAGGCCAGGGAGAAGTCCGGCGGGAACGAGCCGGCCCCTGGTGCGGAGAGCAAAGGGACGGAGAAGGGCAAACCGGAGAAAAACAAGCCGGAGAAGCACAAAGAAGCGGCGAAGCGCGAATCCGGGAAAGGAGCCTCCGGATCTCAGTCCCCCCCGCCCCCGCCGCCGTCAGGGCCGACGGAGAAGAAGGACTGAGACCCGGCCGGTTCCCGTCTTACGTCAGGTTCCTTTTTTCGTCATCTTCCCCCTGGGGGCGGATGCTTCCTTCAGCGAGGTGACCGTCATGATGCCGTCGTCACCCACGGTCCCCGTCGCGGAGAAGTAGAGTCCCTTGTCGCGCTTCGTTTTTTCGATGAGAGCCTTCGCCGTCTTGCTCCCGTTCTCGTCGAACTTGTAGTACTTCCCGCCGGAGAATATGCCGTAGCCGCTCGCCGAACAGTGGTCGTCGAGTGCGCAGTCTTTCGTATGCCCTTCGGCCTTCTCCATCGCGTTTTCCTTCATCGCCATCTTTCCCGCGCACATCTGGTCGACGACATAGCCCTTGAGCGTTTTGGGCTTCGCATCCTGCGCGCCGGCGGTGAAGGTGAAGGAGAGCGCAATTGTACACAGTGCAATGAGATACTTCATGGCAGCTCCCTGATGTTATTTGTGCATGAGAGGGTGGGTGTCACCATCGTACAACGGGGGGAGACGGGGAAAAGTTCCCTCGGGATCTCATTCGTACCGGTCGAGCCTGAATTTCTCCCCGAGGTAGAGTTTCCGGGCCTCGGGGTCATCAGCAAGACTTTCCGACGTTCCCGCCTTCAGGATCTGCCCCTCGAACAGGAGATATGCCCTGTCGGTGATCGAAAGCGTCTCATGCACGTTGTGGTCGGTCACGAGGACGCCGATCCCCCGTTTCTTCAGCGCCGCGACGATTCTCATGATCTCCTCCACGGCGATCGGGTCGATCCCCGCAAACGGCTCGTCGAGGAGTATGAAATTCGGGTCCGTGGCAAGCGCGCGCGCGATTTCGGTCCGCCGCCGCTCGCCGCCGGAGAGCATGTAGCCCTTGCTCCGCGCGAGATGGGCGATGTTGAAGTCCGCCATGAGCCTGTCGCATTTCTCGTTCTGCTCCGCGGCGGTCATGTCGAGCATCTGCAGGACGGCGAGTATGTTCTCCTGGACGGACATCTTCCGGAACACGGAGGCCTCCTGCGGGAGGTAACCGATCCCCATCCGCGCGCGCCTGTACATCGCGATGCCCGTGATCTCGACGTCGTCAAGGTAGACCCTCCCGTCGTTCGGCGGGATCATCCCGACGATCATGTAAAACGTCGTCGTCTTCCCTGCCCCGTTCGGGCCGAGGAGCCCGACGACCTCCCCCTGCCGCACGTCGATGCTCACCCCCCTGACGACAGTACGCTTCTTGTACCTCTTGACGAGGCTTTCGGCGCGAAGTACGCGCCCCGATTCCCGACCGATCCCGTCCGCCATGATATCCGTTTTCGTCCTTAGTTGTCGAGGCGCGGACGGTTCGGCCGCCAGGCGAACCCCGGGAGGGCGTAGTCCGTCTCTTTCCCGCGCACCATGTTCTCCGGAAAATAGTCCCCTTCCACACCACCGTACACGGTGATGGTCTCCGCCTTCCCCCCGGCGAAGAGCATCACGATCCTGTCGCCGCTGGTCCTGTTGAGGCCGTTTGCGAGCGTGTCGTCGTACAGATGATACAGGCTCAGCGCACGCCCCTCCACGTCCGTCCGGCTCAACCCCGCCGCGCCGAACAGCATCGTGAGCCTGTCCCCGGCGATCTGATCGTACCGTTCCGGGTGGAGCGAATCGCTCCGCGAGACGGCGAATGCGCTCCCCATGACGAGCAGCCGATCGAGCTTCCTTTTCTTCAGGTAGACGTTGACCGAATCTCCCGACACCTGCGTGTCCCTGTACCAGATCACGGGCGCGCTCCGGAGAAGGATGCTGTCCCCCGCCGTGTAGAAGCACGCGTACCGGGCCGTCCCCGCAATGTCTCCCCGGACGAGTTGCACGCTGTCGCGCGCGATGAGCCGGCGGGTGGAGTCTCTGAACGACTCGAGAACGATGCCGCGCACCTGCAGCGTGTCGAACCGCCCGCCACCGGCGGAGTCGATCTGCACCATCACCGGGGAGACCGTCATCCTGCTGTACATTCTTCCGGCGTCGTGGTCGAGCCGTCCTCCGGCGATCGTCAGCCTGTCCGCGGGGCTTCTGACGACGACGTGTCCCAGGGCGATGGACCGCCGCGTCATGCGCCAGTACAGGAGCGTGTCCGCGGTGACGACGGAGGAGGTATCGACGACCGTGACGTGCGTGTGGAAGAACGCCCGCCGCTCCTCCGCGAAGTATTCCCCGTAGGCGGCCGTCAGGCGCGTCGTCCCGTCATCGAGCACGACGTTGTCGAATCCCTCCGCACGCCGCTCCGGGCGGTAATACACGCCGCGCGGGGCCCGCAGCGTCATGCTGTCATCGGTGACGACAACGCTGCCGTTGAGGAGGAACTTCCCCTGCGCAATGTACTGGAGCGCCCGTTCGCATGTGACGCGCGTCCGTTCCTGCGTCAGGAGGACGTGCCCGATCAGCTCGCGGACGTCCTGCCCGGCGATCTGTTTCACATGGAGCGTGTCAGCGCTCACCTCCTGCGCGCGCGCGGCGGGCACACGGAGCGCGAGGGCGCACAGGGCGAGTGCGCAGAGCGGGATCGTGCGTTCACTCATGCTTCAAGGCCTGCCCGGTCACGCGGAATATCCTGTAGTTCTTCAGATCCTGGTCGCTCACGAGTCCCTGTCCCGCGATATGCTCCGTCGGCGAGGTGATGTCCACGAACGCGTTTGTGCGGATCGTCCTGTCGGCGTTCATCCAGCACAGGCTGTCGGTCTTCATCGTCGAGCCGCTGTCGGACACGACGACGACGTCGACATAGGCCGTGAAATCCTGCGTCGCGTCGTTCACTTTTCCGCGGCGCGCGGTAAGCAGCGACGTGTGGCGCCCCTCCTCGTTGAAGAAGTCGACGTGAACACTGTCGTCGAGGAGCGTGATTCTCGTCGTCTGGAAGTCGGCGATGTGGCCCGCCCAGAGCACGGCCTTGATGCGCGCAGAATCGGTGAAATACACGGTGCTCCGCCAGCTCTCCTGCGACGGGAGGGACGCGTCGGGGAGCGCCTGGACGGAGGGGTTGATTTTCTCCCCGCATCCCGCGGGAAGGAGGAGCGCTGCGAGAAGGAACCAGGGGCCCGCGCGCCGCGCGGCCGCACTGTCAATGACGGGGGTCCTCCTCTTCATTCAGCCTTTCCTCCTGAACAACTGGCGTATGAAAAGCGGGATGCCGGAACGTCGCACGGACGGAGGGCCATTACGCACCTGGACCCTCTGCCGAAGC
>Ga0182021_10008892_pt1 | contig 11889 bp, 10 predicted proteins | sample 612E3MmetaG_FD_120493 | JGI IMG/M metagenome (GOLD analysis project Ga0182021, IMG submission 120493) | Permafrost microbial communities from Stordalen Mire, Sweden - 612E3M metaG (Illumina Assembly) | ecosystem: Environmental > Terrestrial > Soil > Wetlands > Permafrost | place: Sweden...
GCAACCTCAAACTAAAAAATGCCTCGGAATCACTCATTCAAGTGTTTGCCTCAGATCAAGATGCTGTTTGCCGCGCCTCCGCTGCTGCAGCGCTGGCATCACTTGACCCATCTCGATCGATCCCATTGATAATGGCAAGACAGAAATCAGAGCTTGACCCTTTGGTGCTTGCTAAAATCGAACAAATAATAAATGAAAACCCCCTCTGATTTCAGAAGGGGTTTTGAGTAGATCAATTATGGTGTCTGTGTCGGTCTGGGTGTTGTTGTCGGAAGTTTTGTCCCAATGGCCGCTGGTGTACTTGTCGGCGCCAAAGTCGGCGTCTTAGTGACTAGATTAATGCGAATAGTTAGAATTTGACCGACCTGAATAGCATTTTGGTCAGTAAGTTGTTTGTTGCGAGCTAAAATATCAGCCACTGTGCTGTCAAATTCGCTAGCCAAAGATTGTACAGAATCACCTGATTCAACCTTGACGCTAATGGTTGTTCCACGAGGTTGACCCGTGGCAATTGGCGTCCGTGTCGGCATAGTTTGACCTTGAGCCGGAATGGTGAGTGTTTGCCCGGGGATAATGCTGCAGTATTGGTCCAAATTATTCATTGCCAGTAATAATTCGAGGTCCACCTTGAAAGTGGTGGAAATTGAGACGCAATTATCTCCCGAAACCACTACATAGCTCTGCATACCCGCCGGTTGAGGAGTCTCAGTCGGACCCGCAGTAGGAGTAATGGTTGGAGTATCCGAAGGTAGCGGAGAAGGCGAAGGAGTGAATGTAACGGTGGGAGTGGGAGTCTTTGTAGCGAACAACCCGGATATCGGATTATTTGCCCCGGCAACCAGCATCACTATGATGAGAATGCCCAACAATGCCAGGAATCCCGCCAGAGCTCCAAGGAAAAAAGGCATCATTTGCCGCCGTTTTTCAAATTTACTGATCACACTTTTGGGTGAATTTTTATTGTTCATTATTTTCCCTATCTAAAAAGTCTTTGATTTCGCACGAAGCCAACAATTTTACTAGATTAATCTGATACGGTCGAGAATTGTTTTCAAGTCTATATTTGAATATCATACCATAATAAATAGTGACAAAATGAATAAACGAATTCGGTGCGGTTCTACTTTATATTGATGGAGTGACAGGATTTTTAAAACATAAAAAATAAACCCGCAGGAGATTAATTTATTTCCCGGTGAACAACGCTTCCCAAATTGACCAATTTGACACCGTTGTAGTTTCAGGTGTGGTCACCACCAACGGGGCCTGAGTAGCTCCGGCAGGTTCAACGGGGATGATCAAATTCTCACCAGACCGCACCATGTGGCCTTCTTCATATGCCCAATTTTCTACAGCAGCTTCAGAAGTGGCATAACCGATCTGAGTTTTCAACACAACCACGGTCTGCTGAAGACTGGTCACCACTACTTCAGCATCGTTTCGTTGTGAAGTTAATCGTGAAAGTTCATTGAGACGATTATTGAGGTCCATTACTAAAAAGAAAAGCACAATGGCAGTAACAACAAACCCCACTTTTTTAAAATCAAACTGTATGCGTTGTTTTTTAGCTTTTCCGTCCATGTGCTTAGTGTACCTTAATTGCGAAAGTCAGACAAGAACCACAAACTATTATGATTGTAGGACATTTATCCTTGTCAGATTATTCGCTTGTCGCTAGAATGATTCTATGCGATTTGATGTGTTTACCCTTTTTCCCGCTGTTTTTGCGCCCTATCTTGAAGCAAGTATTCTTCAAAAAGCTCAACAAAACCAATTGATCCAGGTGGAATTACATAATATTCGCGATTGGGCCCCGGATAAACACCACGTCACCGATGATACTCCATATGGGGGCGGCGGGGGTATGGTCATGAAAGCCCCTCCCATTTTTGACGCGGTAGAAGCTATTCTTGGGAATCCTCCAGTCTGTCCGTTAATTCTTCTTTCTCCGCAGGGAAGACCATTTTCTGCAAAAATAGCCCGCGAGTTTGCTCAATTGCCGCAGGTGGGGTTGTTATGCGGCCGTTACGAAGGGATCGACGAGCGCATCCGGGAGCATCTCATAACTGACCAAATCTCGATCGGTGACTATGTTCTCACAGGTGGAGAATTACCTGCGCTCATCTTGCTCGATGCCATTGCCCGCTTTATCCCTGGTGTACTGGGCGACCCGGACGGCGCTGAAGATGACTCCTTTGCTTCTGGACTATTGGAATACCCTCATTACACCAAACCGGAAGAATTCCGGGGTTGGCACGTTCCAGAAGTACTGCTCTCGGGGAATCATGCCCTGATTCAAAAATGGCGAAGGGAACAATCCCTACGGCGAACTTTTACCAACCGCCCCGATTTGCTTCGTGATTTTCCATTTACAAAAAATGACCAAAAATATATGGATAAATTAAATCAGGAAAAGAAAGAGGACAAAGAGCACTCCATAAAACAATAAACCAAAAAAACAATCCATTTTCAAGTTAGACATCCGCTTAAAAAAATGAAAAAGGAAAGGAAAATAAAATGAAGTTTAGTTATGGAAAGACGTTCTTGCTAGGCCTGGGATTTTTTGGTGTCAGTGTAATCTGGAGTGTTTACAACGCCTTTGTGCCCATTTTCCTGCAAGATCGTTTTGCGCTCGCGGCCGGGTTCATTGGTATTTTCATGACCCTGGATAACATTGCTGCCCTTTTCATCCAACCTGCAGTTGGCGCATGGTCAGATAACTTGCGCACCAGAATTGGCCGCCGTTTACCCTTTATTTTAGTTGGAGCTCCTGTTGCAGCGGTCGCCTTTGTCCTTTTACCAGTGGCCAAAAGTCTATTCGTCTTCTTCCTAGCAGCATTATTGCTGCTTTTGAGTATGGCAATTTGGCGCACACCGGTAATTGCCTTGATGCCAGATATTACCCCTTCCAAACATCGTTCGGTTGCCAATGGCATCATCAATTTAATGGGCGGATTGGGAGCAATCATCGCTTTTCTGGGTGGTGCCAAATTATATGATATGAATCCGGAATATCCTTTTCTGCTCGGATCCGTTCTGGTTATCATTTCAGCACTGCTAGTCTTTATTTTTATTCGAGAACCGAAAGTTTTTCCACCTAGCGATGAAGAAAAACCTGATTTGTTCAAATCGCTCAGAGAGATTTTTAAGGCAGAAGAAAAAAGCCCGCTATTTCTCCTATTTGCAATTCTTTTTTGGTTCATCGCTTACTCCGGGATTGAGGCACTCTTCACTTTGTATGCAGTTAACTATCTTAAATTAAGCGCTTCCGATGGATCTCTTTTGCTCGGGCAAATGTCATTGCTGTTTGTCATATTTGCCTTACCCGCCGGCTATTTCGGACGCGGATTTGGCCGCAAGCGTACGATCATGGTGGGAATCATCCTGATGAGCGTTGCTATTGCTTCTCTATTCTTTGTACCAGTCACATCTTTGACGCATGTTGTGACTAAATTACCGATCTTAGGAAAAATTCCTGTCGTTGGACTGATCTTAATGGGAACCGGTATTGCTTGGTCCTTTGTCAACATTAACAGTCTGCCAATGGTTATTGATATGACTGATGAAACCCATAATGGTACCTTTACCGGTCTTTACTATCTGTTTGCCACTTTAGCAGCCATCATTGGCCCGATCATGTATGGCTGGGTAATTCAACTGAGTGGGTCAATGTACAATCTCGTCATGCTGGTCAGTCCCCTGTTTCTGTTTGCTGCTTTCATATGCATGATTTTTGTAAAACGCGGTGAACCAAAAACTGCTATTCAACCGCATATGGGTGATTAATTTCATCTTGCATCACCAAATAAAAGACGTTATACTCTAGAAACGGTGGTGTATTTCACCGATTTTCCCTAATTCTCTAGGAGGAGAAGCTAATGTCTAAGAAAGTGTTTACTATTTTAGCAGTTTTGCTTGCGGCCTCAATGGTTCTAAGCGCCTGCGCTCAAGCGACCATTGCCCCCACTGAAGCTCCAACAACAGCAGCTACCGTAGCTGCAGCAACAACAGCAGCTCCTGCAGCAACAACAGCAGCTCCTGCAGCAACTACAGCAGGTAAAAAAGTTTTAGCCTGCATGGTCACTGATATTCCAAAAGTTTTCGATAAATCTTTCAATGAAACCACCTGGAAAGGCATCACCGATGCCCAATCTCAGTTAGGCACTGACGGAAAATATTTGACCTCCAACAGCGCTGCTGATTACGATAAGAATATCCAATCCATGATCGATGGTAAATGTGACCTCATCATTGGAACCGGATATTTGCTTGAGGATGCAATCAAAAAAGCAGCCACTGCAAATCCCACTGTTAATTTCGCCATCGTAGATGATTCCTACAGTCCTGCAATTGCAAACGTCAGCGGACAGGTCTTCCAGACGGATGAAGCCTCCTACCTGGCTGGATATCTTGCTGCCGGTATGTCCAAATCTGGTGTAGTTGGCACCTTTGGCGGTCTACCAATCCCCTCTGTCACCATTTTTATGGATGGTTTCGCTCGTGGTGTTGATGCTTACAATACAAAACACAGTACGACCGTGAAAGTTCTTGGCGCCAATGAAACTGATGCCACCAAGGGTACTTTCGCTGGCAGCTTCACCGATCAGACTAAAGGCAAAGATATTGCTAATTCAATGATGGATGAAAAAGCTGATGTCATTATGCCAGTTGCTGGCCCTGTTGGTTATGGTGCCGCAGCCGCAGCTTTGGAACGTGGTGGCGTCTATATCATTGGTGTTGATTCCGATTGGTATCTGCCCGATGAAAATGCTTCCTATCGCCCCATCCTGCTGACCTCCGTTATGAAACGTATGGACACAACCATTCTCGATACCATCAAAGCAGTCAAAGACGGTACATTCAAGGGTGGTGTGATAATTGGTAACTTATCCAATTCCGGTGTTGCACTTGCGCCATATCATGACACAGATTCCAAGATCCCCGCTGATTTGAAAGCAGAGATCACCGCTCTCCAGGCTGATATCGTAGCCGGAAAAGTAACTTTGAATCCAAGCTTCCACCTGAAATAATTTTGCACAAAACCAAAAAAAGCCGGCCTGACAGGCCGGCTTTTTTTGTTAATCTTCTCTCATAATTTGTCAGACAATCTCTTCCATTTTGAAAATTCCTTATGGTACAATACAATAAAAATTTTTAAAAAGGAGTAAACATGGCTCCGATTCTTCAACTTTCCGGGATTACAAAAAGTTTTCCGGGCGTGCTGGCAAATGACCATATTGATCTGACCCTTGAAAAAGGTGAGATCCTGGCTTTACTTGGCGAAAACGGGGCAGGTAAAACTACACTGATGAACATCCTTTACGGTCTTTACCAACCAGATGAGGGTGATATTTTTATCAACGGAGAGAAACTCACAATACACTCCCCTACAAACGCGATCAACGCAGGGATCGGCATGGTGCATCAGCACTTTATGTTGATTCCTGTTTTTACAGTTACAGAAAATGTTATGCTCGGGGAAGAAACGGTCAAACCGGGTGGATTTCTGGATCGTCCCAAAACTGCAGCCCGAATAACTGAAATCTCGCAAAAATATTCTCTCGCTGTCGACCCGAATGCTTACGTAAAAGATATCCCCGTCGGGGTTCAACAAAGGGTTGAGATTATCAAGCTTCTTTATCGTGACGCAGAGATCTTAATCTTCGATGAACCAACAGCCGTGCTGACCCCGCAAGAAGCGGATGAACTTTTCACCATTATGCGCAATCTTTCAAAGCAGGGAAAATCCATTATTTTCATTACACACAAACTGCGTGAAGTAATGGAGATCGCCGACCGCATCCTGGTCATCCGCCGCGGCAAAGTGGTTGGAGAAACAACCCCGGATAAAGCCGATCGCAACGGACTCGCCTCGATGATGGTAGGCAGGGCTGTACAGCTCGAAGTTGAAAAGAAGAAAAGCTCTCCTAAAGAAGTCGTTTTGGATGTGAAAAACCTGGTCGTCACCGATTCCATCAACCAGGTTATGGTTGACGGCGTCTCGTTTACTGTACGCGCGGGTGAAATTTTGGGGGTTGCCGGTGTGCAAGGCAACGGTCAGACTGAATTGGCCGAATCCGTTACCGGATTGAGAGAGGCCCTGAACGGCCAAATCCTCCTGCTGGGGAACGATATCACGCACAAATCGCCCCGCGAGATCACCGAACTGGGCAGTGCCCACGTACCGGAAGACCGCCAAAAAGATGGGTTAGTGCTCTCATTCCCCGTCAGTGACAACCTCGTCTTATGTACTTATTACAAAGACCCATTTGCAAAAGGGATCACTTTAAACCGGCAAATGGTGTTGGAAAACGCCAACCATTTGATCGAACAATTCGACATCCGCGCCCCAAATGCGCTGGTAAACGTAGGAACACTTTCAGGTGGAAATCAGCAAAAAGTGATCATCGCCCGCGAACTTTCCCGCGATATCAAATTTTTGGTGGCCTCCCAGCCAACGCGCGGGTTAGATGTTGGCTCTATCGAATACATTCATAACCGCATCGTTGAAAAACGTGATGAAGGTTGTGCGGTTTTACTGATCTCACCGGAATTGGATGAGATCATGGAGCTCTCGGATCAAATCGCCGTCATATATCGCGGCAAGATCGTCGCTATTTTACCGGCGGGACAAACAACCAAAGAACAAATTGGTTTATTGATGGCTGGAATCGACCCCGAAACGATCACTGCCCCTGCGGGCAGCCAAAAAATCGAGACAACTTTCTGATTGGGCGCCAAATGGATAATAAAACGAAAAAAAATTTAGAGCAGCTGGATGAATCCGGCAAGATTCTCTTAGACGAACTAAGCCATCCTTCTTTGAGCCTGAAGCCGGGTGGAAAACAGAAAAAAGAGAGCGTCTTATTGATCCCTGCACTGGCCATCTTTACCGGATTGCTTGTCGGGGCTATTCTGATCATTTTTACTTCTCCAGAAGTTTATCAGGGCTTTGCAGTATCCTTTTTCACCGGGCTGTCAGCAGCTGGTGGAGCGGTCGCTAATGCCTATTCTTCGTTGTTTAAGGGCAGCATCTTCAACCCATCCACGGTCATCACCGCCTTCCAGACAGGTAAGAGCACGGATATTATGTCTGCGTTCAATCCAATTCTGGAAAGTCTTGTGTCAGCCACACCCTATATCTTCACCGGTTTGGCTGTTGCGCTGGGTTTCCGCAGCGGCCTGTTCAATATAGGTGTTGAAGGTCAGTACTACATTGGCGCAGCCGTAGCCACCTACGTAGGTTTTGCCTTTACCGGCCTCCCAGCCTACATCCACATGCCCCTGGCGTTTCTGGCGGGAGCCCTGGGCGGCGCTTTATGGGGTTTCATTCCCGGCTGGTTGAAAGCCAAAACCGGTGGGAATGAAGTCATTAACACCATCATGATGAACTGGATCGCCATCAATTTGACGACATGGCTACTCTCCAGTGGCCCTTTACAACGGCCAAATTCCAACGGCGCCCCGATCAGCCCGGAAGTGCTGCCGACTGCTCAAATTCCCCGCTTCTTTCCGGCTCCGACCCGTTTTCATTTAGGCTTCTTCATTGCACTGGCAGTGGCATTTCTCGTTTATTGGGTCCTCTTTAGAACTACCTGGGGATTCGACTTACGCACGGTGGGTGCGAATACCAGCGCTGCCAGATATGCCGGCATCAACATTTCAAAGAATATCATCCTTGCGATGGCTTTATCAGGAGCATTAGCCGGGATGGCGGGTGCAAACCAGATTTTGGGTGTCGACCATGCCATGTCCACTTCGGTTTCGGCCGGGTATGGCTTTGACAGCATCGCTCTGGCCTTGCTCGGAAATAGTACACCAATAGGGGTCGTTTTCGCCTCATTGTTGTGGGGTGTCCTCAACAACGGTGCCACCCAGATGATGTTCACTGCTTCCATTCCTATCTCCATTATCTCGGTGATCCAGGCATTTATCATTATCTTTATCGCAGCCCCGGCGGTCATCCGTTCCGTATATCGCATCCGGATATCGAAAGTACCTGAAAACCAGGTCACTCTCAGCAGTTGGAGAGGAGATAAATCATGACGACTACATCCCTCGTCGTTGAACATAAAATAATCCAAAGGACATCGATTGCCCGGCGAATTGTCATGGGAGTTATCTTCCTGGCATTAGCCGCGGTCATCTTTTTCGTCTTTGCAAGTTCAACCCATACCGGTCAGACAAGTACCTTTGGTATGACTCCGGGTGGCATTACCCAAGGCACCTTGCCCGATTGGATCATTCCGTCACAATTTACGCTCCTGCTCATCAGCGTTATGGTGGCTTTACTCGCCGCTTATCAATTGTTCCGCGGGTTCGGCAAATGGACGAATGCCATTTTGGGAGTGTCAGTTCTGCTGTTCATCTTCGCTTTCCTGACGTACGCTTCTGCCGGCCAGTCGATGAATCTGATCGGAATCTTTAGAAGCACAATCCTACTTTCGGTTCCCCTGGTATTGGGTGCTTTTTCTGGCGTGCTCAGCGAAAGCGGTGGTGTGGTCAATATCGGTATCGAAGGCATGATGTTGATGGGCGCCATGACCGGATCGGTTGTCGGCAGTGTCACTAAAAACATCTGGTTAGGCTTGATCGCGGCGATTCTCTCAGCAGTTTTGCTGGCTTTACTCCATGCTGTCCTTTCCATTCGCTACAAGGTCAATCAGATCATTTCAGGCACCGTGATCAACATCTTCGCCACCGGAATGACCACTTATCTTTCCGAAAAGTTATTGCAGCCTTTACAATACTTGAACCAGCCTCCCCTCTTTCCACGGATAGCTATTCCGGTACTGGCGGATATTCCGATCCTTGGGCCGGTGCTGTTCAACCAGAATATTTTTGTGTATGCCATGTTCATCGCCCTCATCGTTTTGCAGATCGCCCTCTTTTCCACCCGTTGGGGATTACGCCTGCGTTCAGTAGGTGAACATCCCAAAGCTGCAGACACACTTGGAATCAATGTTTTCAAAACACGCTATATGGCAGTTCTTCTCAGCGGCGCTATGGCAGGTTTTGCCGGTGCATATTTTACCCTCGGCTCAGTGGGTCATTTCGATGAAGTGATGACCTCAGGCAAAGGCTTCATCGGTTTGGCGGCCATGATTTTCGGTAACTATACACCAATCGGCGCCTTTCTGGCTGGCCTTCTCTTCGGCTTTGCCGATGCCCTGGGATCTAAGTTACAAATTCTGGGTAGTCTGATCTCCCCCTATTTTATGGCCATGCTCCCGTATATCGTGACCATGATCGCCCTGGCCGGTTTCGTCGGCAAAGTACATGCCCCGGATGCCGATGGCGCTCCATACGAAAAAGAGTGATTCCGCATAATTCACATTACTACCTTACATCCCTTTTCTACATATAGAAAAGGGATGTTTTTTTTTGTTATAATCTTGAACAGTCTTACAAAAAGGAAAATATATGCCTTCAATTATCGTACAAAATATTGTAAAGAATTTTGGCAGCTATATTGCTGTGGATGACGTTAGTTTTAGCGTTGAAGCAGGGGAAATTTTTGGTTTGTTGGGACCTAATGGTGCCGGAAAAACTACGAGTATTCGCATCATTCTCGATATTTTCAAACCCGATTCAGGTACGGTTTCCATCCTGGGCGGGCCGATGTCTGAAGAAAAGAAAAACAATATTGGCTACCTTCCAGAAGAACGCGGTCTTTACCAAGATATCCCCCTTGAGAGATGCTTGGTTTATTTGGCCACTTTGAAAGGAATGGAAAATTCCCTGGCTCAAGAAAGGGTGAATAAATATCTGGTCCGCTTCGACCTGATTGAATGGCGCAAGAAAAAAGTAAAAGAATTGAGCAAAGGAATGCAGCAAAAAGCTCAATTGATCACAACCCTTGTGCACCAACCTCAGATAATTGTTATTGATGAACCCTTCAGCGCCCTTGACCCGGTGAATACACAGATGGTCAAAGATTTGTTGCGAGAAGAACGGGATTCTGGTAAAACGATCATTATGTGCACCCATCAAATGCATCAGGTTGAAGAATTGTGTGACCGATTGGTACTTATCGATCACGGCCAATCCATGTTATACGGAACCCTTCACGACGTTCGCAAACAATTTGCTAAACCTGCTGTGGCGCTAAGCACTCCAGATCCCCTCCCGGCACTCATACCAGGTGTGGATAGTATTAAACAAGAAAACAGCGATTACACACTTCATCTGCTTCCCGGTCATTCCACTCAAGAATTATTGCAGACCCTGGTAAAAGCAAATATTCATATCGAAAAATTTGAAATAGCCATGCCTACTTTGGATGAAATTTTTATCGACGTTGTGCAAAAACAGGGAGCGGTTCAATGAAGAAATTCTGGCTAATTTTTTCCCAGGAATATAAACGCCATGTCCTGCGCAGACGGTTTATATTTGCAATTTTAAGTATGCCCATCTTTGTTGGTTTCATTGCGTTGGTTAGCTTCCTGTCTGTACGTATGCAATACAATGGCAGTACGGTTGGATATATCGATTCATATTCGATATTGAGCAATCCGCAGCCGGTACCCGAAAAGGTAAGCAGCCTGCTCCCTTCTGCGAATTTTGTCGCCTATTCAAGTGAGGTTGCAGCCCGTTCCGATCTAAATTCAGAAAAGATCCAGGCTTATTTTATTCTTTCGAAAGATTACCTTTCAAATGGTGAAGTGACTTTAATGAAAGGGAAAAAAGCAGGCTCGAACATTGAGAGTGATTTCGGTTCTTTTTTAAAGTACAACCTCTTGGCTGGTCAACCTGCCAAGGTCATCAACCGCCTGACTCTGGGCAATAATCTGATCGTTCGTTCTGCCGATGGGACTCGTGAACTTGCAGCAAATAATTGGATGGCTATTGCTATGCCGTTCATTGCTGGTATTCTTTTTATTATTGCGGTGAACATCAGCGGCGGTTATCTTTTGCAGGCTGTAGTGGAAGAGAAAGAAAACCGTACTATGGAAATTCTCATCACTTCCGTGTCGCCTTCGCAATTGATGGGCGGTAAAGTGATTGCGGATCTTCTGGTGGGGTTAACCGAGCTGACGATTTGGATCGGTTTTTTTCTCATCGCGCTCAGGTTCGTTCCACAATGGGTATCTGTGGGTCAAACATCCAATATTGATGTATCATCTGTTTTACTCATGGTGGCCACTTTCTTGCCTGCATTTGTCATGATCGCTGCCGCTATGGGGGCCATCGGTGCCACCGCTACGGAGGCGCGAGAAGCCCAACAAATCGCCGGCCTTTTTACATTGCCGATAGTGGTGCCGTTTTGGTTTTCTTCTGCCATTATGTTCAACCCCAACGGTCCGATTGCACTTGGTCTCAGCATGTTTCCTCTCACAGCCCCTATCGCGCTACCATTAAGAGCCGTCTTTACCAACATTCCACTCTGGCAAATCGTCGTAACCATCGGCCTGCTTTGCGCGCTGGCAGCATTTTCAGTCTGGCTGGCCGGCCGGGTTTTTCGAATCGGTATGCTTCGTTATGGCAAGAAAGTGTCCTTCCGTGAAGTCTTTCGCCCACAATCTTTTCAAGGAAAGTAGACAATGAAAAAAACTTTCCTTGTCTTTCGTAATGAATTCATTTCAACTGTCACTCGAAAATCATTTCTCATCACCTTATTCTTGCTCCCGTTGGTCAGTCTTGTGGTGATGATCGTTATTACCGGGCTGCAAAAATCTACCGGAACGAATGCAGGAGCATTGATCAGTAACCTGATGGTTCCTTCTGCAAAAACGACCCTTGAAGGTTTTGTGGACGAGAGCAGTCTTGTCACCAAGATACCAGGGGCATATCAATTCCGTCTCACCCGGTATACTGGTGAGGCAGAAGCGAAGACAGCCCTTGCCAAAGGTCAAATATCAGCGTATTACCTGATCGAAAAAGCTTACC